>Ga0129302_1000667_pt1 | contig 25320 bp, 23 predicted proteins | sample BlaSprsedimmetaG_FD_94476 | JGI IMG/M metagenome (GOLD analysis project Ga0129302, IMG submission 94476) | Hot spring sediment bacterial and archeal communities from California, USA to study Microbial Dark Matter (Phase II) - Blank Spring... | ecosystem: Environmental > Aquatic > Thermal springs...
GTCACAGGGGAATGCTCAAATCGGCAATAAATTTTCAAGTCGGTAACTCGTGTAATTAGCATTTTTAATAAATAAATTCTTTATGTTACTTGGTGTTAAATAATTCTATTCCGGACAGTAGTGGGTTAAAATATATATTTTATTTGAAAAAGGAATCTACGGCGAGATAAAGTACTGAAAAGATTCCTTTTTTTCAATATCGGCGCAATCAATTAGATTGATCTTGTTCTTTAAAAAGGCACATCATCCGAGGACGGATCAGCGCTTCCAGAAGGAGTTTCTGTTGAAGCGCCATCAGCCCTGCTCTGGCCTTTGGAGTCGAGCATCTGCATATTCGAGGCCACAATTTCCGTGGTGAAGCGCTTGATCCCGTCTTTATCTTCCCACGAGCGGGTTTGAATCCGCCCTTCTATAAAAATAAGCTTACCCTTCACCAGGTAATTGCCGCATATTTCCGCCAACTTTCCGAAGGTAACTATTCTATGCCACTCGGTTTTTTGGACTTTTTCCCCGTTCTTATCTTTCCACTGTTCGTCTGTGGCCATATTGAAATTAGTTACCATCAGGCCTTCCGGTGTGTATCGTACCTCCGGGTCTTTACCCAGCCGCCCAATCAAAAGTGCCTTGTTTACCATTTATACCCCTCCCGTGTGTGGTGTTTTTGACCTATCACACATATATTGCCGGTGGCAAACAAAATTTATTCTATAAATTCGATTTTAAAAGGTTTATTGGTAACACCGCCTCAATCAGAGCTTGACTATTTAATGAAAAAAATATATTCAAACAAACTTTGGGAAAGCAGGGAAATTATGGAAGATAGTGAACTTTTAAAGGTTCGTCTGGGGAAAATCGCTGATTTGAAACAAGCCGGCATTGAGCTATACCCCAACGACATCCGGCCGCAAAATACGACGTCGCAGATTATTGAAGATTTTGGCGCCGAAGAAGCGGCGTCCCTTTCCGGATTAACGCAAAAATTTTCCATTGCCGGCCGCCTTATGGCACTACGGAACTTCGGCAAGGCGGCTTTCATTAAAATACAGGACCGCAAAGGGCAAATTCAATGCTATATCGCGAAGAACATAGTTGGTGAAAAAGCCTACGCAACATTTAAAAAATTGGATGTTGGTGATATCCTTTATATTTCCGGGAAATTGTTCCGCACCAAGACTGATGAACTCACCATTGAAGCCCATGAATTGCGCCTGGTCGCGAAAGCCATCCGTCCACTACCGGAAAAGTGGCATGGCCTTACGGATATTGAGACCAGATACCGCCAGAGGCATCTGGATTTAATTTCCAATCCGTTGGTGAGGAAAGTTTTTGAAAAACGCAGCCGGATTATAAGGCTTATCCGGCAGTTTATGGAAAATCATGATTTTCTGGAGGTGGAAACCCCGATGATGCAGCCGCGCGCCGGCGGGGCGATGGCGCGCCCCTTCAAAACTCATCATAATGCGCTGAACCAGGATTTTTACCTGCGTATCGCTCCCGAACTTTATTTGAAAAGACTTGTTACCGGAGGAATGGAAAGAGTTTATGAGATTAACAAGAATTTCCGTAATGAGGGCATTTCCACTTTTCATAATCCGGAATTCACCATGCTGGAATTTTATTGTTCATATAAAACCTACGAGGATTTGATGTCTTTCACGGAAGAACTCATAACGTTCGTCGCTGCGGATATTTTCGCAGGGATGAAGTTTAATTATCTGGGGACCGAAATCGACCTCACGCCTCCCTGGCGCCGGATTTCAGTGAAGGAAGCCCTGCTGCAGATTACGCGCATGGAGCCTGCGGCTCTTGAGGATCAGGCCCGCGCGCTGGCTTTTGCCCGAAAAGCAGGCTGTGAAGTCAAGCAAACCGATTCTTTAGGGAAAATTTTAATGGCCATTTTTGACGAAACCGTGGAGAAAAATCTTGTTCAGCCCACGTTTGTTACACATTATCCGGTGGAAGTTTCTCCTCTTTCACGCCGTTCGGCTAGCGACCCTGAGTTTACGGATCGTTTTGAACTCTATATTTACGGCAAGGAAATAGCCAACGCCTTTTCGGAATTAAATGATCCGTCCGACCAGCGTGAGAGATTCATGCAACAGCTCAAAGAAAAAGAGACGGGTGATGAAGAAGCGCACGAAATGGATGAAGATTATATAAATACTCTGGAATATGCCATGCCGCCCACGGCAGGGGAAGGCATCGGTATAGACCGCTTGGTAATGCTTTTTACCGATTCCGCCTCCATTCGAGACGTCATTTTGTTCCCACTGCTCAGGACAAAATAAATGGCCACATAGTCCAATATCCGGATAAGAGAAAAACGCCAGGACAATTTTTATGGGTTACGAATTTTTCATAAGCAAACGTTATCTGAGGGCCAAGCGCAAGCAGGTGTTTGTATCGATAATTACTTTCATATCGATATTCGGCATTTTTCTAGGCGTGGCTGCCCTGATTATCGTTTTGGCCGTAATGAGCGGGTTTGAACGGGATTTACGCGAGAAAATTCTGGGAATAAAGTCACATATAGAAGTGACGGCTGATATCAGCGGCCACGTGAAGAACTATGAAGAAGTTCGGGAAATCATTGCCGGCGTGAAAGGAGTAGTTGCCTCCACACCGTTTATTTATTCTCAGGCGATGATACGCAGCGGCAATTCGGTAAGCGGTGTGGTTATTCGCGGGCTGGACACGAAAACCGCCATGGAAGTCACCAACCTGGGCAAATTACGCGAAGGGACCCTCGAATATCTTGATAAAATTCCCCCGGAAGCATTACAGGCGGTTCACGGTCAAAACACGCATTTAAGCGGTATTGTTATCGGCAGGGAAATGGCGCGCAATCTGGGTATTTTTCTTTTTGACACCATTGACATCATTTCGCCCATGGGCATTTCCACGCCGATGGGGATGGTGCCGCGCATGAAAAAGTTTATCGTGGTTGGAATTTTTGAATCAGGCTTTTACGAGTATGATTTGACCCTTGCTTTTTTATCGCTGAAAAGCGCGCAGGAATTTTTACAGATGGAAGACGCCGTTACCGGAATAGATATAATTGTCGATGATATTTATAAGGCTGATGTTATTGCCCGGGATATTCAAAGCAAGTTAGGTTTTCCTTACTGGGCGAATAACTGGATGCAGATGAATAGAAATCTGTTTGCCGCTCTTAAACTGGAGCGTCGCGTCATGTTTATAATTTTAAGCCTGATTGTTCTTGTTGCCGCTTTCAACATCATCAGCGCGCTGATTATGGTTGTTATGGATAAAAACAAGGATATCGCGATTTTGAAGTCGATGGGAGCTACTTCCGTAAGCATTATGAAAACATTTATGTACCAGGGCCTTATAGTCGGCATGATCGGAACGTTTCTGGGCTGTATCGCCGGCCTTTCCGTCGCTTGGAACATTCAGAAAATATCTCTTTTTGTCGAGAAGGTTTTCAATTTTCAGATTTTACCGGGTGACGTCTACTATTTGAGCGAGCTGCCCTCTCAGGTAAACTATGGCGATGTGGCGATTATCATGATCGGCACGATGCTGATATGCCTTTTATCCACTATTTACCCATCACTGAGAGCGTCGCGACTGGACCCGGCGGAAGCGCTAAGGTACGAATAATAATTTTCGTGAATTAAAGAAAATGATCAGACTTGATAATTTATCAAAAACTTTTTTTAAAGACGGCGCTAAGATAGAGGTGCTGCGCGGTTTGAATCTGGAAATCGCCCGGGGGGAGTCACTGGCAATGCTCGGTGTTTCCGGCGCTGGGAAAAGCACGCTTATTCATATACTTGGCACGATTGATCATCCGACGGGGGGACATTTGCATATAAACGGGCTGGATGTCTTTGAATGGGATGAAAAAAAGAAGGCCCGTTTCCGCAACGCGACCATTGGGTTTATTTTTCAGTTCAACAATTTGCTGCCGGAATTTGACGCCCTGGAAAACACCATGATGCCGGCGCTGATCGGCAAAATGTCCCGGAAGCAGGCCGCCTCCAAGGCTGCCAAATTACTGGGGGAAGTAGGTCTCGAGCACCGTTTGAAACACAAGCCCGGAGAGCTTTCCGGCGGCGAACAGCAGCGTGTCGCTATTGCCCGCGCGCTGGTAATGGAGCCGGAAATAATCCTTGCCGACGAGCCTACGGGAAACCTTGACACGGAGACCGGAAAAAAGATAGAAGACATCCTGATTGAGATGAATAGGACGAGAAAGATTACACTCGTTGTAGTGACGCATAACAAACTACTTGCAGAAAGGATGTCGCGCAGGATCGGACTGCGCGACGGAAAAATTTATGATTACGAATAAAGTTACCCGTTCTCTCGGCTTTTTTTGTTTAGTTACGGCATTTGTTTTTTTTATTCCGGCTCAGGCGCAGGAATTGAAAAAAATCAGTGTATTTCCTTTCCAAGTTTACAGCAAAGAGGACAGCGCGGCTATTCAGGCGTCTTTCTACAGAATATTATCGGAAGAATTGAAGAAAGAAAAGCTCGTGCGATTAGTTCCGGCGGATTCCTTCCTGAGGGACAAAGTAATAATAGATGAAAAGACGGCCGTGCAAACCGGCAGATCCTTAGGCGCGGATTTTACGATTATCGGCAGTCTCACCAAGGTTGGCGAATCACTGAGTGTTGATGCCAAAGTGGTAGACGTCAAAAAGGCGGCTATTTCACCCGCGGTCTTTCTTGAAGAAAGAGGTCTGGAAAACCTCGGTAGCATCGCCAGGCAGCTAAAAACCGAAATTGTTTTCCGGGCGGGTTTAATCGAAAAAATTGCCAAAGTTGAAGTCGAGGGAAACCGCAAAATCGAAGATGCCGCCATTCTTAATAAAATTAAGAGTAGAGCCGGTGATCCCTATATTCAGGAAAATATCACCGCCGATATTAAAACTATTTTCAGGATGGGGCTTTTTCTGGATGTCAGCGCGTCGGCGGCTTCGACTCCGGAGGGAAAAATTGTAACTTTCAGCGTTTTGGAAAGAGGCCTTATTTCCGATATTCAGATTAAAGGCAACAAGGCGCTCGGTAGAAATGACATCATGGAAGTCCTGACAATAAAAGTCAGGGAGACACTCGATCAGGAAAAAATTAAAGCCGACATTGGCAGAATTAAAAATCTTTATGACAGCAAAGGTTATTATAACGCGGAAATAAACGATGTAATTGAGACGGACGGAGAAAAAGATTTCCGGGTGGTGCTTAATATTGAAGAAAATGAAAAACTATATATTAAAGCAATAACTTTTGAAGGCAATGAAGCGTACTCTACAAAAGAGCTGAAAAACATGATGGATACTGCCGAGCGCCGATTTTTCAGCTTTTTATCAGGCGACGGGCTGCTCAACCGCGATCAACTTAAGCAGGATATCGGTAAAATAAACGCTTATTATTTCAACAATGGTTTCATCCACGCCCAGGTGGGAGAACCGGAGATAAAATTTGACAAAAAAGGTCTCTATATAAATATTCCAATTAAAGAGGGCAAAAGATTTAAGTTTGGTGAAATTTCGATTTCCGGCGATGTACTGCAAAAACCGCGCAATGAGCTTTCGGCTTCTTTGAAAATAACACAAGGAAATAATTACAATCGTGAGCAAATAATCCGGGATATAGATTTTCTGGTTCAGGCCTGTAATGACGAAGGCTACGCGTACGCCGATGTTAACCCCATAGTTGAAATCAGAGACAAAGAACAACTTGTAGATGTAAACTTTCAGATAATCAAGGGCGAGCTGGTCTATATCAACCGCATAGCCATCAGCGGCAACACTGTGACGCGTGATAAGGTAATACGCCGTCAATTGGCGATTGTTGAAGGGGATTTGTATTCCAGCGCCAAGCTGAAAAAAAGTTACGAGAATTTAAACTGGCTGCGGTATTTTGAAGAAGTTGATTTCCAGACCGACAAAGGCCCGGAAGAGGACAAAATGAACGTTAATATACGGGTCAGGGAAAAAAATACCGGTATGTTTATGATCGGCGCGGGTTACAGCGCGGTTGACCGGGCAGTAATCATGGCACAGGTCGCGCAGCAGAATTTTTTGGGCTACGGTCAGACATTGCAACTGAAAGCGTCTTTAGGTTCTTCCAGCAATATGTATGAACTGTCTTTTGTTGAGCCCTGGCTTTTTGATATTCCTCTTTGGACAAAAGCTGATCTCTGGAAATACCGCAAGGAGTATGACTCCTATAATTTGGATACTCATGGTGGGGGCCTTACTCTTGGGCATCCTATTTGGGAAAAAATTGTCGGCTATGTTGGTTATAATTTTAGTTCCAATGATATTAGAGATGTTAAGGTTAACGCTCCTGAATCGATAAGTAAACAGGCAGGCAAAAGAACGACCAGTTCCATAGGCATTACATTGGCGCGGAACACCACGGATGATAGGATGTTCCCGACAAAAGGAACACAATCAAGTGTTTCCGTTATGTACGCGGGATTGGGTGGAAACGTGAAAATGGTAAAATATTCCGCCGGCGCAAGTGTTTATATTCCTCTTTTCTGGGATATGGTATTTGTAACCAAGGGGCGGATGGGGTATATCCAAAATTTGGATGACTCTACAGATAAAATACCGATTTATGAAAGATATGTTCTGGGCGGAATAACCACCATACGCGGTTTGCGTTATGTCGGTCCGATTGATGGAGGAACAGCCGATGTAATTGGCGGAACAACAATGATGGTTTTCAATGTTGAGCTTGTTTTTCCGCTCATCAAAAATGCCGGTATAAAGGGAGTTGTTTTCTATGATGCCGGTAATGCCTGGAATTACGGTGGCGCATATAAATTTGATGATTTGAGGCAATCAGTTGGCGGCGGCATTCGCTGGTATTCACCAATTGGACCCCTGCGGCTGGAATATGGTTACCCAATTGATAATAATGGCCTTATTGATAATGATGGAGGCCGCTGGGAATTTACCATCGGCATGTTTATGTAAACGAGGTAATGGATAATACATTATTCGCTAATATAATTAAAAGGAGATTAATCATGAAAAAAAATATTTGTGTACTAGCAGCGGTTATTTTGCTGATTTTTGTCTGGAATACAAGTTCCTACGCCCAGGATAAAATTGGTTTCATCAACATCCGGGAGGTTATCCAGACTTCCAACGCGGGCAAGAAGGCGGGCGACGAAATGAAAAAGATAGCGGACAGAAAACAGGCGCAAATAACGTCGGCGGAAAGAGAATTGAAAAGTCTTAAGGAAGAGCTGGATAAGAAAAGCTCGGTGATGACAGCCTCGGCGCGTCGGGAAAAAGAATCAACTTATCAAAGAAAACTACGCGATTATCAACTGCTGGTTAACGATGCCAACGAAGAACTGCAGAAAAAAGATCAGGAAGTTTTTCAAAAACTGATGCCCGATATAATGAAGATTGTTCGTTCCGTGGCAGAAAAGGAAAAATACACATTGATTATTGATGTGGCAACGATGCCGGTACCCTACTTTGACAAGTCAAGGGATATAAGTAAAAAAATTATTGAAGAATTTAACAAGGCCAAATAGCCGGGTTGACTTCTTTTTATGAAAATAGCACTAAAGGAAATAGCCCGGATTCTTGGCGGCGAGCTTCGTGGCCACGAAAACGTGGTTATCTGCGATGTAAATTCCATAGAAGAGGCCGGGGAAGGTGAAATTACTTTTGTTGCCGGTAAGAAGTACGTAAAGAAATTACATGAGACAAAAGCGTCGGCGGTTATTGTTCCCGCGCAGTTAGAAGCGCCAGGCAAGAATCTTGTTATTGTGCCCGATCCATATGTTGCCTTCGCCAAGCTGCTGGCCCTTTTTCATCCGCAGCAGCACGCGCAAAAAGGTGTCAGTCCGGATGCTTATATTGACGAAGGCGCGATTGTTTCTCCGGAGGCCAATATTTTTCCCCGGGCTTTCATCAGCCGCGGCGCGAAAATTGAAAAGGGAGCAGTTATTTATCCGGGTGTTTTTATCGGACAAGATGTTTGTGTTGGTGAAAACTCCGTTTTATACGCCAATGTTACTGTTTATCACTCCTGTGTCATCGCCAAGAGGGTTATTTTACACTCCGGCGTTGTTATCGGCGCTGATGGACTCGGTTTTGCCAATCCGGGAAAGGAAAACAACAAAATTCCGCAGGTGGGATTTGTGCAGATTGACGACGACGCGGAAATCGGAGCCAACAGCACTGTAGACCGCGCGACTATGGGGAAAACCTGGATTAAGCGCAATGTGAAAATCGATAATCTGGTGCAGGTGGCACATAATGTCGTGATCGGTGAAAATTCGGTTTTGGCTGCCATGGTGGGAATATCCGGGAGTACACGCTTGGGCAATGGAGTTATTGTCGGCGGACAGACGGGCATGGTTGACCATATAAATATCGGTGATAATGTGATGATTGGTGCCGGTTCCAAAATACATAAAGACATCCCGGCGGGTCAGATTGTCGGCGGAAGGCCGCAGATGCCTTATAAATTGTGGCTGAGAAGTGAGGCATGCCAGAGCAGGCTGCCGGAGATGAGGGCCTCTATAGAAATGCTTCTGGAAAAAGTTCAACAGCTTGAAAAAACGATAAATATAAAAAATGGAAAAGGTTAAGTAAATGAAGATTCACTCCACAGCGATTGTTGAACCGGGCGCGCAATTAGACGAGAATGTGGAAATAGGGCCGTATTCGATTATTGGTCCGGATGTAGAAATAGGGAAAAATACGATAATCGGAGCGCACGTGGTAATTGAGGGAAACACCAAAATTGGCGAAGAATGTCACATACATCAATTTTGTTCTATCGGCGCTCCTCCGCAAGACTGGAAATTTGGCAGTGAAAAAACCTTTCTGGTGATCGGCGACTTCAACTCTATTAGGGAATTTGTTACCATTCACCGGGCTACGGCTGAAGGCGACGGCGAAACAACAATAGGTGAACATAATATGATCATGGCTTATTGTCATATTGCCCATAACTGTAAAATTGGTAATCATGTGGTCATGGCCAATGCCGCAACATTAGCGGGACACGTGAATATAGAAGACCACGCAGTCATCGGCGGATTGAGTGGAATTCATCAATTTTCCAATATCGGAGCGCACTGTATCGTCGGCGGCGCGTCGGCGGTTGTCAAGGACGTTCCTCCCTATACAATGGCATCCGGCAATCACGCTAAACTGTTCGGACTGAATACAATCGGACTAAAGAGGCGAAATTTTTCCGACGAAACCATCAGGGCGCTCAAAAAAACGTATCACATTGTTTTTCAGTCCCAACTTCTTCTGAATGCGGCGTTAAAAAAAGCGGAGGCTGAGGTGGCCGATACTCCGGAAGTAAGACATTTTATAGAATTTATCAGGAAATCGAAGAGAGGTACCTGCCGTTAAGATGACAGTAAAAAGAAAACTAATTAAAGTCGGTGTTGTCGGCATCGGTCACCTGGGAAATTATCACCTGCAAAAATACCAGAAAATAGAAAAATGTGAAATAGTGGGTGTGGCTGATACGATTTCGCAAAGAGCCCAGAAAGCAGCGGAAAACTATAATTGCAGGGCTTTTACTGATCACCGCGAAATGCTGGGACAAGTTGACGCCGTCAGCATTGCCACTCCCACGGGTTTCCATTATCAGGTTGCCAAAGATTTTTTGGCGGCCGGAATCGATGTTCTGATTGAAAAACCTATCTGCGAGACGCTGGAAGAAGCGGACGAGCTTATTTTGCTCGCCCGGGAGAATAAAAAGATTCTTCAGGTTGGTTTTGTGGAAAGATTTAACCCCGCCGTCATGGCTCTGGAAAACCTGTTGAGCAGACCCCTTTTTATCGAAGTTCACCGCCTGCACCCGTTCTTTGAACGCGGCACGGATGTTGATGTTGTGCTGGATTTGATGATTCATGATTTGGATATTATTTTGAAATTCGTGGAATCACAAGTTAGAGCCGTAGAAGCTGTCGGCGTTCCCGTTCTTTCCGATAAAACGGATATTGCCAATGTCCGTTTGTCTTTCGACAGCGGTTGCATCGCCAATATTACTGCCAGTCGCATCAGCGGAAAAACAATGCAAAAAATCCGTTTTTTCAGTCCGGAAGGGTATCATTCTGTTGATTGCAGAAAAAGAGAAATCATATCCTTGAGTAAAAAAACAGACAGTGAGGGGAAGGCGCAAATAGTTCAAAATAACGTTGAAGTAGGCACTCACGACCCGCTGGAAGAAGAAATAAGATCTTTCGTTGAAGTGGTCGCAAACCGTACACGTCCACTTGTATCCGGCGAAGAAGCGCGCGAATCTCTGAAACTGGCGCTGGATATAATCGGGAAAATGAAAACATCTGAGGCGATATAAGATGATGATACCCATGGTGGATTTAAAAAAGCAGTATAATCTCCTCAAAAGCGAAATTGAGGAAGCCTTAAACGGTGTTTTCGAAAGCGCTCAGTTTATCATGGGGCCAAATGTATCCGGGCTTGAGGAGGAAATAGCCGCTTGTCACGGTTTGCCTTATGCCGTGGGAGTGGCCAACGGCACCGACTCCTTACTTCTGGCGCTGCGTGCGTGCGGCATTAAAGCGGGCGACGAGGTAATAACCACCCCTTTTACATTTATTGCCACGGCGGAAGTGATTGCCCTTTTAAATGCCGTTCCGGTTTTTGTGGATATTTGTCCGGATACCTATAATATTGATTGTTCGCAAATCTCCGCCAGGATAACTTCCAAGACCCGGGCGATAATTCCGGTACATTTATTCGGTCATCCCGCGGATATGAGTCCGATTATGGATATTGCCCGTAAACACAATTTGAAAGTTATTGAAGATTGCGCGCAGGCGTTTGGCGCCGAATATCACGGACAAAAAGTCGGGACGTTCGGCGATGCCGGCTGCTTCAGCTTTTTCCCCAGCAAAAATTTGGCCGGTTACGGTGACGGGGGTATGGTTATCACTAAAAATAAAGAAATTGCCGCTCAGGTGAAAGCATTACGCAATCACGGCAGTTCCGAGCGTTATCACCATCACCTGGTCGGCTACAACAGCCGCCTTGACGAAATTCAGGCCGCGATTATCCGCGTTAAATTAAAAAAAATCGATGATTACAATGAGGCGCGCCGCCGCCATGCCGCGGCATATTGCGCGGCAATAAGTAATAAGAAGGTAATTTTGCCGTCTTCTGCCGCCGGATGCGAACATGTTTATCATCAATTTACGATCAGAATAAAAAATCGTGATATGCTGGCTGCCGCCCTTGCGCAAAAAGGTATTGCTTCGGCAGTTTATTATCCGGTGCCGCTTCACCGGCAGAAAGCTTTTCTCGATTTATACAGTTTAAACGGAGAATTGCCCCGGGCCGAAGCCTGTGCAAGAGAAGTCCTGTCACTTCCGATGTTTCCCGAGCTGAATGATGAAGAAATAAAACTTGTGGCCGGCGTGGTTAATGACGCCGCTTAAGAAAATCTAGATTCGTGATGCAAAACTGGGCGAGCGGACAAAATATAATAATTATTACCGGGGAGGCATCGGGGGATTTGCACGGCGCCAATTTGGTAAGAGAAATGCAGGCGATTAATCCGGCGCTGAGTTTTTACGGTATCGGAGGTCCGAAGCTGAAAGAAGCCGGGGTTGAGTTGATTGCCGATGCTGCCGAAATAGCCGTTGTTGGGTTGACTGAGGTTGCGTCCAAGTTAGGAAATTTTTTTTCGATAATAAAAAAACTCAAAAGTTATTTCGACAAGTTGCAGCCGGTCTTGGTAATTTTAATCGATTTTCCCGACTTCAACCTGTACATAGTTGCCCGCGAGGCGAAAAAAAGAAAAATAAAAGTGTTTTATTATATAAGTCCTCAGGTCTGGGCATGGCGCAGGGGAAGAATAAAGCAGATAAAAAAACTTGTTGACGAGATGGCGGTTATTTTGCCTTTTGAAGTTGATGTTTACGCGGAAGAAGGTTTCCAAGTTACTTATGTCGGACATCCTTTGCTTGACGAAGTTAAAACGCGATTCACGAACAAAAATGAGGCGAGGCGCCATTTTGGATTAAACGAAAGTAAAACAACCATAGGATTATTGCCGGGAAGCAGAACGGCGGAAGTAAACAGGCTTTTGCCGGAAATGATGCGCGCGGCTCAACTCATTAATAAAAAATTGCCAGACGCGCAATATATTTTGCCTCTGGCGAATACATTGGAAGAAGAAATAGTTACAAGCATAATTTCTAAGTTTGGGGTGGAGGTAAAAATCGTTTCCCGCGGCACATACGACGCTTTATCGTGCTGTGATTTTGCAATAGTCACATCGGGGACAGCGACACTGGAAACCGGGCTTTTGGGAGTTCCGATGGTTATCGTTTACAAGCTGTCACTTTTTTCGGCGCTTCTGGGCAGTTTGATAATCGATGCGCCGCATATCGGCCTGGTGAACATCATTGCCGGAAAAACCGTCGTTCCGGAATTGATTCAACTCGACGCCAACGCCAAACGGATTGCGAACGAAGCACTGGCTCTTTTGTCCAGCAAAGAAAAAAGAGGAAAAGTGATCGCCCAACTGGAAACGGTGCGGGAAAAACTGGGCATTCCCGGTGCCGCCGGCCGCGCGGCGCAGATTGCCTGTAACATGATATAGGAAAAATTATGGAAGTGTTCAAACGTCTATTAAATATGGCCAGGGCATATTATATGCGCTTCATCTTGGCCATGCTCTGTATGATTATCGCCGGTGCGCTGCAGTCGGCCCTGCCGTTGATTTCCAAGCCGGCAATAGATGAAATATTTGTAAGCAAGGATGTGGCCGCGTTAAAATGGATCCCGTTTGCCATCATCGGCATTTTTCTTTTTAAAGGTTTATGCAGTTACGGGCAGGCTATTTTAATGAGTTCAATTGGCCTGCGCATTGTCGCAAATTTACGCAACAAGCTCTACGAGCAAATACAGAATCAATCTTTAGCCTTTTTTTCTGACCATCCGACAGGATTATTAATGTCGCGTATTACCAATGATGTTTTATCCGTGCAGGCTGCCTCATCGGAGGCGGTGACGGCTCTGGTAAAAGATACGTTTACAATAATATGTTTAGTAGGAGTTGTTTTTTACACAGACTGGCAGCTGGCTCTTATTGCCATGATAGTTTTTCCTCTGACCATTTACCCCATTTCCCGCTTTGGCAAAAAAATGCGTAAGGTAACAACGGTAACGCAAGTAACAATGGGCACTTTAAGTTCCCTTTTGCAGGAAACGATATCCGGCTCTCGTATTGTCAAGGCTTTTTGTATGGAAAAATATGAAAATGAGAGATTCGCCGCGGAAAACGAACGGCTGAGAAAATTCAGCATGAAGGCCATTTCCGTAAATGCTATTTCCAGCCCATTTATGGAATTTTTAGGCGGTCTGGGCATAGCCGCGATTATATTTTACGGCGGATACAATGTTATCTTGGGTAATTCCACACCCGGAACTTTCTTTTCCTTTCTCGCGGCCCTATTGATGCTTTATGAGCCGATAAAAAGACTAACCAACGTCAATAACACAATCAACCAGGGTATTGCGGGCGGCGAGCGCATTTTCAGTGTCATCGATCGCGTGCCCGACATTAAGGATAAGCCCGGCGCTGTTGAACTGCCGGCGATTTCCCGCGGTATTGATATTGAAAATGTTACTTTCTGCTACGATACAATACCGGTCTTGAAAAATATCAACCTCAGCATAAAAACCGGCGAGGTCATTGCCTTTGTCGGCATGAGCGGCGGCGGCAAAACCACGCTGGTAAACCTGATTCCCCGGTTTTATGATGTTACAGCCGGGCGCATACTGATTGACGGCCATGATATCCGTGATGTAACACTGCATTCACTGCGCGGGCAAATTGCTATTGTCAGCCAGCAAACAATTTTGTTTAACGATTCCATAAAAAGAAATATTGCTTACGGAGACATCCAGCGCACCGACGAAGAAATAATCGCCGCGGCCAAGGCGGCGAATGCCCATAAATTTATCATGCGACTTCCCCAGGGATACGATTCGAATATTGGAGAACTGGGCGCGAAAATATCAGGCGGGGAAAAGCAGCGTATATCGATAGCACGCGCCCTGCTCAAGGACGCGCCAATTCTGATTCTTGACGAAGCCACATCGTCTCTCGATACAGAAGCGGAAATCGAAGTGCAGGATGCGTTGGATAATCTTATGAAAGGGCGCACGACACTGGTTATCGCGCACCGTCTTTCCACAGTTCGCAATGCCGATAGAATTATTGCTTTGGTCAACGGGGAAATTGTAGAGGAAGGCACGCACGAAACCCTGCTGGCAAAGAAAGGCGAATATTATCGCCTGCATAATTTGCAGTTTAAGGATGAAGGAAACAGCAATGGTCGATTGGCGAAGGATTTGGAATGATGAAGACAATATCAGACGTTTCTCTCCGGCGCGGGCAATTTTATATCTTTTATCCTTGCTCTACCGGCTGATTATCAATCTGCGCAATTGGTTTTATGACAGGAAATATTTTTCTTCGGTTAGGCTTGGCTGCCCGGTAATCAGTGTGGGCAACATAACTGTCGGCGGTACGGGCAAGACGCCCTGCGTCATCATGTTGGCGAGGTTTCTGCGGGAACAGGGCTTTCGCCCCGCGGTAATCAGCCGCGGCTATCGGGCGAAGAACGCTCAACGAATCAATATAATTTCCGATGGAGAGACAATATTTCTGGACGCGGCAAAAGCGGGAGACGAACCTTTGTTGATTGCCCGTTCATTGCAGGGTGTGCCGGTAATAACCGGCGCCCGCAGATTTGAAGCCGGAGCGGCGGCCATTGACAAATTCGGAGCAAATGTGCTCGTTTGTGACGACGCGTTTCAGCACCGGAAGCTGGCGAGAGATATAGATATGGTTTTGCTTGATTACGAAAAGCCGCTGGGCAATAACCGTCTTCTGCCGGCAGGCGCGCTGCGCGAGCCCGCGCGCGGGCTTAAGCGCGCCGGTTGCGTCATGTTCACGCGCGCTCGTGTTGATTCAGAAATGAAGGAAGAGAGAGTCAATAAAATAGCACGAGAAAAGAATATCCCCGTTTTTTATAGTTTTCATAAGCCTAAAGATTTAATCAGTGGGGACGGGCGAAATAAATTTCTGCCGCACGATTTAACCGGCAAAGCGGTATGCGCGTTTTGCGGTATTGCTATGCCGGAATCTTTTAAAAAAATGCTGCTGGATTTAGAGGCAAAAGTCATTTCTTTTGATCCTTTTCCCGATCATTATTTCTACAATTATTTCGACTTGGAAGAGTTAAGAAAAAAATATTTTAGCAGTAACGCTGATTATCTGATAACCACAGAAAAAGACGCGATGCGGCTTACAGCCTATCCTGAATATTTGAAAATAATTTATATTCTTCGCTTGGATATGGAAGTAACGCCTTCGGCGAATTCGCTTGAGAATTTTATTCTGGATAAGCTCGCTATGGCCGCTGACCGGCAAGCACAAACGATAAGAACATAATATTGTAATGTTAATGAAGATTAAAATAGCAAAAATTATTTTTCGTATTATTCCTTTATCTGTACGCAAGATTATTGTTGTCATCTTGGCAAGGTTACTTTATTATTTATTGTTGAAGCATAAATTAATTTCTCTGCATAATCTTGCTCGGGCGTTTCCAGATAAAACGCCGGCAGAAATAATTAGTATTGCAAAAAAATCTTATGTAAGCTTTGCGATTATGATTGCCGAGTTTCCTGATATTATTTACTTAAATATGAATAATCTGAAAAGATGGGTGTCCATCGATGGTCTGGAAAACTACACGGCTGCCCGTCGTGAAGGTAAAGGAGTTCTTCTTTTTGGCGCACATTTCGGAAATTGGGAGATGGGAAACGCCGCGCTGGCTATTACAACTTCTCCCTTTGTTTTTGTTTACCGCATTTTGGATAGCCCTTTTATGGAAGAAGGTATTACATATGTTCGCTCCTCTTACGGCAATGTGTCGCTTTCCAAGGAGAATACTATGCGAAAAATGATCCGTTTGCTAAAGCAAGGCGCCACCATAAGTGTTCTAATTGATCAAAACGTTGCCTGGTATGAAGGTGTATTTGTTAATTTCTTTGGGCGAGAAGCCGCCACAACAGCCGGGCTGGCCTTGCTTGCCCTTCACACGGAATCGGCAGTCTTACCCGCGTTCACCAGGAGATTGCCCAACGGAAAATACTTATTGGAAATCGGCAAGAAAGTTGAAATAAAATCTTCCGGTAATCGTGATGTTGATGTATTGATTAACACGCAAAACTTTACCAGAATAGTAGAAGATAGAATTCGTGAATATCCAGAACAGTGGTTATGGATACACCAGCGCTGGAAGACAAAGCGCTGTCAGGAAAAAAGAAGGATTAACGCCGTTGTTGCAGCAAGGTAAAAAGAAACTGCCGAGGCAGGGAATTAGCAGGATATTGATAAGGGGCACCAACTGGGTCGGTGACGCCGTTATGACTTTGCCCGCTGTTGCGTCAGTGCGCACGGCGTATCCGCGGGCGCATATAAGTATACTGGCCAAACCCCTGGTATCTGACGTATATAAGTTGTTTTCGTCGGCGGATGAAATAATAATATACAGAAAAGAGCTCGATACCGCTCCGGGAGTTATTCGTCTTGCGCGCATATTGCGGAAAAAGAAATTTGACGCGGCGATTCTGCTGCAAAACGCGATCGAAGCGGCGATCATTGCTTTTGTGGCCGGAGTTAAAATACGCGCCGGTTACAATTCCGACGGCCGCGGTCTCCTTTTGACGCACAGTATTAAACGCACGGAAAAAATAAAAAAAGCCCACCATGTTGCTTATTATCTGGAAATGGTTAATGCCCTGGGTTGCCCTCCCGTCAGCCAGGAGATGTATCTGCAGGCGAAAATCAACCGCGTGACGGCTCAAAGTGTTTTACGTACATTTATTCCGCTTGAAGAAAAACCCGTTGCCGTGATTGCGCCCGGCGCCATATACGGCCCGGCAAAAAGATGGTTTTCCGAAAGATTTGCCACGGTGGCCGATAATCTGAAGAAAGATTTTGACTGCCGTGTTATTTTATTAGGCGGCGGGGATGATTGGGGTATCGCGCAGCAAGTAAGAGAGCAAGCAAGTACGGATTTAATCAATCTTGCCGGGAAAACAACTCTGCGCGAAGCCATTTATCTTATTTCCCAAAGTCTTTTATTTATCGGCAACGATTCAGGCCTGATGCATATTGCCGGCGCGCTTAATATTCCCACTGTGGCTGTTTTCGGTTCGACTAATCCGGTAACGACATCTCCTGTGGGAGAAAAAACAATAATTGTGCGCAAAGAGGTTCCTTGCAGTCCCTGTCTGGAAAAAACATGTCCGACCGACTTTCGTTGCATGGATGCGGTTACCGTCGATGACGTTTTGGCGGCTGTTCATGACATCTTAAAGCGGGACTAAATCAATGAGGAAAAATATCGCGGTATTTCTGGACAGAGACGGAACAATCAACGAAGAGGTCGGGTACCTTGACGATTTAGATAAATTGAAAATCATTCCTGCTTCTTTTGAAGCAATACGCTTGATTAATGACGCCGGCATAAAAACCGTGGTGATCACTAATCAGGCCGGTGTTGCCAGAGGATTATTTTCAGAGGAATTTGTTAATGAAGTCAATAAAAACATGCGCATTGCCCTCCTGAGGAAGGGCGCTGTTATTGACGGTTTTTACTATTGCCCTCATCACCCGACGGAAGGGAAAGAACCATACCGTCAGAACTGCGACTGCCGGAAACCGGCGGCCGGCATGTTGCTGCGTGCCGCAGATGATTTGAATATTGATTTGGCGAGATCTTATATAATTGGAGACAGGTACAATGATATGGAAGCCGGCAGGAGTGTTGGCGCGAAATGTATTCTGGTAAAAACCGGTTTCGGTCAAAGCCTCTTGCAAGATGATGGTCCGGACAGGCCGGCTCCTAACAATCAACCGGATTTTATTGCCGCCGACATACTGGAAGCTGTAAAGTGGATACTAAAGGGGCAGAGGTGAATATATTAATCGTCAAATTAAGCGCCATCGGTGACGTTATTCACACGCTGCCTTCGCTGTCTGCTCTGCGGAAGCTTTATCCCGCCGCGCACATAACGTGGGTGGTGGAAGAAGCCGCCGCCGGGCTGGTGTTGAACCATCCTTTGCTTGACGAAGTATTGATTTCCCGGCGCAAAACGTGGTTAAAAAAAATCAAAGCGGGTAAATTTCAATCAGCCTGGGATGATATTTATTTATTTTTCAAAGCTTTGCGCCGCCGCCCCTACGATTTGGTCATTGATTTTCACGGCTTGTTTAAAAGTTCTGTTATTGTTTTTTTGAGCGGCGGCAAAAGAAAACTCGGTTATGATTCTATGCAGGAACTCAGCGGTTTATTTCTCACGGAGAAAATTCCGGAAGACATGAATAAGCATGCCGTGGAGCGTTATCTTGATTTTCCCCGCCATCTTGGAGCGCAAATCGAAAAAACGGAATTTGTTTTGCCTTCGGACGCTGATGCAGATAAACAAATTGATTTGTTTATGGAAAAGCATTTGTTGGAAGAAGGCAAGTTTATCGCCATCAATCCTATTGCCTACTGGAAAACGAAATTATGGAAAGAAGAAAAATTTGCCGTCCTTGCTGATTTAATTTCTGAGAAATTAAAGATGAAAGTGGTTTTTACCGGAAGCAAAAAAGCGCCTCTGGATAAGATAATTTCAAAAATGTCCAAATCGGCTGTTAATCTGGGCGGTCAAACATCATTGCCTCAGTTGGCCGCTTTTTTAAAAAAGGCAAAAATGCTGGTAACCACAGATTCCGGCCCCATGCACCTGGCCGCTGCCGTGGGAACACCGGTGATCGCTCTTTTCGGGCCGACCGACCCGGCGAGAACCGGTCCTTACGGTGAAGGGCACACAATAATAAAAAGCGCTTTAACATGCAGCCCGTGTTTTTTGAAAAAATGTTCGACCGGGCAATGCATGAATGATATCACCACAGAACATGTATTTGCCGTGTTGGAAAAAAGAATAAAAAGTTGATTATGGTTTGCCGGCGGCAGACATGACTTTTTTGACGGCTTCTGCCGCATCGTGCATGTCACTGTCGGAAAGAGTCGGATGAACAAGGAACATCATACTGGTTTCACCCAATTGTTTGGCTATCGGCAAATTCAATGCGGGCCGAAGCTTTTCCTCCCCGAAAGCTTTTTCCAGATATATTTCACTGCAACTGCCGGAATAACACGGAATACCCTCCGCGTTTATCGCCATGATAACTTTATTTTGGTTCCAGCCGGGTTTGAGCATTTCCGGTTTCAAAAAAACGTAATATTTATAATAAGCATGTTCCACATTACGAGGGGGTGCAGTTACACGAAGAGAAGGAATTTTTAAAAATTCCTTTGTTAATATGGCGGCATTATTTCTGCGTTTGTTGAGCCAAGCGTCGAGTTTCCTCAACTGTTTCCTGCCGATGGTCGCCTGTATTTCCGTCATCCGCCAATTTGTTCCGAAGGAATCGTGAAGCCACTTGAATTCCGGACCAGGATGATTATTATCGATGATTTTTTCATAATTTTTTCCGTGATCTTTATATGACCAAATTTTTGACCAAAAATTATAGTTATTTGTTGTTACCATGCCGCCTTCGCCGCCGGTGGTTATAATTTTATCCTGACAGAAAGAAAAAGTGGCGATATCGCCAAAAGAACCTACCTGTTTTCCTTTATACGATGCTCCGAGCGCCTGCGCGCAATCTTCAATTACGTACAGGTTATGTTTTATGGCTAATGCCAAAATAGGATCCATCTCGCACGGCCAGCCGGCGAGATGCACGGCAATAATTGCCCGCGAACGCGGCGTAATTGCTTTTTCGATTGTTGCGGAGGTGATGTTTTGGCTGTCCGGATCAACATCGGCAAAAACCGGTTTGGCATTGCGCATAACGGCGCAGCTTGCCGAGGCAATGTAGCTGCGAGGGGTGACAATAACTTCATCACCGTTTCCTATACCAAGGGCAATCAAAGCCGCTTCCAGTGCGACTGATCCGTTCATCACGGTGACGGCATGGCTTGCGTTTATATAATCGGAAAATTCTTTTTCGAAGAGGCGCCCTTCTTTTCCCGTCCAGTAATTAACTTTTCCGGACTGAAGAACTTTAACAGCTGATTTGATTTCGTCTGCGTCATAAAATGGCCACGGGGGGTATATATCCGTGCGTACAGGCTTTCCCCCGTCAATTGCTAATACTGTCACGCAAATAGCCTCCCTAATTTAGGAGCAGCCTATATGTTTTCCCCCGATTTGTAAATACATGAGAAAAAATAATTTCATGATGTGAATTCCAGTTCAAAGTGCACCACGTTTAGCTAGCTAGATACCAGAAAATCCCGTCATGTTCTCTATTTATCTGCCTGGTGCACTTGCAAGTAGAATGCACCTGATCATTAAAATAATTAATGCCGCAAAATATCAAGGGTCAGTCATCACAGCGTGTCAGTGCTCTTGTTTTTTACTTGTCAGTCTTAATTTTTTAACCTATACTTTGACTTAAAATAATTATTTTGTTTTTATGCCGGATTGCCAGCCCGGCCTTTTTGGGAAATCGGCGAATGGGAGAAAGAGCGCCATTTTTTTTCTTCCAGATGTTTGTGAGAACTTTATCGCCTTGATGCGTAGAAATTATGGGGAGCGGGTATGTCCATATTTTTTATGTCGAGCCCGGCAAATAAATGGGACAAGCAATTATTTTTGGATATTGTTGTTCTGGCGAAAGACGTAACATTCCGTTGTCCAGAAAGCGCAAAGCTTCTTTTAGGAGAAGGGGAAAAAGTAATTGACGTTATAAGGGAATACCGGTTTCAATAATGAACCGATTTCCTTTCAGTTGAAAGACGGACTAACTAATTAAGCTAATGTTGATGCGAGGGATTTATGGCAGTGATTCTTGACGGGATAAAGATTGCTCAGGAAGTCAGGGTCTCTGTTCGTTCTGAGGCCGCGGCGCTTAAAGAAGAAACAGGGATTGTTCCGGGACTGGCAGTAGTGTTGGTTGGCAGTGATCAAGCATCGAAGATTTACGTGGAAAAAAAGGCCAAGGCCTGCGCCGAAGCCGGTTTTTTTTCTCGCGAATATAAACTGCCTGAGGATACGGGTGAAGGAAAGCTTCTTGATCTGATCAGAGACTTGAATATGGATAAATTCATTCATGGTATTCTTGTCCAGCTTCCGTTGCCCCGCCATATTGCGACGGATAAAGTCATTGCCGCCATTGACCCTCTGAAGGATGTGGATGGTTTTCACCCTTACAACGCCGGCGCGCTGTTGACCGGCGCGCCCCTTTTTGTTCCCTGCACGCCCCGCGGTATTATGGAACTGATTTCCCGCACCGGCATTGATATTGCCGGAAAGGAAGCGGTTATTGTGGGACGCAGTAATATTGTCGGAAAGCCCGCGGCAATACTGCTTCTCGCGCAGCACGCCACCGTCACGATTTGTCATTCCCGAACCAAAAACCTCCCTTCGGTTACTTCCCGCGCCGACATTTTGATTGCGGCGGTGGGCAAACCGCACATGATTACGGCAAATATGGTTAAAGAAGGAGCGGTAGTTATAGATGTCGGTGTGAATCGTTTAGAAGATGGAAAATTAGCGGGCGATGTGGTTTTTGACGAAGTTGCCCCGAAGGCTTCCTACATTACTCCTGTCCCCGGCGGTGTGGGACCGATGACGATAGCCATGCTGATGAGAAATACTCTTGAAGCGGCTGGTGCCGCCGCAAAAAAGTGAGACGGTAGTGTCGATTATGAGAGAACTGCTTTTACAGAGGAGATTTAATAAGTGATGATTGATTTGGGGAAATCCTTTAAAAGAATCTTCAGCGAGAGAAGGATTATTCAATTTAGTCCTCCGAGAACCGGTAGCACCCTTGTGTTCAATGTTTTAAGAGAAGTTTTCCCGCAAAGGAGAATAGATAAGTCGCACAACTATGATCCGAAATATTTGAAATATCCCGTTATTGTCACCTATCGCCATCCATTGGACGCTATGGCCTCCAGTATTCAGCGCTATGACCGTATTCCCTCCGATGAAGAGGTGGAAAATCAAATAAAAGAATTTGCGGACAACGGAATTTGGGATATTTTGAAGATCCGCGGCCAAGAGAATGTTTTAATGCTGAGGTATGAACTTTTTTATAATAATTATGACCATATATTCGCTCATCTGGAAGGGTTTTTTTCTATTGCGATACCGGCTGAAAAGCGCCGGTATATTGCGGCGCAATATAATATCGAGGCCGTTGATAAAATTGTCCGGAACTATGACGCCTTTCACGATTATGATTCGGTAACTCAACTGCATGGAAAACACATATCGGCGTACAAGGGAAATATTAATTACTATCGGGAATTTTTCAGCCCAAAACAGATAGACTATTTAAGAAAAGTATATCATAAATTTCTTGTTGAATTTGGCTATGAGTGAAGACAGCCGTTTTACGGCACAGGTTTTTATTGTTGCAGATTGTGTGTTTGCAGATACTGCGCAAGCTCGAGTTTTTGCTTTTCCAGGTGACCTCCGACATTATAACGTGTCACCAGCGCACCGAAATCATCAGGTAGGTCTTTTGTGCCTGCGCCAAATAACCTTTTAATTATCATATCGCCGACGCGATAGCGAAAATGAACTTCCTCATAATAATTTAGTGCATCGGTCGTTACAGTATTGAATCCGCTGAAATCATAGAAATCCGTCAGCTGAGCCAGCCTTTCCTTTACTTTAAATAACGGTTCGGCGTTTTTTAAATAAAGCTGATAATAAATAGGGGAAATATAAAAGACAAGAGAAAAATTGTGTTTTGCCGACAGGGCAATTAGTTCCTCGATCGCCGTAAAGCTTTCCTCTGTGGCCCTGCGGTTATAAGTTAGAGGCTCATATTTTTGAAGCTGATAGTCAAAAATCGGTTTTCCGATTGATTCGATAATTTTGTCCGCGGTTTTCCATCTCAGCACGAGGCCGTGACTGTCCATTGAGAATCTGCGTTCGGGTCTGATATTTCTAAGCCTTTCCAGCCACCCCTTAAGTTCAACCAAGTCCGGCTTGCGGAAAAAATAAATACCGAAAAGCTTGAGACGATTCGGGCCGCCGATATCCGGATGCATGATGCGCATAAGCTGTGTTTCGTGGTCGGAGGCGAGTTTGTTGAAGCAGAAACCGTCCAATCCAATGACTATCGATTTGATTTCAATGTCTTTTTCCAAAAAGGCCTTGACGATGGCCAGATGCTCAACAGGCAATCCTTCGCTATAGGACATGTTAAAAAAACTGCCTGTATCTATTTGCGCGGCATCAATTACCCAGACGCGGGAAGTTCCGAAGATAAAAGAGTCAAACTTGCCGGGATTGCGGAATACAAACTCCGGCTTGAACATGTGCTCGTTAATGCCATCAGGATATTTTGCCGGATAGAGTGTCTTATATGGGCTGAACAGGGTTAAGCGTACGGCGTAATGGTCAATATGAAAATTTATTCCCACGGCGACAAGAGAAAGCAATATAATCAGGGACCAGGTATTGATTAGCCATTTACGGTAATTCATAAACATTCACCACTTTAAAAATTAAAGTATAAAAAAGTACTGGCCTGATTCAGCAGAAGAAGTCCCAAAACCATCATCACGCCGACAGCCAGGGCGTTTTTCCGATTCGGCGAAAAATCACGCAGCAACTCATTGGAGTTTTTCGTGAATAAAACAACAAATATTAGGGCGATGCAGAGAAAATAATTGTGTAAATCAACCTGTGGAAGATTTTCCCGCCATCCGCCGAACTGGATGCCGAAGGAGGTCATTTTTTGCCAGAAGGGACTATCGGCCAGTTTTTCCGATATCAGGATGCCGTTCAGCCCGAACATGCCTTTGAGCACCTTCATTGCGTCATGCCATGTATTTGCCCGGAAAAAAATTGCTGATGTGTTGAAAAAATTGAAGAAAAGAAACCAGGCCAGCGCCTTGTGCATGCGAATTCCCAAAAGTCTCCAGTAGCGATAAAATATGGAAACAGCTCCATGAATGAAGCCCCAGAACAAGAAAAGCCACGACGCTCCGTGCCAAAATCCGACCACGAGAAAAGTAACCATGATGTTGAGGTTTGTCCTGATTCCACCCTTTCTGCTTCCTCCCAACGGGATATACAAATAGTCACGCAAAAACCTGGTCAGGGTAAGATGCCAGCGGCGCCAAAAGTCGACAATGTTGAGAGCTTTAAAAGGGGAATTGAAATTAATAGGGAGGTGGATGTTGAAAATAAGAGCAACGCCTATTGCCATATCGGTATAGCCGCTGAAATCGAAATAAATCTGCATGCTGAAGGAAAGTGATGTCAGCCATGCTTCTATAAAAGTCAGCGTTGCCGCTGTATCGTAACCGCCATTGGCAATGATTGCCAGAGTATCAGCGATAACTGTTTTCTTGAATAACCCTATGGAAAAGATAAACATACCACGGCAAAGATTGGCTAAATTAAAACGGCCTGCCTGTTCCGATTGTATCTGTGGTATTATCTCTGTATGATAGGGGATTGGTCCGGATACGACATACGGGAAGAAAGTAACGTAAAGACAGTAATGAAAAAAATCATAACGGTATCCGCCGTGGCGGTAAATATCTGTCAGCCATGCGATTTGCATGAAGGTGTAAAAGCTGATGCCGAGAGGAAGCAAAATCTGCAGCGCGCCGATGTTGGTAGAGAAGGCAGCATTAATATTTTCCACAAAAAAATTGTAATATTTAAAAAAACCTAAAAAAAGAATATTAGCGGTAATCGCCGCAGCAAGGATTATTTTTTTTCGCGTTTCGCTTTTGTCTTTTTTGGCGAACGTGGATAGCGTAATTCCAAAGGCGTAGTTAAACAAAACGGAACATATCAGAACCAGGGCAAAATAAATATTCCAGTAAGACATGAAGGCCAGGGACGCCACGAGAAGAAATAAGCGCGCCCATCTGGCGTTCAAATATGTGTGAAGCAGGAAGTATACAGCTGCGACCAGCGGCAAAAATATCAGAATAAAAGCGTAGGAATTAAAAAGCATTTATTATCCTATACGGAAGCTACTGTCACCGGGCCTTTGATTTCTGGAAGTAGTTGCAATTATCGGTAATTTCCAGATTTTGCCGAAAAGCCTTATATACTCATTTGTGCCGGTTTGCAAGTGTAACCGTTTATTCGAATTGCCTCAAATAAAATGTTACCGAAGGGGTTGATAAAAGAGGTTCGTTGCCTCAAAAACCGATGTTACCGAGAAGAGAATCGGAAACGGAGGTTTTTATATGAGTCCCCAGGCTAA
>Ga0129302_1000669_pt1 | contig 25301 bp, 20 predicted proteins | sample BlaSprsedimmetaG_FD_94476 | JGI IMG/M metagenome (GOLD analysis project Ga0129302, IMG submission 94476) | Hot spring sediment bacterial and archeal communities from California, USA to study Microbial Dark Matter (Phase II) - Blank Spring... | ecosystem: Environmental > Aquatic > Thermal springs...
CTTCCTCACTTCTTGATATTTCTTTTTATTTTTGGGGCCCATAGCTCAGTTGGAAGAGCCACCGGCTCATAACCGGTAGGTCCCTGGTTCGAATCCAGGTGGGCCCACCATTAGCAATAAGACCGAGGTGCTGATAATTTTGCAATACATGTGTTTCACAAAAACTTATGAAGAAGATACATATTCGGAACAGACGAGGAGTCCGTAAGGAAAATGCACCACAAGCTGGTGCATTTTTTTTTACCGTTATTCCATTGTGTGAAAGGGGATTGTTTTGAAGGAACAATTAATTCTATTGATAGAACTTCAACGAATCGATTCTGAACAACGGAGCATTGAGAATAAAAAAGATCTTTTGCCTCGGGAATTGGAGCGTCTTCATGCGGAGCTTCAACAGTATGAAAGCGCGGTTGATGATACAAGGAAAATGCTGGAAGAATTGGTTCAAAGACACAACGAACGAGAACAAGATCTGGTTCGGGGCATTGAGAAGCTGAAAAAAACAAAGAGCCGTTTATTTGAGGTAAAGACAAATAAGGAGTATCAGGCATTGCTGACGGAGCTTGACGTAATCAATGAGAAAAATGATGTGATTGAGAGTGAAATCATAGTCATGTTGGATAGTATCGATCGGGCACGGGATGATTTGAGTAAAAAAGAAGGAGAATATAGACTTATTCGCTCAGACTTGGAAAGTAAAATAAAAAAAGTTCAGGATGAGATGGATTCAATTGACTCTCTATTGACGATTGTTACGGAAAAGCAGCTCAATGTAAAAATGAAAATTAATTCGGCATTTCTTAAGCGGTACGATCTCATTAAGCAGAAACGAAATGGCAGGGCGGTGGTTCCCGTATGGAAGGAAGTTTGTGGCGGATGCCACATGAATATCCCCCCGCAGATGTACAACCAATTGCAGAGATCCGAGGAATTGATACTTTGTCCGAACTGCAACAGGATTATGTACTGGGAAAACAGAGGAAACGGCGAATCGTAGTGCATGCAGGCAAAAGATAGCCTGCGTGACGATGCAAATCCATTCGCCCTCGCGAAGGAAATGCTCATCGGTTTATGACGGCAAGGCGTGTCTCAGTTGTGGAGCGAACATTCTCACCGACGGTCACGACCTCATCAAGGGACCGTCCTCCTGTAAAACATATAAACGGACTTTTCATCAAAGATATGATGAATCTTTCGCGTTCACTCTCCGATAAAGTAAAATTCAAGTCTATTTCAACAACGTGTCGACACGGCTCAGTCTCTTGGAAGGGGGTTCTTCTTCAACTTTTCCGGTTCGTAGCTCCGGACACTACAACTCCGGATAATTGCCGGTGAGGGAAAGAGATCCTGCCGGCTGAGGATGATTGCGCAACAGATTACCTTGCCTCGATGTGGTAGGTGTATGGCATCATAGATATGTGTGACATCCGTCTTATGGTTAGGCATTGAGCATGGAAAATCAGTGATACGGCTTCAGCAATGGGCATGAATGAAAATGTTGTTATTCAACCTCTTATTGTTTATAATGAAGTGCACCAAAGATCGGATAAAGGGAAAGAACTTCCGATATATAAGTCGACTGAACATTCAACTCATAAATATTGCGGGTCCGTATTGTCAGAGTAGATCGGATGATCGCTGGTCCGTTTTTGCGGACGAGAGGAAAGTCCGAGCTCCACAGGGCAGGATGGTCGCTAACGGCGACTGGGGGTGACCCTAAGGAAAGTGCCACAGAAAAGATACCGCCCCGGGGGATCGGCAGTGCGCCATCTCTCGGAGTAAGGGTGAAAAGGCGAGGTAAGAGCTCACCAGTTTCCCGGGTGACCGGGAAAGCTTGGTAAACCCCATCCGGAGCAAGACCGAATAGGAGAACGGTGAGAGTGGCCCGCTCGAAGTTCTCGGGTAGTGTCGCTTGAGGCAGCAGGCAACTGCCGCCCTAGATTAATGATCATCATCTTTCTGCGGGGAGACTCCGGGAAGAAACAGAACTCGGCTTACAGATCTACTCTGACGATACGACTTGCAGACATCAGAAACGAGACGGATACAATGCATTCCACACGCCACACCATCCTTTGCGCAACATGTGGATTCCTTGTCCTCCTGTCTGTCGGTATGGGATATGGGTATGATGATCGGCATGCGATGGAGTCTGCCGATGCCTACCTGAAGATGGGACTGTATCTTGAAGCTATCGGAGCATACCGCTCCGCTGCCGACAATGCTGGCGACCGCAATATGCAAGCGCGGGCGATCCTGCGTATTGGTGACATTTACAGTTATTTCCTCGATAATTACGATACTGCATTGCTGTTTTATTCATTCGTGACGAAGCATTATTCCGGAAGTATTCATGCCGCCAATGCATACTTTAACTCGGGAATGATTCGTTATGAGAAATATCAATATTCTGAAGCACTGGCGCAGTTTCAAGAATATCTTGCCCGATTTCCCCAGGGAGAAAGGAAAGAAACCGCTGAATTTATGATCAAAGCCTGCCGGAAGCCGATACCCTCCCCTGAGGAAAAAAAGGAGGTAACGGCGAAGATCGGTCCCGACGAGATGATACGGATTCTTATTCATGAAAATATCAGGGCGGTGAGTGTCGCCGGAACGAAGCCATGTGAATTCAGAGATATAAATAGACAAACCGTTATTCATCGAATACCCGCTGGTCTGGTTGCCGACGTTTCAGTTAATGGAGGTTTTCTTACGGTCAATGGCTCTGCAATTCGCAAGAAAGAATTTACTGTTTTCCCCGGAATAAACGGTAATATTACAGTGAACGGATTACCCTATCGGGGCACACTGACAATCAGGCGGCACGAAGAAGGGATTGATGTTATCAACGAGCTGAGACTGGAAGAATACCTCTACGGTGTAATACCAAAGGAAATGTCTCCTCAGTGGCCGAAGGAGGCGCTTAAAGCCCAGGCTGTAGCTGCCAGGACCTATGCGTTATATCAGAAAGAAAAAAATCGTGACAAAGATTACGATGTCTATGCTTCAACGTTATCACAGGTGTACGGAGGCATTGCTGCCGAACAACAAAACACCACCACGGCGGTCAATGAAACACAAGGCCGACTGCTGACATGGCGTGGAAAGCTTGTCCTTGCGTACTTTCACTCAAACAGCGGTGGCGTGACGGAAGATGCGGAAAATGTATGGACAGCTCGCGTGCCTTACTTGAAGAGCGTCCGTGATAAGTTCAGTTCCCAGGCACAGGGAGTTCAGTGGATCTACTCTATTGACTTTATTGGTATGCAAAGGATCCTTAATCAGAAAGGAATTCATGTCGGAAGGGTTTATGAGATCGCCCCGGTGGAGGTGAGCCCCACAGGGAGAATAAAGAAAATCAGGATCGTCCACAGCGGCGGTACAACAACGCTGAGCGGTAATGATTTCAGGATAAAATATGATCCGACACGTATAAAGAGTACATTGTTTCGTGTCATAACGGAAGACGGAGGAGTCAGTGTGCGTGGAAGCGGGTATGGCCACGGCGTCGGGATGAGTCAATGGGGGGCCTACGAAATGGCAAGGGCAGGGTACGGATATACCGACATCTTGAGGTTTTACTACGCAGGTGTCGATATCAAGTAGGATACCGGTGCAGTCTATGGAAGTTAAGAGGACACCCGCGAGACAGGGAAGGAACTTAAGCCTTGCGTGACAAAAAAAGGACGTGCCGCTATGGTGAAACGGCACATCCTTTTTGGTTTAAAACCGTCGTTTCAGCCGATCTTCTAATTTCCCAAGTCTTTTTCCGTTTCAAGAATATCAAGAGTCGTTTTAATAACGGTATCGGAATTCAAAGAAATGCTGCTTATTCCACACTGAACAAGGAATCGAGCAAACTCCGGATAATCACTCGGTGCCTGTCCGCAGATGCCGATTTTTTTACCCAATTCATTCGATTTAAGGATTGCTCTTTCAACGAGATTGAGAACGGATTGATCTCGCTCATCAAAGATATGGGCAACCTGGAACGAATCTCTGTCAAGCCCGAGGGTTAACTGCGTCAAGTCATTTGAGCCAATGGAGAAGCCGTCGAAGACCTTGCCGAATTCTTCGATCAGCACCACATTGCTTGGAATTTCCACCATCATATAGATTTCGAGACCATTTTTGCCTCGAACAAGTCCATTTTCAGCCATGATCTTTACGACACGTTCTCCTTCTTTCGGGGTCCGGCAGAAAGGTATCATGGGTTTTATGTTGGTGAGCCCCATCTCGTCTCTGGCCTTTTTCATTGCTTCGCATTCCAGGACGTAAGCTTCGCGGTAACGGTCATCGTAATAGCGGGACGCCCCTCTGAACCCGATCATGGGGTTTTCCTCATCTTCTTCGAAATATTTGCCCCCGATGAGATTTGCATACTCGTTACTCTTGAAATCGCTCATCCTGACGATGACGTCGTTTGGATAGAAGGCGGCGGCGATTTTCCCCACGCCCTGGGCCAGCTTGTCAATGAAGAAGTCCTGCTTGTTGGCGTATCCCTGAGTCAGTTTTTCTATCTGTCTCCGCACCTTTTGGTCTGTAACCCTGTCGAAATGAATCAGCGCCATGGGATGGATACGTATAAAGTTGTTGATAATAAACTCAAGCCTGGCGAGACCGATTCCGTCGTTAGGAATTGACGCCAATGCGAATGCGTTATCAGGGTTGCCCACGTTCATCATGATCTTGGTTTTCGGCCGTTCGAGGTTTTCGAGATTGACTCGGTGTACGTCATATTTCAGAATCCCTTCGTACACTTCTCCTAATTCTCCGCTTGCGCAAGATACGGTCGCTTCGCTTACCCCTTTGAGTTTATCCGTTCCATTGCTCGTTCCGACAATGCAGGGGACCCCGAGCTCACGACTGACAATGGCGGCATGACAGGTTCTACCACCTCTGTTGGTCACGATGGCGGCGGCGATTTTCATAATCGGTTCCCAATCAGGGTCTGTCATGTCCGTTACCAGCACCTCGCCGCGCTGAAAGTCTCTTATGTTCTCAACAGTTTCGATGATCCGAACTTTGCCGGTGCCGATCTTGGCCCCGACGGCGGTCCCCGTTACAAGGGGCGTTTTCGTTTCGAGAAGTTGATATGTTTCCAGAACATTAGCATCTTTCTGTGACTGGACTGTTTCGGGACGTGCCTGAAGAATGAACAGCTCGCCTGTTCTCCCGTCTTTGCCCCACTCGATATCCATGGGCTTGAAAAAACCTGCCTTCTGAGAGTAGTGATCTTCAATAATTTTAGTCCATTCGGCAAGCTTCAGAATTTCATCTTCCGTTACGCAAAAACGGTTCCTGTCTTCTTTTGTGACCGGCACGATCTTGGTTTTTTCTTTTCCACGCGCAGCATAAACCATTTTCTTTTCTTTTGTGCCGAGTTTCTTCTGGAGTATGGGGCGGTATCCATTGAGGGTCGGTTTAAAGACATAAAACTCGTCGGGATTGACCGTACCCTGGACGACCATCTCGCCCAGTCCGTATGAACCGGTAATGAGAATAGCATCTTTAAATCCGGATTCGGTATCGATGGAGAATATAACGCCCGAAGAGGCAAGATCGGAACGGACCATTTTCTGCACTCCGATTGACAGGAATACTCCCATGTGATCGAAGCCCTTGTCTTCTCTATAGGAAATAGCCCGGTTCGTAAACAGGGAAGCGAAGCATTTTTTACATGCGTCGATCACTCCGTCTTCACCCGTTATATTCAGATATGTTTCCTGCTGGCCAGCGAAGCTTGCATCAGGCAGATCTTCCGCCGTTGCGGAACTTCGTACCGCCACATCGGTATTATTTCCATACTCGTCACAGAGTTTTGTATAGGCCTCCGCGATAGCATCCCTGAGATCGTCCGGCAGCTGCGCGTTGTATATAAGGGACCTGATTTTTTCTCCCCGATCAGCCAGATTAGTCATGTCATGAGTATCGAGATCAGACAGAAGCCTATCGATTTTATCTTTAATGCCTGCAGATTCCAAGAGATGCCGATATGCATACGCCGTTACAGCGAACCCGTCAGGAATATCAACACCTTTCGGAGTAAGTTCCCTTCGCATTTCACCCAGAGAAGCATTCTTACCGCCAACTTGCGGAATGTCGTCTAATTCAATTTCATCGAACCACAGGACAAACTTATCGTCTTTCATTGTACGCCTCCTGTAGAATATAGTTAAAACAGTAGAGATCTAACAAGTTTGTTGATTCAAGTCAATAGCAAATCACGGAAATATACTAAAACTGATGGATTAACCTGAAGGCCCCGGGATAACAATGTCGACCTGATTTTATTGAGAAATTATTGCGACAATATCAGTTTGGTGCTCGTGGAAAGTATTGCTTTCGATGACATTCGATTCAGCCGAAACACAGTGTATGCTGTTGGAAGGGGATGACTTCATGTAATTGCATATCGGACTCTCAACACTGCTGTGGTCGCAGTGGTTTATCGATGACTATTGTAAGACGTTTGCGACTTTGTAATCGCGGCAAGTGCGTGGATGTTTTGACATCCGATCCGTATTCGTATAATACAACCGATAAACCAAATCGATGCAGTGTGCCGAATGAAAATTACAACCGTCAAATTTATTAAGAGTGCAACCCATCCTTCCCATTATCCTGACAGTGACTTGCCTGAGGTAGCATTTGCAGGACGTTCCAATGTCGGCAAGTCGTCACTGATCAATGCGCTCGTCAACCGAAAAAATATTGCAAAAACAAGCGGTACTCCCGGAAAAACCAGGCTCATCAATTTTTTTCTTATCAATGACCGGCTGTCATTTGTTGATCTGCCCGGTTATGGGTTTGCGAAAGTATCTTCGGAGGTAAAAAAAAGCTGGGGACCCATGATCGAAACCTATCTGAAGGAGCGGAAAAATTTGAGGCTCGTTGTTGTGATTCTTGATATGCGTCGTGATCCTTCAAAAGACGATATTTCCCTGGTTGACTGGCTTTCACATTATAATCGCCCCGTGATCTTTATAGTGACGAAAGCCGATAAACTATCAAAGAATCAGGCAGTTGTGCGTGTTCGGAAAATACGTCAATTCCTGGAAGGTTGCAATGATGCCGAAATAATACTTTTTTCCGCAAAAACCGGTCTTGGTAAAGATGCGATATGGCAAAAGCTGATGAAATCGTTGGATTGAGATACAATTACCATGAGATTTCCTGGTGTACCACGCATGTGTGTTGTTAGAAGAACCGGAAAAATGTGAAGATGATAGTCGTAGGTTTCTTCTACTGATTATCTGGTCATTTTTCTGCTGAGGTTAACAATGGAGTATCATGCCGAATGGAGGCTGCCTTTAATATAACGTGCGAAATCAAATTGTTGCAAAACACATTACAATTGTATCAAATACGCCTTGACAGGATATTTAAATTTTGCTAACGACCCAACGGTTATAGTAGGATTTTGAAGAATCATTTCTAACAACCTTTTGTTCTTTGGAGACATTAAATCTGAGGTGTGAATATAGTGGTTAAAGATAACGAAAAAGTCGGCGCAGTAATGGTTGTTGGGTCAGGGATCGCAGGCATCCAAGCCTCCCTGGATCTTGCCAATTCAGGTATGAAAGTATACCTTGTGGAAAACGATATCAGTATTGGCGGGGTCATGGCCCAACTTGATAAAACGTTTCCTACCAATGACTGTTCTGCATGTATTCTCTCTCCGAAACTGGTCGAAGTTGGAAGACATCCCAATGTGGAAATCATGACCAGAAGAACAGTAGAGGCGGTCGACGGAGAGCCTGGACGCTTTAAAGTAAAACTCACAAAAGCACCCCGGTATATAGATGTCAATAAATGTACCGGATGCGGTGACTGTGCGAATGTCTGTCCTGTCGTCGTACCGAACGCCTTTAACGAGGGGTTGGATGAGAGAAAAGCCATATACCGCAAATTTCCTCAGGCTATTCCAAGCGCCTTTGCAATCGACAAACTGGGTACTGCACCGTGCAAGGCCGCCTGTCCGACCCATATCAGCGTCCAGGGGTATGTAGCTCTCATAGCTGACGGCAAATATAAGGAAGCGCTCAAGCTTATCAAGCAGGAAAATCCCTTTCCCGCCGTATGCGGTCGTGTCTGTACCCATCCCTGTGAAACAGCCTGTAAGCGGGCGGAAGTCGACGAACCGATCTCAATTATGTACCTGAAACGTTTCGTCGCCGATCTCGACCTTAATGACGAAACAAAATACATTCCTGAAATCAAAGAAAAAAAAGACAAGAAAGTTGCGATTATCGGTGGTGGTCCGGCGGGATTGACCGCAGCGTATTATCTTGCCATCGAAGGCTATGCAGTGACGGTGTTTGAAGCTCAACCCGTTGCCGGTGGATGGCTGTCGATTGGTATTCCCGAATACAGACTCCCGAAGGCGGTTATCAACGCTGAAATCAAGACGATCGAAGAGATGGGCGTGGAAATCCGGCTGAACACGAAAGTCGGTGTCGATGTACCATTCGAAGAGATACGAAAAGACTATGATGCCGTCTTTATCGGTGTCGGAACCCACATCAGCAGCAAGTTGGACGTTCCCGGCGAAGATCTGGACGGTGTGGTGCATGGTATTGATTTCCTGAAACGGGTAAATCTCGGCGAGAAAGTCTTTCTTGGAAACCGGGTTGCCGTTGTGGGTGGCGGTAATGTCGCCATGGATGCCGTCAGAACTGCTCTCCGAACCGGTTCGCAGGAGGCCTTTATTCTTTATCGCAGGACCCGTGCCGAGATGCCTGCTGCTGATGAAGAGATCGAAGAAGCCCTTGCGGAAGGGATCAAAATGGAATTCCTTGCCGCACCTGTTCGTGTCATCGGAGAAAACGGCAGGGTGACGGGAGTTGAATGTATCAGAATGGAGTTGGGTGAACCCGATGCGAGTGGTCGGCGACGGCCTGTACCCGTGAAGGGCTCCGAATTTGTGCTGGATGTCGATGCTGTTATCCCCGCCATCGGACAGGCAGCCGATCTGACGTTCATCCCTGAGGGAAGCGGAATATCGATCAATAAGTGGAATACCTTCGATGTCGACAGTGTTACGTTTGCAACCTCCGTTAAAGGTGTATTCGCGGGTGGCGACGACGTTACGGGTCCCGCGACGGTCATTGAGGCGATTGCCGCCGGCAAGGAAGCGGCCCGGTCCATTGATCGATATCTTAAAGGTGAAGATGTCGCCTTGGGACGACAAAGAGATTGGACTCAAAATGTTGCCGATAAAGCAGATGTGAGCTGGGTGAAGAAGAGTGGACGACCCCATTTGCCCGAGCTTGAGCCTGAAGAGCGAAAGAAACATTTTGATGAAGTTATTCTGGGTTATTCTGAAGAGGAAGTGGTGAGAGAGGCTCAACGGTGTCTGAGCTGCGGCATCTGCTCCGAGTGCTACCAGTGTGTCGAAGCATGTATTGCCGGTGCCATCGATCATGAGATGAAGGAAGAAATTGAAGAAATTGAAGTAGGGTCCGTCATTGCTGCGGCAGGATTCGAGGTGTTTGATGCGAGCCTGCGGGGTGAGTACGGATACGGCATCTATGACAATGTCGTCACCAGCATCCAGTTTGAACGAATTCTTTCGGCGTCCGGACCGAATTTCGGACACGTACAGCGAGTTTCCGACGGTAAGGAACCGCGGAAGATTGCTTTTATTCAATGTGTCGGTTCGAGAGATACTAATTGCGGAAATTCATGGTGTTCGTCGGTTTGCTGTATGTACGCGACGAAGGAAGCTATTATCGGTAAAGAACACTTGAAGACTCTGGAACCTACAATCTTCTACATGGATATTCGCGCCTACGGGAAGGACTTTGACCGCTTTATCAACCGCGCCCAGGATGAATACGGCATTCGCTACATCAGATCCATGCCTTCATCGGTGAAGGAATTGCAGAAATCAAAGAATCTGCTTCTTACATACGTTACTGAAGACGGTTCCCTTATAGAAGAAGAGTTTGAAATGATCGTCCTATCGGTTGGGCTCACGCCGCCGAAAGAGGCGGAAAAACTGGCCCGAAGCCTGGGTGTCGAACTGAATGAACATGGTTTCTGTAAGACGATGCTGGAGAATCCTGTTCGGACAACCCGGGAGGGTGTGTTCGTATGTGGTGCTTTCGGCGGACCTAAGGATATTCCCGAAACCGTTATGGAGGCAAGTGGCGCCGCCGCCTGTGCGGAAGGATTGCTGGCATCCCGGCGGGGAACTCTCGTGGCGGAAGAGGATCTGCCTCTTGAAAAGGATCTCAGAGGCATTGGACCGAGGATCGGTGTCTTCGTGTGTCATTGCGGAATCAATATCGGCGGTGTCGTCGATGTGCCCGCCGTTGTAGAATATGCTAGGACACTTCCCAACGTTGTGTTCGTGGAAGATAATCTCTTTACCTGTTCGCAGGATACAGCCGTAAAGATGTCCGAGGTCATTGCGGAAAAGAACCTTTCGAGGGTTGTGGTGGCAGCATGTTCACCGCGAACGCATGAAGGGCTTTTCCAGGAGAACTGCGAAAAAGGTGGGCTGAACAGGTATCTCTTCGAGATGGCCAATATAAGGGATCAGAACTCGTGGGTTCATATGAATGAGCCGGAAGCAGCTACAGAGAAGGCCAAGGATCTTGTCAGGATGGCGATTTCTAAAGCCCAGTTCCTGCAACCGCTTAAAGCGGGACAGCTCAGCGTCAATCACGCAGCCCTGATCATCGGCGGCGGTCTGGCAGGAATCACGGCGGCGCTTTCGCTGGCCGACCAGGGATTCGAATCATATATCGTAGAAAAGGAAAATGAGCTTGGCGGTAATTATCGGAAACTGTACTACACGCTCGAGGGCCTGGATACGAAGACGCATCTGGCCGATCTTGTGGATAAAGTTGAGAAAAGCGATCTGATCCATACGTTTACCGGCGCCATGATCAAGGATCTCGAAGGATTCATCGGCAATTACAAAACAACCGTCGAGGCAAATGGCGAGGAGCACCAGTTCGAGCACGGTGTTGTGATAGTAGCAACCGGTGCGTACGAAAACGAGACGACTGAATATCTCTACGGTCAGAACCCGAATGTGGTGACGCAGCGGGAACTGGAAGAACTTATTTTCGAAGGTGACGACAGGGTAAAAAATGCCGACAGCGTCGTCATGATACAGTGTGTCGGTTCGCGGAATGATGAGCGACCTTACTGCAGCAGATATTGCTGTGGAGAGGCGATTAAAAATGCGCTGAAACTGAAAGAGATGGATCCGGCCAAGGATGTAACCATTCTCTACCGGGATATCCGAACATACGGCTTTAAGGAAGATTATTACAAAGCAGCCCGTGAAGCCAACGTCAAATTTATTCGTTACGATCTGGATCGGCTGCCCGAAGTTGCCGGTGACGGTTCAAAAGTTTCGGTCAAGGTGTTCGATCCCATATTAAACGAACCTGTAGAGTTGAAGACGGATCTTCTGACCCTGAGTGTCGGTACTGTGCCCAATCCAGGTAATCACGAGATTTCCAAGATGCTGAAAGTCTCGACGAATCAGGATGGGTTCTTCCTTGAAGCGCACGTGAAACTGAGACCGGTTGATTTCGCAGTGGACGGTGTTTTCCTCTGCGGACTTGCCCATTCACCGAAGTTCAGCGATGAAACAATCACCCAGGCAAATGCCGCAGTTTCCAGAGCATGTACAATTCTCACGAAAGATTTCATCGAAGCTGAAGGAAAAACGGCGTATGTGATAAAAGCGCGATGTATGGCGTGCGGTCTCTGCGAAGTGAATTGTCCCTTTGGCGCGATAGCTGTAGATGAAAAAGAAGGATGCGCCGTTGTCAATGCGGTGCTTTGCAAGGGGTGCGGTGTGTGTACCGCGTCGTGCAGAATGAATGCCGTCGACTTGAATGGCTTTACCAACGAGGAAGTTCTGGCACAGATACGAGCATTTTAGAGTACGAAAAGACGAGGATCATATGGCTGAGAATAAATCGAACGAAAACTGGACACCGAAAATTGTCGGTATTGTATGTAATTGGTGTACATATGCCGGTGCTGACCTGGCCGGAATAAGCCGAATTCAGTATCCGCCGAATGTCAGGTTGATCAGGGTTCCATGTACCGGAAGAATAAATCCCTTTTATGTGTTCAAAGCCCTCCAGGAGGGTGCGGACGGAGTGCTGGTCTCAGGTTGCCATCCGGGAGAATGTCATTACCTGACGGGGAATCTGTCTGCCAGGAGGAAATTTAATATGGTGAAAAATTTCCTCAGCTACATCGGCGTTGAGCCGAACAGAGTAACCTTCACGTGGTGTTCGGCCTCGGAAGGTGAGCGGTTTTCCAAGGTCGTCAAGGGTGTGACCGAAATGGTTAAAGAATTGGGACCGGCGACAAAACTTGTCAAGAAATTGTAAAGGGACTACTGATATAAAACATCCAAATAACGGTAGCGAGGAATCAAAAGCTGTGGAGAATATAGAAAAACAACTACGGGAAGAGGCAAAAAAATTATTGGCCGGAAAAAAAGTGGATGTCGTTGTCGGGTACGAACAAGGTACCCTTCCGCTGCAGACGACGCCCTGTTTTATCGAAAATCCTGACGATGTGGAAAAGCTGGTCTGGAATTCATACTGTTCACAGAATCTTGCCAAATTTGCCCATGACATCATTCATCAGCACAGAGAATCTCAGGCCCGCGTCAAACCGGAAGAAAGAACAAAAAAGATCGTGGGAATCGTTGCCCGAGGCTGCACCACGCGTTCGTTGATCATTCATCTCCAGGAACGGCAGTACGGCCGTGATGAAATTGTGGTACTGGGAGTTCCTTGTACGGGTTACATTTCAAAAAAGAAAATTGCCATTGCCGTTGACGGCGACGAAATACTTGAAAGCACTGTTACAGGGGATACGATTTCGCTCAAGACGGCCGGTGGTGAAAAAAAAGTGCCGCTCGGCAATGTTCTTTCGGATAGTTGTATCACGTGCCGCTTCAACAATCCGCTTCTAGTGGATGTGATGATCGGCGAAGCGGCGCCGGCGATGAATCCGGACGGCGAGTATGACGATGTCAATGCGTTTGAGAACCTGCCGATAGAAGAAAGGTGGCAGTATTTCACTAAGGAGATGGCGAAATGTATCCGGTGTTTCGCATGCCGCAATACATGTCCCTCCTGCTATTGTAAGATTTGTTTTGCCGAACAGAGCCAGCCGACATGGATCGGTGTCGGCGTCGATGAAACGGATGTGCAGATGTTCCAGATGATGAGAATATTTCACATGGTGGGACGCTGCGTCGACTGCGGATCGTGTGTCGAGGTCTGTCCCATGGGTGTTGACCTGCGTAAGTTTCTAAAGAAGCTTGATAAAGACGGATTTGAGCTGTTCAGCCACAGAGCGGGCGCGGACATTGACAATCCCCCGCTGTTAAGTTCCTTCTTGATGGAGGATAAAGAAGACTTCATTTATGATCCTGAATAACACGTTTACTGGAGAAACTATGACTACATTCCTGGAAGAAGTAAACCGAAGAATCGATGGCGTGCCCATTCAGCGGTGTTATCATTGCCGTAAATGTACGGCGGGATGTCCGATTGCGTTTGCCATGGAATACAATCCGAACAAGATCATACGAATGATTCAAAATGGCAAAAAGGCTGATGTTCTTAACAGTTCGACTATCTGGTTGTGTGCATCATGCGAGACATGCGTGACACGATGCCCTAACGACGTTGATATCGCCCGGATGATGGATGTCTTGAGAGAAATGGCCATTGAAGAACGTGTGGATATAAGGGAAAAGAATATCCTGAAATTTCACGAGGCGTTTCTGTCAAGTGTCAAGATGGGGGGGCGAATCAACGAACCTTTCATGATTGCAAACTATAAGCTCAAGTCGGGAGATTATTTTTCTGATGTCGGTATGGGACTGAGCATGTTGATGAAAGGTAAGCTCTCGCTCTTTTCACCGCGAACAAAAGATATAAAGGCGGTAAAGAAAATATTTAATGAAACGAAGGCATAGCGGCATACACGCTGATGTTGTATGAGACATGCCGTATGCCCGATCGTTAAGGAGGCTATAGTTGAAAGTTTCATATTATCCGGGTTGTTCCCTTCATGCCACGGGCAGAGAATATGATGAGTCGGTAAAGGCTGTGAGCAGTGCCTTACAAATCGAACTGAAAGAGGTTGATGATTGGTCGTGCTGTGGCGCCTCGTCCGCCCATATGACTAATTACAAGCTTTCTGTTGCCCTTCCTGCCAGAAATTTAATCGCTGCCGAAAAAGATGGTATGGACGTCATGGTTCCATGTGCGGCCTGCTTCAACAGATTTAAAATGGCGCAACACCATCTTCGGGAAAATTCAGCCCTGAAATCGGAAGTGGAAGGCATCATCGGCAAAGAGTATCGTGACAGTATTGCCGTAAGAAATCCCATCGATATTATTTATAATGATATCGGTATCGATGCGCTTGCCGGGAAAGTTACCAGGAAACTGACGGGGCTCAAACCGGTCTCATATTACGGATGCCTGTTGCTGAGGCCCCCGGAAGTATGTGAATTCGAAAATTATGAAAATCCGTATATGCTTGATGCGATCATGAACACGCTAGGAGCGGAATCAAAGAACTGGTCATGTAAGACGGATTGCTGCGGAGGAAGTTTGACCCTCGGTAAAACTGAAATCGTTGTCCATCTGGTCAATAAACTGATGCGAATGGCCAACGAAGCGGATGCGAACTGTCTGGTAACGGCATGTCCCGTCTGTTTTGCTAACTTGGATATGAGGGCCGGTAAGGATCTCAGTCTGCCTGTATTCTATTTTACCGAACTCGTTGCTCTGGCGCTCGGACTGCAGGGGCCTGAAAAATGGTTCAAAATGCACAATGTAGATCCCATGCCGCTTATAAAATCGTCGGGGCTTTTGTAAGTTTGGAGGAACAAAAGTCAGCGCGAGCGATTTCTGATTTGATGATATAAATAAAACGGATTGATCAAGGAATGATATGGAAACGAGATTAATAAAGAGAGATGCTCTGGCCGGTATTGTCAAGAAGCTTTCGGAACAGATGACCGTCTACGCACCGGTGAAGAAAGAAGATAATGTTTTTTTCAAGGTGCTGGAAAAAGGCGAAGAACCTCTGCTTACCTATGCAAATACAAAAAACGCTCCCAAAAACTTTTTCTTTCCTCAGACAGAGACGATGATGGGATATATGCGGACGGAACGGGGAATGGAACTGAAAGGTGACAACATTGCAGACATGGGTGATGCGGTATTATTTGGCGCCCGTCCCTGTGATGTGAGAAGTTTCATTCTTCTTGATTATGTATTTGATCAGGAAAAATATAAAGATCCATATTATATTGACAAGCGGGAAAAGACTACCATTGTATCGCTTGCCTGTGTGACGCCCCCCTACTCGACATGCTTTTGCACCTCCGTGGGCGGTCATCCCATGATAGTCGAAGGGGCCGATGTCGTCTTAACCGACGTGGGCGATAATTATCTTGCTGAATTCATTACACCCAAGGGCCAAACAATTCTGGCAAAACTGGGAGATCTTCCAACGGCGGATGATGCCACGCTGGCCAAAAAAGAAGAACTGGTCAAGAAAGCAGAGGGTGAAATCAAATCACAGGTCGCCGGTTCGGCAATAAAGCCATGGCTGGATGAGAACTTCGAACATCCGTTCTGGGATACCATTCACAAGAGCTGCCTTGCATGCGGAACGTGCACTTACCTCTGTCCCACATGTCATTGCTTTGATATAACAGACGAAGTAAAGGGGGATGAGGGGAAACGCGTCCGGACCTGGGATTCATGCATGTATTGGCTGTTCACCATTGAAACGTCGGGTCACAATCCGAGGACATCGCAGAAACAGCGATGGCGTCAGCGGCTTTTGCATAAATTTCGATATTTTGTTGATAATTTCGGTGCTATCGCCTGCGTAGGGTGCGGTCGATGTGTCATGTATTGTCCTGTCAATATCGATATAAGAAAGATTGTAAACGATATTTCGAAATTATAGTTTCGGGAGATAATAATGCAGAAAAATCCATATTTACCTATTCCTGTTGATGTGGCGAAAATAACAACAGAAGTTGACACGAAAGACATCAAGACCTTTCGGTTGACTTTTGTCAACAAAGAAGACGAGGAAAACTTCAAATATCTGCCGGGGCAGTTTGCGGAACTTTCGCTTCTGGGAAAGGGTGAATCGCCCATCGGTATCGCATCATCACCAACACAAAAAGGATATATCGAGTTTACCGTGCAGAAGGCGGGAGTCGTAACATCAACACTCCATTCTCTCGAAGAGGGAACGCGGATGGGAGTGCGGGGACCGCTCGGTAATTCATGGCCGCTGGAATATCTCGAAGGCAAGAATATCGTTATCGTTGGCGGCGGTTTTGCCTTTACGACCTTGAGATCACTTCTCAATTACATGATTCATGAAGAAAACCGGAAGCGTTTTGGCACTATAACCGTTGTGTATGGCGCACGGAATCCGGGGCTGCTCATCTATAAGGATGAGCTCAAGGAATGGGAAAAACGAGATGACGTGAATACGTTTATTACGGTTGACAAAGGTGATGATGGATGGAAGGGAAGAGAGGGGTTCGTCCCCACCGTCTGCAAGGAAGTTGCCCCAAGTTCCGAGAATGCCGTCACTGTCATCTGTGGACCGCCGATAATGATTCGCTTCACCCTGCCCGTCTTCTTCGAACTGGGCTTTTCCAAGGACAATATTTACACGTCCCTTGAGATGCGCATGAAATGCGGCATCGGAAAATGCGGTCGTTGCAACGTCGGCGAGAAATATGTCTGCAAAGACGGCCCTGTTTTCTCATTGACCGAGTTGGATCAACTGACACCGGAATATTGAGAAATGTAATCTGTTTCGGCAGACCGATTATCCGTGCCAAACAAACCGTTACTCGATGATGACAAGGGAGCCTGTTGGTTCCCTTTTTTATATAGTCTAGTTTGAGGTATTTGATATCACGACCCGCACTGGTTACTATTTTAAGGGACTGGTGAGGTCACTCAATGAGAACAGGAGAATACAAATTGAATCTGATACGAGAAAAAACGTTTCTTTCCCATGCCGTGGTAAAAATGGTGATAGATGCGCCGAATGTGGCACGAAAGAGAAAAGCCGGCCAGTTTATCGTTCTTATGACTGACGAAAAAGGAGAAAGAATTCCACTCACAATTGTGGATTCCGATAAAGAAAATGGAACAATTACAATAATCTTTCAAATTGTGGGCAAAACGACCACCTGTCTGTCGGAAATGAAAGAGGGAGAGAGCCTGTACAGTGTCCTGGGACCGCTCGGTCAGCCGACGGATATAGAACAATTCGGTACGGTTGTCTGTATTGGAGGCGGGGTGGGTATCGGCGTCGTCTATCCGATTACAAAAGCGCTCAAAGAAGCAGGGAATAGGGTGATATCAATCATTGGGGCCAGAACGAAGGATATTCTCATTCTTGAGGATGAGATGGCTCAAATAAGTGATGAACTTCTGATAGCGACTGATGACGGCAGTTACGGTTTTCATGGATTTGTCAGTGATGTGCTGCAGAAGCTCATCGATATGGGAGAAAAGATCGATCGTGTTGTTGCTATAGGTCCGGTTCCGATGATGCGGGTTGTGTGCGATGTGACAAAACAATATAACGTCAAAACCATTGTCAGTTTGAACCCGATCATGGTTGATGCAACGGGAATGTGCGGCGCATGCCGGGTTTCCGTCGGTGGGTGTACAAAGTTTGCCTGTGTTGATGGACCTGAATTCGATGGTCATGAAGTGGATTTTGATCTCTTGACGAGCCGTCTCAGGATGTATTACACGCAGGAAAAAGAAGCTATGGAGAATTTCAGGTGTGAATGCCATGACTGAAGCGAAGAAAAAGAAAGAAAAGATACCACGACAGGCAATGCCCGAGCAGGATCCCGAAATCAGGCGCAGCAATTTCGAAGAAGTGCCTCTCGGCTATACCGCTGAGACAGCCATGCTTGAAGCGAAACGGTGCATTCAGTGCAAAAAACCGACCTGCATGAATGGCTGTCCGGTGGATGTGGACATTCCTGGTTTTATAAAATTGGTTGCCGAGGGGGAATATCTCGAGGCGGCCCGCAAAATAAAGGAGACAAACAGTCTTCCCGCCGTGTGTGGCAGAGTGTGCCCGCAGGAAAGCCAGTGCGAAGCAACCTGCGTGCTCGGCAAAAAGGGAGACCCCGTAGCCATTGGGCGGCTTGAACGTTTTGTGGCGGATTATGAACGAAAATCGGGACAGATCCTGCTGCCGGATGTGTCACCGTCTACAGGGAAAAGAGTGGCGGTCGTCGGATCAGGTCCGGCGGGACTGACCGTTGCCGGAGATCTGATAAAACTGGGTCATGCCGTCACCATTTTTGAGGGACTTCACGAGTCTGGCGGTGTTCTTGTGTACGGGATTCCGGAGTTTCGTCTGCCCAAGCTGATTGTTGCCGCTGAAGTGGGTTATCTCATGAAACTGGGAGTCACGGTTGTCACCGATGCAGTCATCGGTCGCGTAAAAACAATTGACGATCTTTTTGCAGAAGGATTTGATGCCATCTTTCTGGGTGTCGGCGCCGGTGCCCCGGTCTTCATGAACATACCCGGTGAAAATCTTAACGGAATTTATTCGGCTAATGAATATCTTACTCGATCAAACCTCATGAAAGCCTACCGCTTTCCCGAGTACGACACTCCCATCGCCCAGGGAAAGAATGTAGGAGTCATCGGCGGTGGCAACGTGACCATGGACTCGGCCAGAACTGCCCTGCGACTCGGCGCGGATAATGTGTATGTGATTTACCGGAGGACGGAAGTCGAAATGCCTGCGCGGGTTGAAGAAGTGCACCATGCCAGGGAAGAGGGGGTGCAGTTCATACTTTTGACGAATCCGGTAGAATACTTAGGTGACGAGAATGGGCGGGTCAAAGGAGTCAAATGCATCAGGATGGAACTGGGAGAACCGGACGAATCAGGGCGGCGGCGGCCGATACCCATCAAAGGTTCCGAGTTCGTCATCGACGTTGATATGGTTGTGGTGGCCATCGGAACGAACGCCAATCCCGTCATTCCCAACACCACGCCTGGACTCAAAACGAACAAATGGGGATATATTGTGGCAGACGAGGAAACCGGCAAGACCAGTCGGGACGGTGTATATGCCGGCGGTGACATTGTAACCGGTTCGGCCACGGTTATCCTGGCGGCAGGTGCAGGTAAAAAGGCGGCAAAGGCTATTGATGAGTATTTGAAGAGCAAGTAATCCTATCGTGTTATCGTGTGCGCCGTATCAATGTACTGTAATCTATACATAATGACTCTCGTATAGTATACGTTACTAGTGCCGTCGCAATAAACAATCTATTTATAATCCGGGGACTTACAGTGAAACAGCTACATACTGCTGACGAGTTGTATATGAAGAAAGCTCTCCGGCTGGCGAGGAGAGGAGAGAAATGGGCCAGCCCAAATCCTATGGTCGGTTCCGTTATCGTTAAGGATAATAAAATAATCGGTGCAGGTTACCACAAAAGGTTCGGGGGTAACCATGCAGAAATCAATGCAATCGATAATGCCTCCGAGTCGATTGAAGGTTTAACGATGTATGTGACGCTGGAACCCTGTTCCCATTATGGTAAAACACCACCCTGTGTTGATAGAATTATCGAATCACAACCAGCACGGGTTGTCGTCGGTGTTGCTGATCCGAATCCGGTTGTATCCGGTCGAGGGATCAGAAAACTTGAAGACAACGGTATCCAGGTGACCGTCGGGGTGTGCGAGGCGGAATGCCGTTTGTTAAATGAAAAATTTTTTACTTTCATGGAAAAAGGAATGCCGTTTATCACTCTTAAATATGCCCAGACCCTTGACGGCAGAATCGCCACGAAAACCGGTCATTCCAAATGGATCAGTTCGGATGACTCCAGAAAATTCGTCCACAAACTCAGGGCGACCCATGATGGAATTCTTGTGGGCATCGGAACCGTTCTCATGGATGATCCGGAGCTCACCGTTCGCCTTACAAAAGGGCGGAACCCCGTGAGGATAATCGTCGATCCTCGTCTTGATGTGCCCGCTGATGCTAAAATACTTCACAACCAGCATCTGGCAAAGACGATTATGGCGACCACGCATGAAGGAAATAAGGAAAAACGGTCATTGCTTCAGAAGATGGGGATTGAGATGATCACGGTTAATGAGATTGAACCTGGGTTCATCGATCTCAAGAAACTCTTCAAGGAACTGGGTAAACGGAATGTTTCCTCTGTTCTCGTTGAAGGCGGCGGCGGCATTATAACGTCTCTTGTCCGGGAAAACTTGCCGGATCGATTGTTCATCATTACGGCGCCGAGGATAGCCGGCAGGGGGATAGAAGCCGTCGGCGACCTGGGTATCGACAATATGGACGATTCAATCCGGTTAAGGTTTGAAAAAGTTTTCCGGAAAGGAAGTGATATTGTTTTTGATGCACGGATAGAACGATAAGATTGATAGATGTTCAAATCTCAAATATCAAATGAGGCACAAAATCCAAATCTGTTGGGGAACAATCAATGCCATGGTACGCAGTTCATACGAAAAGCCGACATGAAGACAAAGCGAACACCCTCCTGGTTCAGAAATCGATCGAGAGCTATCTTCCAAAAATGGAAGTATGGAGCAGGAGAAAGGATCGAAAAAAACGTATCGAAGTTCCGCTGTTCGCAGGATATCTTTTTGTCAATGTCGAGGATCTGACCAATGAAAAAAAGGTCGACGTTCTTCGAACTCACGGTGTCGTCAGAATATTGGGAAAACCGAACAGCCATGTTCCCGTGCCGGTGCCGGACGCACAGATAGAAGCCATTCGGCGTATCGTTGATTCAAAGGTGGAAATCCAGGCCTGCATGTATCCCAACGTCGGTGAAAAAGCCCGCATTGCCGATGGTCCGTTCAAGGGTATCGAGGGAGTCGTGTTGAGGAGTGATCTTAAAAAAAATCTCTTTGTCGTGTCCATCGATCTTCTGCAGCGTTCCGTGGCTATTCATCTGGAAGGTTTCCAGATAGAAAAAATATAATACAGGTCGTGGTTGTTTCTGCATTACAGTGATGGTCGAGAACCGGACACGTTATTCATTGAACGCTGTCATCGCCTCTTCTCTGAGTTGAAGTTCCTGTCCTCTGTATTTCGGTGAAAAGTGAAAGACGACAAGGTGCTTTGCTCCCGCCTGCCGAGCCAGTTCACCCGCCTGTCGAGCCGTGAGGTGGTATTTTTTCTGGGCCCGTTCGGCATCCCGATGAAGAAACGGAGCTTCAATGAACATGACATCCGATGATTTTGCCAGTTCGATGATCTTTGCCGCGTTATCTTCACTGTATATGACGTCTGCAACATATGAGAGTTTCATTCCCGGTGTGATTTTAATGATTCGTTCCTTGAGCATTCCCAGGGGCAGGGTTGTGAAGAAAGGCTTTTCGTTAGTTTTAACCCGTGGGATTTTGATTGGTGTCTGATCCGGATCTCCTCTGAAAATGCTTTTCTTCAATTCCCCAAGCCATGGACCGACGGGAAGCATTAGGTCGTTCAGGGCATTTTTCATAATGTTGATGTGCTGTTTTTCTTCCAGGCTGTATGCCAGTGACGGTGTGCCGTGGTCGAGGATAGCGGCATTGACGGTGAGGTCATCACGATCAAGCGCCGTGCCGGCGTAGTATTCTTTTTCTGAAATTGTTTCGGGCGTGAAAGCGGTCTGACAGTGATAGCGTTGTATTACTTTATGTCGTTTGTGAAGTTCCGTTACATGCAGGACAAAATCGTTTGTATAATTTTTCACAAGGTTCCATGTGTAGGCGCCGAGTTTGCTTCCCACATGAGCAATGAACCCGGGGGGACCGAAAAGAGATACATGCTGATCCCGACCCAGGCAAATCCTCAGAAAATGATCGAATCCGATAAAGTGATCGATGTGGGTGTGGGAAACAAAAATAGATCGAATTTTCAGAATCTTTCGTGCGGGCAGATTGTGAATATCTCCGAGATCAAACAAGAGCGCCTCCCGCCTGTGTCGAAGGTCTATGTAGACGCCGGGATCGTCGAAGGGATCATTAATGAGGTGTGCTGTGAACATGGTGTTATCGGCCGACAATGTATTTTATTATGGTATTCTCGTTGAAGATATATTCGAAATGAGCTATCTGTCAAGGGAAGACAAAGACAGCCGGTGATTATGGTGAACATACATGGGTTTGGCGAAGACGGAGGTGTGGGTTGACGAGTGCAACACGAGATCACGGCGAAGGGCCAGAGGCGAAGGGCTCACGGATAGAATTGACGCGCCGGGACCAGTCCTGGAAGCGATTAAGAAAGACAGTTCATATGTCATGGTGAAGGTATGTCGCGATTCAGTGTGTCTCTGATGAAGGAACAGGAGCTTCGTGAGCGGATGGAAAAGCTCGGGGTCAAGGAAGAAGATCTTCGAGAGAGTTTCATCCGTTCTTCCGGACCGGGAGGTCAGAAGGTCAACAAAACAGCGTCATGTGTTTTCCTTGTTCATGAGCCGACAGGTCTTTCGGTGAAGTGTCAACAGGAACGGTCACAGGCATTGAATCGCTTTTTAGCCCGGCGGCTGCTGCTGGATCGGATAGAAAGGATTCAAACGGGTCGGATCAGTGCGGAGCGAGCGAGGATCGAAAAGATCAAGCGGCAGAAAAGAAAACGATCAAAAAAAGCGAAGGAAAAGGTTCTCAGGCTGAAACATCAGAAGTCGGAGAAGAAGGAGCTCCGGTCGAAACAATCAATTTCCATCGATGAGTAACATGGATTGAGACAAAAAAAGAGGGAAAGGCACGATTTATTCGCTTTCCCTCTTTTATAAGTATGCCGGAATAATCAGCCGACCAGCGCGGGGAAGTACTTCAGCAGCGGGTTGGCGTACAGAATAACAAGGCCGATAACCAGCGCGTAGATAACACAGGACTCCGCCATAGCCATACCAACCAGCATGGTGAGCATGATTTTGCCCTGGGCATCGGGATTTCTTCCAACAGCACTTGATCCACCGCTTGCGGCATTACCGATACCGAGTCCGGCACCGATTGCGCCCAGTGCGACACCGAGACCGGCGGCGAGAATACAGGCACCGATTACGATAGCCTTCTGATACTCAATGGCATCCGCCGAGGCGTCTGCCGCCAATGCTGCCGGAGCCAGCACGAAAAGCAGGCCGAGGGCGATCATGAAGATACTGATGCTTTTTAACGTTTTCCTCATTTTGTTCTCCTTTCCTGAACCTGATAAAATATTCCGAATGCCGTATCCCCGTCTCAGCGCTGTCTATTCGTGAGCGGGACATACGCATACGGTCCAAGCAAGCCCTCTTTATCTGTAAGAAAAGCAATTGTCAAGCACTAATTGAGTATGCTAATGAGATTCGTGGCGTCGAGATGGGGAGCTTGAAAGATCTTAAGGTTCAATGTCGTTATCGTAATATTTCCCTGAAATACCTCCCATCCCGACAAGGGAGGTTTACCACCGGAACCCCTCTCCTTCATTCACTCCGACGAGAGGCGTGAAGGCCGTGTATGACGCATGGAGGTATGTATGATGCTTACCGAGAGAGAACAAAAAGTAGCGCGTTTCATTCAGCGTGATATTTCCGGGGACAAAAGGCCTTTCAAAACCCTCGGCACTGTGTTGGGAATGACTGAAGAGGATGCATTGAATATTATAAAAGCGCTTGCATCTCAAGGCATTGTGAGAAAATTCGGCGCAGTTCTTCGGCATACGAGAGCGGGTCTCACTCAAAATGCCATGGTTGTCTGGGCGGTCCCTGAGGATGAAATCGATTTCATCGGCACTAAACTTGCGTCATATCGTGAAGTTACCCATTGCTATGAGCGGACGCCATCGTTCGAGGAGAAATATAATCTCTTTTCCATGATCCACTTCAAAGGAGAAAATGCCGATGACCGCCTCCGACGGATCGCCGATGATTTAGGCATATCCGATTATATTGTTCTTGTGACGGAGCAGGAATTCAAAAAAGTAAGCATGGAATATTTTTAGTGCGGCGAAGCCGCACAGGCACGGGGAGAAAGGTCAAACGTGAAAGGGGAAAACGGATTTTGGTTCAGGCCTTTCGTGCTTCGTTTTTACGGCAGCGCAACACTGTGAGGATTATTGATGAAAAAAAGATCGGAAATGCTATTTGATAAAGCGGTGCAATACATTCCGGGTGGTGTGAACAGCCCTGTCAGAGCATTCAAGGCAGTCGATTCGACACCTATCTTTATCAGCAGGGCTTCAGGATCCAGGATCTGGGATGTGGACGGGAACGAGTATATTGACTATATGGCTTCCTGGGGGCCGATGATCCTGGGGCACAGTCATCCCGCTGTTGTGGAGGCTGTACGTGAAGCTTCCGCACAGGGGACAAGCTATGGTCTTCCCACAGATAAAGAAGTGGAGATGGCGGAGCTCATTACAGAGGCGTTTCCCTCAATCGACATGGTTCGCATGGTCAGCTCCGGAACAGAGGCGACGATGAGCGCCATCAGGCTTGCCCGCGGGTCCACGGGACGAGACCGGATCGTCAAATTCGAGGGGTGTTATCACGGTCACTCCGATTCGCTGCTTGTCAAGGCGGGATCGGGAGTTGCAACCCTGGGCATTCCCGGGAGCCCCGGAGTTCCCCGAAAGCTTGCCGAGTTGACGATTACACTGCCTTATAACGACAGTGAAGCGGTCACTGCCGCTCTTGATGCCTACGGCGATGACATTGCCTGCGTAATCGTGGAACCGGTTGCAGGCAATATGGGAGTCGTTCCGCCTCAACCGGGATTTCTCGAATTATTACGGGAAAAAACCGGGGAGAAGGGCATCGTTCTCATATTCGATGAGGTGATCACGGGATTTCGCGTAACCTACGGCGGTTATCAGAACGTCATAGGTATTGAACCGGATCTGACCTGTTTGGGAAAGATTATCGGCGGCGGTTTACCGGTCGGCGCCTTTGGCGGGAGGCGGGATATCATGGAGAACCTTGCCCCGGCCGGGTCGGTCTATCAGGCCGGCACGCTTTCCGGGAACCCTCTTGCCCTGGCTGCGGGCCTCGCATCGTTGAGAATTCTCAGAGACAGGGAATGCTATGAGACCCTCGAGAAAAAAGCATCCCATCTCTGTGAAGAGATCAAAACCATGTGCAAACGAAAAGGCATTTCCCACCGGCTCAACCGGGTCGGATCCATGTTTACACTCTTTTTTACCGGCGGAGAGGTCTTTGATTTTACATCTGCCGCTGCTTCCGATAC
>Ga0129302_1000670_pt1 | contig 25301 bp, 24 predicted proteins | sample BlaSprsedimmetaG_FD_94476 | JGI IMG/M metagenome (GOLD analysis project Ga0129302, IMG submission 94476) | Hot spring sediment bacterial and archeal communities from California, USA to study Microbial Dark Matter (Phase II) - Blank Spring... | ecosystem: Environmental > Aquatic > Thermal springs...
GCTTCCTTACCAAGCTCTGTATGTTCACTGCATCAACCAAATTCAATATCTGTTTGAAAATCGGCTGTCCGACAAATTTAATTTCCGTATTTTTACTCATGTTGTTGTTTGTTTCCGCAAAAACAAATCTACAACATGAAGGGGAAACCTCAGGGGAGTACCCTTCTCTTTATTTTTTTAGTCGGACACTACTGATTCATTATGAAAAAACTATTCTCTCTTGTATTAATCATAGGCACATTCTCACCTGTGTGGTCACAGGCAGTCAGAAATGCAGCAGAAACGACCGGAAACAGAAAACAGGTTTCAAAAGACCGGAACCAGCTTGAAAGAGACCGGTTTGAACTTCAGGCATTTATACAAAAAACAGCACGCTTTGATGCTGCCTGGGAAAGCAGGGATCTTCCGGCCCTTCGATCCATAAAGGCAGAATTGCTCGCTGATATGCACCGAGAGATCATGCAGACGGAGAGCAAGCTGAAAAAAGATGCCGCTGAGGTAGTTTCTTCCAGATCGGAACTGAGATCAGAATCCCGGGAGATCAGGCGGGACAGGAAAGAACTGAGGGGTCCCGGACGTGAAATCGGCGATCGAAGGGATATACAGGCCGACCGGGTCGACCGCATGGATGACCGAAAGGATCTGGCAGATGACAGGTCGGACTTTGCTTCTCAGGCGGATTTGCTAACCCGTCAGAAGGAAATATATACCACCCTGAAGGCGTACACTTTCTCTCTGGAGCCTTCTGTCAGGGAAAAAGAGATAGCCAACAGGCAACTGTTGAAAGAATTTATCCGTACCATGCAGGTGGATATCCGCATGACTTACGGGGAATTGTCGGAAGACCGCAGGGAGGTGCGGGAAGACCGGAAAGAAAGGCGCGACGACCGTCGCGAAAGAAGGGAAAGGGTCTTCTGACCGCCTGTTTCCGAGCACTTTACAAAAATTCTGTTTTTCTGATGGAAAGTTTTTTTATCTCTTCCATTGCGGATTCCCTTACTGAGAATATATCCATTACTTTTGCCTTCGGAAACATCCGGAAATTTATGTCATATGATCATATTCCCACATGCCAAAATCAATCTGGGTTTGCGGGTCACCGGCAAACGTTCTGACGGATACCACTCCATTGAGACGGTGATGGTGTCCCTGGCCTGGTTTGACATACTGGAATTTGTCCCCGCTCAGGAAGAAGAAGAAGAAACCTCGCTGTCGGTCACCGGCCTGGAAGCCGGCATCCCGCCCCGGGAAAATCTGGTATACAGAGCCTGGAAGGTTCTGTCGGAAAAACACTCCCTTCCTCCCCTGAAAATCCACCTGCACAAAAACATTCCGGCCGGAAGCGGGCTGGGAGGAGGTTCGGCTGATGCAGCTTTTATGCTGCGCGGGCTGCGTGACTACTTCAGCATCCCCCTGCCGGAACAGGACTGGGTGGATCTGGCTCTTTCCCTGGGCAGCGACTGCCCGTTCTTCATGTACGATACTCCTTGTCTGGCCCGGGGACGGGGAGAGAAACTGGAACCCGTAGATCCGGGTCTGGACGGCTATGAGCTGATGGTGGTGGTCCCTCCGGTCAGAATATCCACCGCCCGGGCATACGGACTGGTTACGCCGGCGCCTGCCGAAGATTCCCTGGCCGAACGGATACGGGAACCGGTTGCCGAATGGAAAAACCATATAGTGAACGATTTCGAACCCGTCATTTTCAGGGAGGTTCCGGTGGTGAAGAATATCCGCGACCGGCTGTACGAACAGGGGGCCATGTACGCTTCCCTGAGCGGCAGCGGTTCGTCGGTTTTCGGCATTTTCCGGCAGGGGGAAGCCCCTGACCAGTCGGATTTCGCAGAGATGACCTGCTGGAAAGGAGGAATAAAAAAACCGGGCAAAAGCCCGGTTTCATGAATCATGATCATTCCTTTTCCAGTTCGATCAGCAGAAGGCCCTTTGGTACCTTTACTCCCTCCTTTACGTGCACTGCCTTTACGGTCCCTGTCAGGGGCGATTTGATCCGGTTCTTCATCTTCATGGCTTCCAGTACCAGAAGGTCCTGACCCTCTTTCACTTTCTGGCCATTGCTTACGAACACCTTCAGGATCAATCCGGGAATAAATGAAAGAATATACTGGGGGTTTTCGGGGATCCGGGGTTTTCTGTTCTCGAACTTCCGGGTGAAATAGGTTCTGTATTTTGTTCCCTCAATCACCAGGGATTTAAACCTGACTTTCTTCTGTTTGGTTTTGTCCTCATTCATAGCGCACATTTTTAGAACGGAGGAACTCCGTGTTTTTTCTTCGGTCCGGAAATGGCCTTACTGGCCGATACTTCAATGGCATGAAGCAGCAATTTCCGGGTTTCTTCCGGTTCGATCACGGAATCAATATACCCTTTGGCAGCAGCCACATAAGGATTGGCAAATTTTTCCTTGTATTCCCTCACCTTTTGTTTCCTCATTTTCTCAGGATCCTTCGCTTCACTGATCTCTTTTCTGAAAATAATATTGGCAGCACCTTCGGGTCCCATTACAGCAATTTCGGCCGTGGGCCAGGCAAATACAAAGTCGGCACGCAAATGCCTGGAACTCATTGCAATATATCCTCCTCCATAAGCCTTCCTCAGGATCACGGTCATTTTCGGTACGGTGGCCTCGGAGTAGGCATACAGCACCTTAGCCCCGTGCCTGATCACCCCGGCATGCTCCTGGTCGGCCCCGGGCAGGTAGCCCGGCAGGTCCACCAGGGTAACGATGGGAATGTTGAACGCATCGCAGTACCGGATAAAACGGGCGGCCTTATCGGAAGAATCCACATCGAGCACACCGGCAAGTACCAGCGGCTGATTGCACACAAATCCAACTGTCCTGCCACCCATCCGTCCGAACCCGATCACCAGGTTGCGGGCCCATTTTTCCTGTATCTCGAAAAAGTCGGAATCGTCCACGATGGCCCGCACCACATCGCGCACATCATACGGCTGGGTGGGATCACCCGGCACGATCTTTTCTATCTGGAATTCGTTTTTGGGTTCCCGTGTTTCGAATGTGCGGGGTTTATGCGTATTATTTCTGGGAATGAAGGTGATGAGCTTCTTGATCTGCTCAAAGCATTCCTCTTCACTCTCGGCATAGAAATGGGCATTCCCCGAAATTTCACTGTGTACATGGGCACCTCCCAGATCTTCCATACTGATCTCCTCGCCCAGTACGGTTTTGATCACTTCGGGGCCGGTGATGAACATTTTGGAAATTTTGTCTACCACGAACACAAAATCAGTGAGGGCCGGAGAATATACAGCCCCGCCGGCACAGGGTCCCAGTATAACCGATATCTGTGGGATAACCCCCGATGAAAGGGTGTTCCGGAAAAATATTTCACCGTATCCGGCCAACGAATTCACTCCTTCCTGTATCCTGGCGCCTCCCGAGTCATTTATCCCGATCAGAGGCATCCGCATTTTCAGTGCATGGTCCATGATCTTGGTAATCTTGCGTGCATGCATCATCCCGAGCGACCCCCCGGCAACGGTAAAGTCCTGGGCAAAGATACAAACAGGCTCCCCGTAAATGGTACCTGTCCCAATGATCACACCGTCGCCATGAAGGATTTTCTTGTCCATGTTAAAATCCCTGGCTTCGTGTTCCACAAACAGGTCATACTCATGAAAAGAATCATCATCCAGGATCTTCCTGATCCTTTCCCGGGCGGTCAGTTTCCCCATGGCAATCTGCTTCTCGATGGCCTTCTCACCTCCACCCAGCAGCACCTCCTGGCGGCGTTTCTGCAGTTCCTTGATTTTTCTTTTTAAAGGCATGATACTTGGTTTTGGTTAGCATGCGGGCACGGTATTCCGTTTACCCGGATTAATACTTCCGGGACCGGTATCGGGCCCCGCATCAAAATTATGAAAAAAAACGAATAGCCATATTTTCTTTCGCTATGCACAGATAACCGGCTAAGTACCAGTGTATCCGGAAACCTATTTCGGAGCCATTTTGTACAGCGCCAGGGCGATAATACCGTACAGGATATTCGGGATCCAGGTGGCCAGCAGAGGGTTTATGGCCCCGCCTATGGCAAACTGTTGTGAAAACTGCATAAAAAGCAGATAGGAAAACGTAAGAAACAGGCCAAATCCGATGTGGACCCCCATGCCTCCCTTTACCTTCCTGGTAGACAGGGCCACGCCTATCAGTGTCAGAATGAGGGTGGAAAACGGGAAAGCAAAACGGTTGTACAGCTCAATAAGGTACTCCTCCACATTGCTGGCGCCCTGCAGTCGCTGCTGATCAATAAAGTCGTTCAGTTCACCCACACTCATGGTCTCTGTGATCTTATCCTCCTGCAGGATAAAATCGGAAGGGGTAAGGTAGATGGTGGTATCCACCTCCCTTCCCGAGATCAGTTCCTCCCCTTCCCCGGTAAAATTCCTGATATAATATTCCCGGGCGGTCCATTTATTAACCGTGGAGTCCCATTTGATATACGAAGCAAACATTTTCGATTCCAGCTCACCCTCGTTGCTGAACTTTTCCATAGAAAACTTATAACCAATCTGGGAAACGTTACTGTAAGTTTCCACATAAACAAAAATCCCCGGACGCACCTGTCTGTGAATGTTCCTCTCGCGGTGATAGGTGGGGGGGGTCCGGTAATACAGGGCTTCAAAGGCAATTCTTTTTTCATTGGCCTCCGGGATCACATAATTGCTGAGGGAGAAAGAAGCCAGTGCCAGAAGGGTGGCGCTGATCATATAGGGAACCATCAGCCTCCTGAAGCTCAGTCCGCTGCTCAGAATAGCGATGATCTCCGTATTGTAGGCCATTTTGGAAGTAAAGAAAATCACCGTGATAAAGGTGAAGAGGGGGGAAAACAACACCGCGAAATAGGGAATGAAATTCAGGTAATAGTCGAAGATAATGGCTTTCAGCGGAGCTTCTTTTTCAATAAAATCATCCAGCTTTTCCGAAATATCGAAAACCACCACAATTATCAGGATCATGGCCAGGGCCAGAACAAAGGTCCCCAGAAACTTCCGGATAATGTACCGGTCGATGATCAGTAAACCGGGAATTCTCATAATTTTCTCATCAGTTTCGGAATGATCTGTTCTTTCCATGTACCAAACGACCCGTCGATGATCCTTTCACGGCATTCCTGCAAAAGGCGCACATATAACCCCAGGTTGTGCACACTGGCAATCACACTGGCCATGATTTCATTCGAAACGGCCAGATGCCTGAGATAAGCTTTCGAATACCGGCTGTATGAGGTAGGACCTGCCGGATCAATGGCAGAAAAATCGTGTTGCCATTTTTTGTTCCGGATATGGATCATTCCCTCACTGGTAAACAGCATGCCGTTCCTGGCATTCCGGGTGGGCATTACGCAGTCGAACATATCCACGCCCCGGGCCACCGACTCAAGCAGGTTGGCAGGGGTTCCCACTCCCATCAGATACCGGGGTTTCCCGGCAGGAAGGATCGCGTTCACCCGCTCCGTCATCCGGTACATTTCTTCTACGGGTTCCCCCACCGACAAACCGCCAATGGCATATCCTTCCGCCTCCAGTCTGGCTACAAATTCGGCCGATTCTTTCCTCAGCTCAGGAAAAACACTGCCCTGCACAATAGGAAAAAACGACTGGGAATATCCGTAAAACGGGGAGGTGTTCCTGTATCTTTCCCATCCCCGAAGCAACCAGCGATGTGTCAGATCCATGGATTTCCGTGCATCCTTCTCCGAAACCGGATAAGGTGTGCATTCATCCAGGGCCATCATGATATCCGAACCGATGATTCGCTGGATATCCACCACTGACTCGGGGGTGAACATGTGGCGGGAACCGTCAATGTGTGAGTGGAATACCACGCCATCCTCCTGAAGCTTGCGGTTGTCGGCAAGGGAAAAAACCTGGTATCCCCCGCTGTCGGTAAGCAATACCCCATCCCAGTCCATGAAACCGTGTAAACCTCGTGCTTCGCGCAACACGTCCATCCCCGGCCTGAGGTACAGGTGATACGTATTCGCCAAAAGGATGCCCGTACCCACTTCTCCCCGCAACATCTGATTGCTTACCGCTTTCACGGTTCCTCCGGTTCCCACCGGCATAAAAACAGGTGTGGGTATGCGCCCGTGCCCGGTGGTAATCATACCGGCACGTGCTCCTGTTTTTTTATCGCAGGCCTCGAGGGTAAACTCCATAGGGTCATTTTCCTGCGCAAAGATAAGAATATATCATTCATCTTGTCCGTTGTACAAATCGGTATTGCGAAACCTGAAATTGTTTGATAATATTGACGGTGGACAATCCCGTGAAGGAAACCGGCATGATTATTCCTGACAACTATTTGACTATCATTGTATTGATTGTTTTTTTGTGTGCATTCCTGGGGCAGGGATTTTATCTGTTTTTCTTCTATCTGCGGGTCGCCAGGTTCCAGCAGGAAGCCGGAACGGTAAAACCGGAACCGGTATCGGTCATTATTTGTGCCCGCGACGAAGCCACCCATCTGGAAAAGTTCCTGCCGCAGGTACTGACCCAGGATTATCCTGACTATGAGGTGATCGTGGTAAATGACTGTTCCGAAGACCGAACCGAAGAAGTCCTTGAACAGCTTACCAACCGGTATCCCCGCCTGAGGGTCACCACCATTAAAAAAGACGAAAAATTCAGGCACGGGAAAAAGCTGGCTCTCACCATCGGTATCAAAGCCGCGAAACACGACCTGTTGCTGCTAACCGATGCCGATTGTGCTCCCGAAAGCCCCCACTGGATACGTGAAATGCAGAAACATTTCAGCCCGGAAACCGATTTTGTGCTTGGATACGGCGGGTATTTCTCAGGCAAGGGCTGGCTGAATCTGCACATCCGGATGGATACGGCATGGATAGCCATGCAATACCTGGGGTATGCCCTGGCGGGAATCCCGTACATGGGAGTGGGAAGAAACCTGGCATACCGGAAGAAAATATTTTTTGACAACAGGGGGTTTGCCAGCCATACACATCTGGAATCGGGAGATGACGATCTGTTTGTCAACGCCCATGCACGGAAATACAACACACGGGTTGAAATGGCTCATGCCGCCCACACAAAATCGGTTCCTGCCGCTTCGCTGAAAGAATGGCTTGTCCAGAAGCAGCGCCACATGACCACGGGCAGCCGGTACCGGAAAGCCACCCGGTGGCTGCTTGGCGGGGAATGGTTTTCCAGAATCCTGTTTTACGCCGGCTTCTTCGCCCTGCTTTTCATGTACGGGCCCTGGTATATCCCTCTTTCCGTATTTGTACTACGCTGGCTGATGCAATGGATCGTATTCAAAATTGTTATGCAGCGTCTTAATGAAAATAATTTATTGTTATATTCGCTATTTTATGATGCAGTTCAACCCTTTCTGAACATGTTGCTCTTTTTAGCTGCAAAGGTGAAAGCAAGAAAAAGTAAATGGAAATAAATCCCAATTTATCCGAAAAGGCCCAGTATGATCTGCTCCTGGTGGACAGAGCGCGATCGGGCGATCAGCGGGCCTTTGCCGATCTGATGGGCCGTTACAGGGATGCCATTTATTTTATGCTTCTGAAGATGGTAAACAATGCCAGTGATGCGGAAGATCTTACCATTGAGGCTTTCGGAAAGGCTTTCAAGAACATTCACCAGTATGCTCCGAATTTTGCCTTCAGTACCTGGCTTTTCAAGATAGCCACCAACAACTGCATCGATTTTATCAGAAAAAGACGTGCCGATCATATTTCGCTCGACCAGAACGATGAAGACCCCGACCGGCTGTCGGGGAATGTGCCCGCGGGGACTCCAGATCCGGAGGAAACCATGATCCGCGACCAGAAAGCCGTACTTCTGAGAAATGTGGTAACCAAACTCAAACCAAGGTACCGGAAACTGGTGGAACTGAGGTATTTCAATGAATATTCCTATGAGGAGATTGCCAGTGAGCTGAACCTGCCCATAGGAACTGTAAAGGCCCAGTTGTTCCGGGCCAGGGAATTGCTGTACAATATCCTGAAAAGTACCGGTACCCGCCCCTGATCAAGCCCTGTTTTTCTCATGGAAAGATTAACACGTTATTTTCCGGGAATTTATCAGGAAACCATCGATCAGCTTGAGCGTTTCAGGGATCTTTTTCTGGAATGGAATCAGCGTGTCAATCTGATCTCCAGAAAAGACAGTGAAAACCTCACCGAACGGCACATACTGCATTCTCTTTCCATTGCCCTCTATTATCCTTTCATTCCGGGGACCAGGGTTATCGACATCGGTACGGGAGGGGGATTCCCAGGGATACCCCTGGCCATTTATTTCCCCGAAGTACAATTCACCCTGGTTGATTCGGTAAGTAAAAAGATCAGGGCTTTACGGGAAATTACAGGCCTGCTGAAGCTGAAAAACGTGAAACCCCTGGCTGCCCGGGCAGAAACGCTGGACGAAACCTTCGATTTCATAACCAGCCGGGCTGTAATGGCATTCCCCCGGTTTGTAAAACTCTTCCACCACCTGCTGGCTCCCGGGGAAAAAAGCGGCACCGCCCACGGTATCCTTTACCTGAAGGGCGGGGACCTGGAAAAGGAACTGGGAAGCTTCTACCCTGCAGCCCGCATACATGATTTGAACGAGAAGCTGGAAGAAAACTGGTTCAGAACCAAAAAACTCATTTACCTGCCTTACCATAGTTTTATATAAGGCATAATTTCAGAAAGGTATTTTTGGTTTATCGGAAAAAACATTACTTTTGCAGTCTTATTATGAAAAATACAAAGCCGACACACCATGAAAAGGACATTTCAGCCCTCACGGAGAAAGAGAAGGAACAAGCACGGTTTCCGTAACAGGATGGCTACCGCCAACGGCAGAAAAATACTGGCCTCAAGGCGTGCCAAAGGCAGGAAGAAGCTGTCGGTCAGCGACGAACCCCGACATAAAATGTAACCGGTTTTTTCCATAAAATCACCCTGAAAAAGTAAAGGAATTCCCCTTTACTTTTTTTTTTGCAAATATTTTCATCCACCCGCACCTCGGGTTAAACAACAGATAATTTTATCTTTGTTCCCACGTTCCTATAAAGAAACTGTAAAAACTCCCGCCAGCGGTCATGAAATTCCGTCAGTTCATTTTCAGCAGGATCTTCCTGAAACATCTTCTTTTCGCCGTTATTGCGGCCGTGGTCATTGTGCTGGGCACCCTCCTCTGGCTGCACCTGTATACTTACCACGGAAAATCGCGACCCGTACCCGACCTTACCGCCCTTACCATGGATGAGGTGGAAGAGATCGTGAAAAAAAATAAAATGAGGTATGTGGTATTCGACAGCGCCTATACCGACCTGGTTCCCAGGGGCACCGTGTACGAACAAAATCCACGCCCGGGTACCCGTGTGAAAAAAGACAGGAAAATTTTCCTTACCATGAATGCCGTATTGCCCGACTCGGTGGCCGTTCCGAATATTATCGGCAACAGCCTGAGGCAGGCAAGGGCTATTCTGGAAAACAACGGGCTGATGGTGGGAAAGCTGAACTATTATCCCGACATAGCCATCAACAACGTGTTGCGGATCAAATATCATGGGCAGGAGATTCAGCCCGGGAAAAACGTGGTCAAAGGCTCGGCCATTGACCTCGACCTGGGACAGGGGCTCAGCAACCGGAAAACCATACCCCCCGACCTGATCGCCCTGAGGCTCGAGGAGGCTAAACGAAGGATCCTGAATGCTTCACTCAATCTGGGCGCCGTAACCTATGACGAAACCGTGGAAACCCTGAAAGACTCCCTGCAGGCCTTTGTGTGGAAACAGGTTCCGGTGCACAATGAGGAAAATCAGGTGCAGCTGGGCACTTCTGTTTATGTTTGGCTTACCCTCGATTCGCTGTTGCTGCCCGGGAAAGACACCCTCGACCTAAACCTCCCGCCGGGAAATGAAGAAAATATGGATCCATAGTACCCTGCTGTTTCTTTTCGGTCTGGAACTGTCAGCCCAGGAAAATCTTACCCTGTTCGGATTCAATCCCGTTCTGTATCAGCAGAAGGCCCGTTTCCTGCAGGCAAAAAAGGAAATCACCGCCCCCGATACCCTGGAGCTTCCTTTTTTCGACGATTTTTCCACCCCGGGCGTGTATCCCGACCAGACCAAATGGTTAGACAAGGGAGCCTACATTAATTCCGAAATGGCACTCCAGATGGTCAGTATTGGAGTGGCCAGTCTGGATGTACTCGATTCCGCCGGCACGGTTTATCCCTATGCCACCACCAGCCCTTTTATAGCCGAATCGCTCACTTCCACCCCCATCAATCTTGATCTGCCGGTGGGATCGGGAGTGTTCCTCAGTTTCTTTTACCAGCCGGGTGGAAGGGTCAATCCCCCGGAGACACAGGACAGCCTGCTGCTCGAATTCAAATCGCCGCTCACCGGGGAGTGGGAAAAAGTATGGAGTACCCCGGGATTCGAATCGGATACTTTCCACCACGCTATGATTTCGGTGGATGATCCCCGGTTCCTGGTCAAAGGATTCCAGTTCCGTTTCAGAAATTATGCCAGTATCCTGGTCCCTGCCGGGCTGGAAGGCATGGCCGGAAACCAGGATATATGGCACCTGGATTACATCTTCCTTGACAAAGACCGCACCGGGAACGATACGGTGTACCGCGATGTGGCTTTTGTGGAACCTCTGCATTCGCTGCTGGTGAATTATGAAGCCATCCCCTGGCACCACTGGTCTGCCGCCCGGTTGCAGGAAATGTACGACAGCATATACATCACCTACCGGAACAACGGCACCCTGACCAGCGTTACCCGCTATTTCAAAATACGTGATTCCCTGGATCAAAGTCAGGTTTATTACTACAGCGGGGGTGCCGACAATATTGAAGCCCAGCAGGTAATAAAATACGGTTCGAAACTGGTGTACACCTTTTCTTCCCCTGCAACCGACAGCGCCCTTTTCGAAGTGAAAAGTTACCTGAACACCGACGCAAATGATTTCAGAGGAAACGATACCATCAGGTATTATCAGCGATTTAATCATTATTATGCCTACGACGACGGCTCGCCCGAAAGCGGGTATCTGGTGAACGGGGAAGGCACGTCGGGAGCCATGGTCGCCCTGCGGTATAAAACCTATCTCACCGACTCATTGAGGGCTGTGGATATCCTGTTCAATTCCACCTACCAGGGATCCGGCCAGGATCCTTTTACACTGGCCGTATGGGACGATCAGGACGGATTCCCGGGGAACCTGATCTACTCACAGGAATGTAGCGTTCCTGAAACGAAGGAAAAACTCCATGGGTTCCACACCATCCCTCTTGACGAACCCATAGAAGTATCGGGCAACTTCTACGTGGGATATATCCAGTCAACTACCCAGGGTCTCAATATCGGAGCCGACCTGAACCGTAACCGGTCGCAACACCTGTATTATTATGTCGCTGGAACCGGAGGATGGCAAAATACCTCAAAGAACCTGTCGCTCATGATACGACCCATTTTCGGTTCGCCCATTATTTCAGGTATCATCCATACACCGGAAGAACCGATCATAACCGTATTTCCCAATCCGGCAAGCGAGTATATTTCCCTTCATATACCGGCACAGGTACGGGAACAGATAAGAGAAATTGCCCTCATCAACAGCCAGGGCCATAAAATCCTGGTGTACAAGGAATTACCCGACCGGATCGATCTGTCATCCTTTCCTCCGGGAATGTATTTCCTGGTGGTAAAAATAGAAGGCAACCGGGTAGAGAATCATAAATTCATGATCATAAATTAGTTACCAGCTTGACCAACCGGAATCATTCAGAAGAAACGTGGGACGATTCCCAGGACCTGTATGAACATTTCCGTTTTGAGGCAGATCCGGGCCAGGCGCTCCTGAGGATTGACAAATTCCTGACCAACCGGATGCAGAACACCTCCCGGAGCCGCATCCAGGCTGCCGCCCAGGCAGGGAACATCCTGGTGAACGGGCAGCCAGTGAAATCAAACTATAAAGTGAAGCCGGGAGATATTATCAGCATTGTGCTGGCTTACCCACCGGTGGAAAAGGAAATTATACCGGAAAATATCCCTTTGAACATCGTGTATGAGGACAAGCACCTGGTGGTGATTAATAAGGAAGCAGGCATGGTGGTGCATCCGGGCCACGGAAATTACAGCGGCACCCTGGTGCATGCCCTGGCCTATCATCTGAAAGACGCCCCGCTCTTTAAACCGGGAGAGCTGCGGCCGGGCCTTGTACACAGGCTCGACCGGTTTACCACCGGCATTATGGTAATTGCCAAAACAGAAATTGCCCTGAACCACCTGGCCCACCAGTTCTATAACCGGACCACCGACCGGAGGTATATGGCGCTGGTATGGGGTATTCCCGACCCGGAAGAGGGCACCATTGAGGGACACATCGGACGGAACCCAAAAGACCGTATCCGCATGCACGTTTTCCCCGACGGCTCCGACGGCAAACCGGCCGTTACCCATTACCGCGTAACCGAGAAGCTGGGGTATGTAAGCCTGGTTGAATGCAAGCTGGAGACCGGCCGGACGCACCAGATCCGGGTCCATTTTCAGCACATCCGCCACCCCCTGTTCAATGACCCGGTATACGAAGGCGACCGCATCCTGAAAGGGACCACCTTCAGTAAATACAAGCAATTTATCGAGAACTGTTTCCGCATACTGCCCCGCCAGGCCCTGCATGCCCGGTCACTGGCATTCGACCACCCGGCTACCGGGAAAAGAATGGCATTCGATTCGGAGCTTCCGGAAGACATGCAGCAGGTGATCGGTAAATGGAGAAATTACCTTTCCGGAAGGCAGGATGACACAATTTAATTGTAATTTTATGCCCCGGAAGGAGGTTTTATGAAGAAAAAAATCGCCCTGATCACCGGAGGCTATTCACAGGAATACCAGATCTCACTGAACAGCTCGAAGCAGATCGTCCGGGCTATGGATCCCGCCCGGTATGATCTGTTCACCATCCTGATCACCCGCGACCAGTGGATGTATCTTCCTGCAACAGGCAACCCCCGGCCCGTGGATAAAAACGATTTCAGCATCCTCCACGAGGGGGGAAAATTGCACTTCGATGCCGCTTTCATAGCCATCCACGGGGCTCCGGGTGAAGACGGGCAGCTCGAAGGGTATCTGGATATGTTGAACATTCCCTATACCTGCAGTGGAAGACTGGCTTCAGCCCTCACGTTTAACAAAATGGCCTGCAAACAGTTCCTGGCTCCTTTCGGTTTCCGGTATGCCCGAACGGTACAGGTGCGAAAAGGGGACTCCTATCGTGCAGAAGATCTGGTCAGCGAAGTGGGCTTACCCTGTTTTGTCAAGCCCAATGAGGGAGGTAGCAGTTTCGGGATCAGCAAGGTAAACCGGATCGAAGACCTTCCTGACGCCCTGGGAAAAGCATTCGAAGAAGATGATCTGGCACTGGTGGAAACCTTTTTACAGGGCACGGAGATCACCTGCGGACTGATGAAAACCCTGGAAAAAGACTATATTCTCCCTGTTTGCGAGATTGTCAGCAAAAACGACTTCTTTGATTTTGAGGCCAAATACACTCCCGGCATGGCCGATGAGATCGTGCCGGCCAGAATTCCGGATGAAGTGGCCCGAAGATGTCAGGAAATGTCATCGCGTATTTACTCCCTGCTCGATTGCCGGGGACTGGTAAGGATCGACTATATATGGACCCCCGAAGAGATCTGGTTCATGGAGGTAAATACCATCCCCGGATTGAGTGCCGAAAGCATTGTTCCCAAAATGATAAGAGCGGCCGGCCTGGAGCCCGGGCACGTTTTCATGGAAATGGTGGAAGACTGTATCCGGAGAAAAAAAACCCGGCCCTGAAGGGAAATCTTCCTTTTTCTTACTCCGTCTCTCCCTGTTTCACCTGTTCAATGGCCGAACACGAGCACATCAGGTGGCGGTCGCCCCAGGCATCATCCACCCGCCGTACGGCAGGCCAGAATTTGTTCTCACCCAGCCATTCTGCCGGAAAAGCCGCTTTTTGCCGCGAATAAGGCAAAGACCAGTCGTCGGAGCAAACCATGGTAACCGTATGGGGAGCGTTCTTCAGTACATTATCCTCAGCATCCGCTTTCTTTTCCTTTACTTCCATGATCTCGGCATGGATCTGTTTCATAGCCGTGATGAACCGGTCGAGTTCCTCTTTTGATTCACTTTCCGTGGGTTCCACCATCAGGGTTCCGTGTACGGGAAAGGAAAGGGTGGGTGCATGAAAACCATAATCCATCAGCCGTTTGGCTATGTCGGTTTCGGTAATGCCTGCCAGTGCCCTGAAAGGCCGGCAATCAACGATCATCTCATGGGCTACGAACCCCCTGGCTCCGGTATAGAGTATCTCATACCCGTTCTTCAGGGCGGCAGCCAGGTAATTGGCATTCAGTATGGCCAGCCGCGTGGCATGTGTCAACCCTTCCCCTCCCAGCAATTTGATATAAGCATGGGATATGGGAAGGATGCTGGCACTTCCCCAGGGGGCGGCGGCAATGGCCCTGATCCCTTTTTCTCCTCCGGTTTTCACCACGGGGTGTCCGGGAAGGAATTCGGCCAGGTGGGCTGCAACAGCAATGGGACCCATCCCGGGCCCGCCTCCACCGTGAGGAATGGCAAACGTCTTGTGCAGGTTCAGATGGCATACGTCGGCTCCGATCACCGCCGGGTTGGTAAAACCTACCTGGGCATTCATGTTGGCCCCGTCCATATATACCAGTCCCCCGTTCTCATGCACCACGTTCACCATTTCCCGGATGTGTTCTTCGAACACCCCGTGGGTGGAAGGATAGGTTACCATGAAAGCCGACAGGTGTTCCCGGTGTTCCTCTGCCAGTTTCTTCAAACTCTCCAGGTTTACATTGCCATGGTCATCACAATCGACCACCACCACCCGGCTTCCGGCCATAACGGCGCTGGCCGGATTGGTACCGTGAGCCGACGCGGGGATCAGCACCACATTCCGGTGGCCCTCCCCCCGGCTCTTATGGTATTCCCTGATCACCATCAATCCGGTATATTCCCCGGCAGCCCCCGAATTGGGCTGAAAGGAAATGGCCGGGAAACCGGTGATCTCACAGAGGTCTTCTCCCAGTTCACGGAACAGGTGATGATACCCTCCGGCCTGTTCTACAGGGACAAAGGGGTGTATATTCCCGAATTCGGGCCAACTCAATGGCAACAGTTCCACCGCTGCATTCAGCTTCATGGTGCAGGAACCCAGGCTGATCATGGAATGGGTCAGGGAAAAATCCTTCCTCTCCAGCCTTTTGATGTACCGCATCAGTTCGGTTTCCGACCGATATTTATGGAACACGGGCTGCTGCAGGAACTTCCCTTTCCGCCGGTGTACGGAAGAAAACTGCATTCCGGAAGGAACAGGTACCCGCACACCGGGTATTTCCCCTGCCACTCTGGCCAGCACACCCACTATATCGATCAGGTCCTTTTCCGTTGTGGTTTCATCCAGGCTGATACCCAGGGTATGATCATCGATGTAACGGAAATTGATCTCAGCCTCCAGAGCTTTTCTCCGGATATGTTCAACAGTCATTCCTTCGGGTAATTTCAGGCACAGGGTATCGAAATAATCCCTGTGGGTGTTTTCAAACCCGAGTTTTTCAAGAGCGGCACACAGAGCGGCTGTTTTTCTGTGAATGCCGCCGGCAATTTCCTGCAAACCTTCCGGCCCGTGGTACACCACGTACATGCCTGCCATGGTGGCCAGCAGGGCCTGTGCCGTGCAGATGTTCGATGTGGCGCGTTCCCTCTTGATATGCTGTTCGCGGGTTTGCAGTGCCATTCGCATGGCGGGATTTCCGTCGGCATCGATCGTAACACCAATGATCCGTCCGGGTATGTTGCGTTTGTACTTCTCCCTTGTGGCAAAATATCCCGCATGGGGCCCTCCGTATCCCATGGGCAGGCCCAGCCGCTGGGTGGATCCCACCACCACGTCTGCCCCCCATTCCCCCGGAGGGGTCAGAATGGCGAGGCTTAGAATATCGGCAGCCACCACCACCGGTACGTCCGCTGCCCTGGCACGTTCCACCAGCGGCCGGTAATCGCGGATTTCTCCGTCGGCGGCAGGATACTGCACCAGCACACCGAAAGTCATCTCATCGAATGCCATCTTCCTGTAATCGCCGGTAACCAGTTCCATTCCTAAAGGTTCGGCACGGGTGGCCAGCACATCGAGGGTTTGCGGAAAAACATGGCTGTCGACAAAAAATTTGTTGGCTCCCTTTTTCACAGCCTCCCGGCTGCGTGCGTTATGGAGCATGATCATGGCTTCGGCGGCTGCGGTTGATTCGTCAAGCAGCGATGCATTTGCTATTTCCATCCCGGTAAGTTCCATCACGGCCGTCTGGAAATTCAGAAGGGCCTCCAGCCGGCCCTGACTGATCTCAGCCTGATAGGGAGTATAGGAAGTATACCACGAAGGATTCTCCAGAATGTTCCGCTGGATCACCGCCGGAAAAACGGTTCCGTAATACCCCATCCCGATGTAGGTTCGCCATATCCGGTTCTTTGCCGCTATCTGCCGGATGCGGCGGAAATATTCGTGTTCACTCATCCCTGGAGGCAGGTTGAGCGGTGAACTCAGGCGTATGCTGGCAGGAATGGTTTTGTCAATCAGTTCATCGGCATTTTTCACCCCGATTACACGACACATTTCCCGTACATCTTCTTCACGGGGTCCGACATGACGGGATACGAATCCTTGCATGGACATAATGGTTTCAGTTTTTATGGAATTTCCGAAATAAAGTCTGTATATGTAAAGGCATAAAATTAACAAAGAACAACGGTCCAATTGCAGACAAAAATCATAAAGTGTACATGTTAAAGAATAGGTTCAGACAAAAAAGGGATTCGATGTTTTCTCCGTACCAATGGTGGTGGCAGGTCCGTGCCCCGGATAGACCACCGTATCACCGGGCAGGGAAAATAGTTTTTCACGGATGTTTTTCAGCAGGGCCCGGTGGTCTCCTCCCGGAAGGTCGGTACGGCCAATCCCTCCTTTGAACAGGACATCCCCTGCCAGCAAGATATGGTCATCAGCACTGTAAAACACCACGCTCCCCGGTGAGTGCCCGGGCACATGGATCACCTGAAGGCTTGTTTCTCCGAATCGAATGCGTTCATCCTCGCGGATGAATTCACCGGGTTCCGGAGGATTTTCCGTTTCCAGGCCGAACATCCGGGCATGAGCCACCGCATCCTTCAAAAGAAAGGCATCGGTCTCGTGGCAATGGGCCAGCAAACCGTACTTTCGTTTCATAAAACCATTGCCTGCAACATGATCCACATGGCAGTGGGTATTCAGCAGGAGAACCGGCTTCAGTTTCTGTTCCCGGATAAATTGTTCCAGCTCTTTTTCCTCCCCGGGATCCATGCATCCGGCATCTACTACAGCACACTCCAGGGTGTCGTCATACAGTACAAAAGTGTTTTCACCGAACGGATTAAATACAAACGTCCTGATATGAATCATGAGAAGTTTTTATAGTTTATCCTGTGATTTTCCTTTCAGAAGGGGAACAAAAACAAAATACCCGTGTTCCTCTTTCTCATATTCTTCCTCTCCGGTTTTCACCACCACCGTCATAACCTGCGATCCCTCGCCTCCCAGGGGAAGCACCATTCTTCCCCCGGTTTTTAGCTGTTCCAGTAGCTTAGGAGGGATCTCCCGGGAAGCTGCCGTGATCAGTATCCGGTCGAATGGGGCAAAGGCAGGCAATCCCTCATAGCCGTCACCGTAAAAAAAACGGGGTTTGTACCCCATGGCCGGCAGCAATGACTGAGTTTTCAGGAAGAGCTCCTTCTGTCTTTCAATAGTATATACTTTGGCCCCCATCTCCACCAGGATGGCCGCCTGATAGCCGGAACCCGTACCGATCTCCAGCACCTTGTCGTGTTTGCGCACCTGCAGCAGCTCGGTTTGAAAAGCCACCGTATAGGGCTGTGAAATGGTTTGTCCGGCACCGATGGGAAAAGCCTGGTCGCGGTATGCAAAATGAACGAATCCCGAATCCATGAACAGGTGCCTGGGCACCCGGTTCATCGCCTCCAGCACGCTTTCATCCCTGATCCCCTTGCTTCTTACCTCATCTACCAACTTCTTTCTCAATCCCTTATGGCGGTATGTGTCGTGCATTCCCCGGTTTTTCGTTCAGGCTACAAATTTAGCTTTTCAACACGAAAACGTTGAAAAATAAGGCAAAAAAAACCGGAAGCAACCGTTTAAATGAAATATGTTTGCAAAAAGCTGAGCAAAAGATGATCAAGATCGGCATCCTGGGCGGTGAGGCCAACGGAAGCAACGCCATTGACATCATCAGGAGGATCCCTTTCTTCCGGCTGGTGGGGTTTTATGATCCCGATCCCCTTCGCAGGGAAACGCTGGAACGTACCTGCCGGCTGCATTCATTCAGCAACCCGGAAATGCTCACCGGTGTGGCCGATGCCATCGATATCACCGGCCCTCTATCCCAGTACCCTTCGGCTTTCAGGCAGGCGATCAGGGAATCCAAGCATGTTTTCCTCCACAACCCGTATACCGGCAAAGCGCAGGTGCTGCGTGAACTTCTCAAACTCATCGGGGAATCCAGGGGGGTGGTACAGGTTTCACAGCCCCACCGGTTCAATCCGGCTTTTCTGGCAGCCTGTCCATATGTCAGAACGCCGGGATACATGGAATTCCAGAGGAAAATCCCTTTCCAGCGGGCAGGGAATTCCCAGTCGCTGGTGTTGCAGTATCTGATGCACGACATCGACCTGGCCATGTACCTCACCCGTTCGAACATCAGGAAAAGCAGTGTAAGCGGGGTAAAGCTGGTTTCGGCCAAGCCCGACCTGGTAGAAGCGCGGCTGGAATTCGAGAACGGGTGTGTGGCCAATTTCATGATCAACCGGGTGGGGCAGGAACAGAGCCACACCTGCCACCTGTACCAGACCGGCATGACCATCCGGATCGACCTGCTGCGTCAAACTGCCGAGATCCAGCACCTGAAAAGACCCGTACCGGCGAATGTTTCCGGCACCCGGCCGGCCACCGAGCAACTGCTGGTAACCCCTTCCGATCCTCTGGCCGATGAGATGATGAGCTTTCATACCTCCATCCACAACCGGCAATCGCCCCTGGTAAACCTGGAAGATGCTTTCAGGGCTCTGGAAATTTCCCTCGATTTGCAGGAAAGGCTGAACTGGTTGTCGGTAAACTGATCGCCCGCGAAAATTCTTTTTCCTTTCACAATAAAAAGAATATATTGCCGGTTCTTGATTCAGTTAACCGCCTTTTTTGCATGAAAAACAGGAAGCAACTCCTGACCTATCTGTTCTGGGATATCCTTTCCGCCGCGCTCAGCTGGACCCTGTTTTTCATTTTCCGAAAAATCATTATCGAGCCCAGGGTATTCGGCTACCCTGTACCGGTTGAATTCGACGAACGGTATTTTCTTGGACTGGTGGTGGTACCGGTTTTCTGGATTTTCCTGTATTATACGGCCGGGCTGTACCGGAACCTGTACCGCCGGTCGATTTTGCATGAATTCGGAATATCCCTGATAATCACTGTGCTGGGCACCGTGGTCATTTTTTTCACCCTGATCCTCGACGATGTGGTATCGGGGCACCAACATTATTACCTTTCGGCCTCCGGGCTGCTGGTTTTGCATTTTCTCTGCTCATACCTGCCGCGCCTGATCATTACAACCCGTACCCGGAACCGGATCAGGAACGGGAAAATCGGTTTCCGCACCCTGATGATCGGCAGCAACAGCAAGGCAGTAGATATTTACCGGGAGCTTACCCGCCCCGGCAGCTATTCAGGCAATGTGTTCACCGGATTTCTCCTTCCCACGGAAAAACAAAAACCCGGTATTCTTGAAAAGGAACTTCCCTTTCTGGGGAACATGAAAAACCTGGAAAAGGTGATAAAAAAACAGCATATCGAGGAGGTGATCATTGCCATTGAGTCGCATGAACATTCCGAACTGGAAAAGATCATAAACCGGCTGGAACGATACGATATACGCATACGCATTATTCCAAACCTGTTCGATATCCTTACCGGGAAAGTAAGGCTGGTATCGCTGTTCGACGCACCCCTGATGGAGATATCCCGGGATATCATTCCCCCCTGGCAGGTGAGCCTGAAAAGGGTCACCGACATTTCCGTCTCCCTGCTTTCCCTGATTCTGCTGTCACCCCTGTGTGCCGTTCTGGCTGTACTGATTAAGCTTGACACCCGCGGCCCTGTGATATACCGGCACGAACGCATCGGGCGTTTCGGAAAGCCTTTTACCATTTACAAGTTCCGATCCATGGTGGTGGGGGCTGAAGAGAACGGCCCGCAGCTCTCCAGCCGGAACGATCCCCGGGTAACCAGGGTGGGACGGTTCATGCGAAGGACCCGCCTGGATGAGGTGCCCAATTTTGTCAATGTACTGAAAGGCGATATGTCGCTGGTTGGTCCCCGGCCGGAAAGGCAGTATTACATTGACCGGATCGTACAACGTGCCCCAGAGTACCTGCACCTGCAGCGGGTCAAGCCCGGGATCACTTCCCTGGGGCAGGTGAAGTACGGATATGCCGGAAACCTGGATGAAATGATCCGGCGGATGAAATACGATCTGATCTATGTGGAAAACATGTCGCTGCTGCTGGATATCCGCATCCTGGCCTATACTTTCCTCACCATTATCCGGGGGAGAGGCATCTGATCAGCCGGCCATAAAAGGAAACTTCCTGAGCGGCAGGTGCACCGCTCCTTCGGGCCGCAACCGGCTTTCGAAAAAAATGACCTCCTTCACCACCACATCTCCCCAGTCATGGTCTTTGTATTTATCCAGCATTTCCCGTAAACAGGATTTTTCGCGAACCAGCCGCGGGCGGGCCAGGGTGAGGTGGGGGCGAAACGGTCGTTCATCGGGTTCGAATCCGTGCCTAAGGGCTGTTTCATCGGAATCAACCTTCAGCCGTTGCAGCATGCCTTCTTCATCGTCAACCCCTATCCAGATTACCCGGGGCCGGTTCAGGCCTCCAAACAGGCCCATGCCTTTCAGGCGGATTGAAAAAGCCGGCAGGTTTTCCCAGCGGGCAAACAACTCTTTCCCGATGCTTTCCGCCTGAGGAGGTGTGGTATCGCCCAGGAAGGTAAGGGTAAGATGCCAGTGGGCCGGGTCTGCCCATTTGATCGACGAACGGGGAAAAGAGCCTGCCCATTCCCGCAGAAGATTTCTCATTTCCCGGCTGGCCGGTAATGGAACCCCGATAAAAGTACGCAGGGTAGGTGACGGTACGACGGAAGTCATTTGTTATATGAAAGGAATTCGTTAAATTAGTGATCCAACCCAAAAATAGGAAATCATGAACAGACCGAAAAAATTTGCCGTGATCCTTTCGGGATGTGGCGTATACGACGGAGCAGAGATCCACGAAGCCACCCTGTCGATGTATTTTATTTCAAAGCACGGGGGCATGTATGAACTTTTCGCCCCCGATTTGGACCAGCACCACGTAGTGAACCACCTCACAGGAGATGAAATGAAAGAAAAACGCAACGTGCTGGTGGAAGCGGCCCGCATTGCCCGGGGAAAGATCAGGCCGTTGCTGGATTTTAAAGCGGAGGATTTTGACGGTTTGCTTTTTCCGGGAGGGTTCGGGGTTGCCAAGAACCTTTCCGATTATGCTTTCAAAGGGGCGGAATGCACCGTACTGCCCGAAGTGGAAAAAGCAGTCAAAGACATGGTGGCTGCCGGCAAACCCGTCGGCGCCCTGTGCATTGCCCCGGTGGTGCTGGCCAAGGTGCTCGGCGATGTGGAACTGACCATCGGGCAGGATCCCGGCACGGCTTCGGATGTTGAAAAACTGGGGGCCCGTCACCGCCAAACGTCACACGGACAGGTGGTGGCCGATTCACGGCATAAAGTGGTCACCACCCCCTGCTATATGCTCGATTCCACCATTGCCCAGATAGGCGAAGGAGCCGAAAAGGTGGTGCTGCGCATGATGGAGTGGATGTAGGATCAGGTGTACCCGTAACCCGTAACACCTGTCTTCCCTGAACCTCATACCCCTTGCCCAATGCAACTGACCTCCTCTGGAGGGGTTGCATGTGTCTGTTGTGGGAAGGCGGTTGTTCGGTGAGTCGGGAAGGCCTGGTGTATGAAATCGGGTAATGTAGTGATGGTGTGATGGTGTGTGCCTTGTCCTGATATGGGTTTACAAAAACAAATTCAGCGGCCGGGATCAGATGTACCCCATTTCGATCAAACGGACAATTTCTTCAATATCGGCATCCTCTCCGTGCGGATCGTATCTTGATTTGAGATTGGAACCGAAAATGCGTGCGATGGATTGCCAGAAAAATGCGGAAAAGGACCCTTTCAGCTCGCTGATCAGGTCGTACGAGGTATCGCCGGTCTCCCTGTCCACCAGCTTGATCAGTATCCGGCCCTGGGTAATGGTCATTTTTCTCAGATCGTCCTCGAATTCGCTGAAAAGCTCTTTTTCCATCCGGTCAATGTAGGCTTTCCGCTCCTTCTCGGTCTTCATATTCTGCAACTCCCACTCCATTTCGGCCATTTTTTCCCCGGCCAGCACAGCATAAGGATAAACCTTCCGCACATGATACATCAGCCGGGTGTACCTTCTGAACTGCCGTCGGTTGGGAAACTGCTTCTCCGGAATAATGAACACCTCCTGCATGGTCTGGTGAGGGACCAGTTCCCCGTGCAGGTTCACCGAAGGCAGCACGGTTATCTGTTCCAGCAATACACTGTCGGTGACCTTCTTCAGAGGCACCTGGGCATATCCGGCGGCCGCCACTAGCAGAAGGTTCAGAAACAACAGGTATATGCGGAATGTCTTCATGTACGGGTCCTTTTCAACGAATATCCGTTTTCAATTATTGTGCTATATCCCGGGTACAAAATTACATAAACCGGAGCAGGAATGGTTCAATTCGTGTTGAAATCTTGAACGAAAGGATGTTCCCCGTGCATTTTATTTTTCCTACCTTGCACCCCAAATTCACAGAGTGAACGAAGAACCCACGGCCGATATGCTGGAGGAAAGAAAGGAATTCAAACGGCTCAGGAAGCTGGAATTCCATGAGATCATCCCCTTTGTTTTCGAGAACATCCGAAAAAAGACCCCGGCCGCCCGGTTCTTTTTCATTTTCAACCTTCTGCTCTTTATCCTTGCGACAGCCTACAGCATCCATCTTCCACTGGGGAAACTATACACCACCGGCCAACTGGTGGTGATGTTCCTGCTGGCGGTTATTCTCTTTCCCTTACTCCTGGCCCCTTTTCATGAACTGATCCACGGGGCGGTTTACCGCGGTGTGGGAGCCCCGGCCATCCGGTACGGAGCCGATCTGCGGCAGTTCATCTTCTACGTCACCGCTCACCGGTATCCGGTTGGCCGGAAGAAATTCTATCCCGTGGCCCTGGCCCCCTTTCTGCTCATCACCCTGGGCCTCACAGCGCTTGTCCCTTCCCTGCCCCCCATCTTGTCGTGGGGCGTGGCCATCACCCTGCTTGTACACAGCACCATGTGCATTGGCGATTTTGCCATGATCAGCTATTTTCAGCGGTTTCCCGGAAAGGAAATCTATACGTTCGACGATACCGAAACCATGGTTTCATACTTCTACATAAAAAACGGGGGCGACCCTCAGGAACCGGAAAAAGGACCCACCTCATGATGGATGCAGAGATCACCGTGATAGGGGCAGGCGTGCTGGGACTGGCCATTGCCAGGGAACTTTCCGAAAAAACGGAGGGGGTGTTTGTGATCGAGAAAAACCTCCGCTTCGGGCAGGAAACCAGCAGCCGCAATTCGGAAGTCATCCATTCGGGGGTTTATTACCCGCCCGGATCACTGAAAGCCACGCTGTGTGTGGAAGGTAAACGGATGCTGTACGATTTTCTGGAAAAATACGGCATCGCCCACAAAAAGTGTGGAAAACTGGTGGTGGCAGTGAGCGAGGGAGAAACAGGACGTTTGAAGGAGGTATGGGACATTTCCGGAAAGAACGGGGTAACCGACCGCATTTGGCTCGACCGCAAAGGGATCGAATCCCTGGAACCCCATATCCGTGCGGTGGCTGCCATCCATTTCCCCTCCACCGGGATCCTCGATTCGCACGGATTGATGAAACAGCTCGAAGCCCTGGCCAGGATCGGAGGAACCGAATTTGTATACGGAGCCTGTGTTACCGGCATTGAGCAACTGGAGGAAGGCTACCGCATCACCCTGGCCGATGCCGATGGGTCGGCCTTTGAATTCACCAGCCGGAAAGTGGTGAATGCCGCCGGGCTGGAAGCCGACCGGGTGGCTGCCATGGACGGCACCCTGCTGCCCGGCGACGAGATACACTTCTGGAAAGGACAATACTTCCGGGTTACCGGGGGCAAGCACCGGCACATCCGCCGGCTGATCTATCCCCTGCCCGACCCCGACCACATCAGTCTGGGACTGCATGCCACGATCGACCTGAACGGACAAATGAAGCTGGGCCCCGATGCGGTATACCTGCCCGAACGGGAGATCAATTACCGGGTGGACCCCGCCGATGCTTCCCGCTTTTTCGAAGCGGCATCGAGGTACCTTCCCTTTCTGGAAGAAAAAGATCTGATTCCCGACCAGGCCGGGATCAGGCCGAAGCTGCAGAAACCCGGCGGCAGCGTGCGCGACTGGGTGATCCGCGACGAAAGCCCCCGGGGGTATCCCGGCCGGATCAACCTCATTGGAATGGATTCTCCTGCACTTACTGCCTGCCTGGCCATTGCCCGTTACGTAAAAAACCTTATTTTCGCAGAACCATGATACCCGTCACAATGACACCCACATCTTCCCCGGCCATTTCCACCGAAGAAAAGCGCCGGTTAGCCAGGACCATCCTCCGGGAAGCCAAAGAGGAAGTACTGAACATTTTATGGGATACCGATCCCAATGAATACTGCAATGAAAGGCTGATGCTGGTATGGCTGGAAGAAGACTACGAATATGCCATCCGCAGGCTCGGCCTCTGCCGCCGTTCGGAAAGCAGTTACCTGCAGAAGCTGCACCGCATTTTCGGCCAGTATTCGGAAGTGATCCCCGAATGCCGGAAAACGGAACATCTACGTAGTATCCAACGTAGTTAACTGGCTTTGTTATGATATAATCAGCAATTATTTGTATATTTGAAAAAAATGCTGTTATGGAATTGTCAGAAATTAAACAGGCTATTGAAAAACTCAGTGAAGAGGAGCGTCAA
>Ga0129302_1000671_pt1 | contig 25291 bp, 22 predicted proteins | sample BlaSprsedimmetaG_FD_94476 | JGI IMG/M metagenome (GOLD analysis project Ga0129302, IMG submission 94476) | Hot spring sediment bacterial and archeal communities from California, USA to study Microbial Dark Matter (Phase II) - Blank Spring... | ecosystem: Environmental > Aquatic > Thermal springs...
CCCGCGTGAAGTGCATATCCGTATATCCAAGCTTTTTCTTCTGCATAACTCTCCTTTTTTACGTTAAGCTCCCTGTTCTCAACCCTCAATCTAAATCAGCCCACGCAATCAGTCCCGGCAAGAACGGCGTCACCAGGTCGGGATGATGGGGCAAGACCCGCACCGTGTAGCCATGCAATCCGCTCAACCGGAAAGGCGCACCCTCGACCTCGAACAGGTAAACGGATTCCTCGCCCTCGGCTGGTCCAAGCGGCTGCATAGGCGTCGCCTCGGCGTTCACGATTTCGCCCCTCGCATCCATCTGGCCGATGTAGAACTCCACGGTCACGTCCTCCGGCGTCAGCTCGCCCAGGTGAATCCACGTTTGGGCTCGCACCTCGTCCCCTACCTGCCGCTCCGATTGGCCGTCGGCCTCCACCCGCTCGACCCGCACGTGGGGCCATTGCGTTCGAACGCGCTGCTTCCACGCCGCTAAAGCCTGGCCCCGTTTCATACCGTCGGCCGCCAGCTGATCGTACCGTTTCGCCGCCGGCAGGTAAAAACATTCGACGTATTCTCGCACCATGCGATGGGTGTTGAAATAATGATTCAAGTGGCTGATGGACTTCTTCATCCGCTCGATCCACGCCCGGGGCAGGCCAGCGGCGCCGCGCTCGTAAAAGGTCGGCACCACGTCCCGCTCCAGCAGGTCGTAGAGCGCGTGGGCCTCCACCTCGTCCTGGTAGTCATCGTCGTCGTAGATCTCGCCGCACCCAATGGCCCACCCGAAGGCGGGATCGTAGGCCTCGGCCCACCAGCCATCCAGGATGCTCAGGTTGAGGACGCCGTTGGCCGCCGCCTTCATCCCGCTGGTGCCGCTGGCCTCCCTCGGCCGGCGGGGCGTGTTCAGCCACACGTCACACCCCTGCACCAGGTAGCGGGCCGCGGCCATGCCGTAATCCTCGAGGAACACCAAGCGCCGGCGAAACGGTTCCTGGCGCGCCAGTTTCACGATCCTGGCGATCAACTTCTTGCCTTCCTCGTCCTCGGGATGGGCCTTCCCGGCATAGATAACTTGCACCGGTCGTTCGGGATCGTTGAGCAAGCGCGCCAATCGCTCCTCGTCGTGGAGGAGCAACGTGGCTCGCTTGTACGTCGCGAAACGGCGGGCGAACCCGATTGTCAATACGTCGGGATCCAACACCTCGTCGGCAGCGTCGATCTCGGTCTGGGGCGCGCCCCGCCACATGCGCTGGTGCCGCAGGCGACGGCGGGCGAAAGCGACCAGCCGGGCGCGCCGCCGCTCGTGAGTGCGCCATAACTCACCCGGCGCGATGTGCTCGGCCCGGCCCCACACTTCCTGGTCGGCGGGCTCCTCTCGCCAGCGCGGCCCCAGATAGCGATCGTAGAGCTGGTTCATCTCCTTGGAGATCCACGAGCGGAAGTGAACGCCGTTGGTCACGTGCCCGATGGGCACCTCCTCTTGGGGCACGCCAGGCCACAGAACCTGCCACATCCGGCGGCTGACCTCCCCGTGGAGCCGGGAGACCCCATTGCAATGGGCTGCCAGGCGCAGGGCGAACGTCGTCATACAGAAAGGGGCGTCCTCGCTGCCCAGCTTCTCCCTTCCCAGATCGAGGAACGTCTGCTCCGAAAGCCCCAAGGCCGTGGCATAGTCGCCCAGGTAACGCATCATCAGGTCGGGCTCGAAATAATCGTGACCGGCTGCGACAGGGGTGTGGGTGGTGAAGACCAGGCTGGCCGACGCCGCCTCCCGCGCCTCGTCGAACGATAGATCGTGGATCTCCATCAATCGCCGAATCCGTTCCAGCGCCGCGAAGGCCGGGTGTCCCTCGTTCAGGTGGTAGACGCGGGGTTCCAGGCCCAACGCCTCCAGCGCCCGGTACCCGCCAATGCCCAGCACGATCTCCTGTTCCAGGCGCAACTGGCGCCCACCGCCGTACAACTCGTCAGTGATATCCTGATCTTCTTTGGAGGCATTGGCGGGGACGTTGGTGTCCAGAAGGTACAGGGCCACGCGCCCCACATCGGCCCGCCACACCTGGGCGTAAACCGGGCGTCCGGGAAAGGGGAGCTCGACGACGAGCGGCGCGCCATCCTCCCGCCGTTCCAGCGTCAAGGGCCAATTGTAGAAATCGTTCTCCTCGTAGATCTCTTGCTGCCACCCGGCGTCATTGAGATACTGACGGAAGTACCCCTCCTGGTAGAGCAATCCGATCCCCACCAACGGTACGCCCAGATCGCAGGACGATTTCACGTGATCGCCCGCCAGGATCCCCAATCCTCCAGCGAATATCTCCATACAATCGGTCAGGCCGAACTCGGCCGAGAAGTAGGCCACGAGAGGTTGATCGGCATGTTCTCCATCGGGTATCTCGTGCTCTCGCCGAAACCAGGGAGACCTGGCCGAGAGGTAGTCTTCCAGGTTTCGGGCCACCCGATCCAGGTGCTCCAGGAAACCCACCTCCTCGGCTGCCTCTTCCAGGCGCCGCTGGCTCACGCTGCCCAGCATCAACACCGGGTTGTGGTTCGTTTCCTCCCACAGTTGATCGTCCAGGCGCCGGAACAACTCGATGGTGTCGTGATTCCACGCCCATCGCAGATTGTACGCCACGTCGCGCAGGCGCTCTAGCGATTCCGGCAACGAGGGCGAAACGGTGAACGTATCGATTGCTTTCATCATATCACTCTCCCTTCATCTTAATCTTATCATTCCGATCTTGTAACTACTCAGCCTGCTGCCCGTTTGCAGCGGATGGGCGGGATAGGCGTTCTGCCAGATGTGTCGTTCGAAGTTGCCCTTTGCAATTGCCAGAGCTTCAGTCATTTGGACTGTTTTCCTCCTCTATCCTCTTCCCGGTTCAGTTCCTGCAATGATACCACGTCCGCCTGAGAATCCAAAATCGAGCGGCGGACGGCGGGCCAATCCCGGTTCGAGCCCAGAATGTTATAGGTGTATCTTCTCAGAAAATCGGGGCAAACTCGCTCGGGCCGGTCTCCTGACCGTGCCCGCTGTGGCTCGGTCGGGAGACCGGCCACAGCTCCCCAACTTATTGAGAAGATACTTATAGGTCTCCAAGGATGGCTACAGCGACGCGCAATCGGTCTCCCGTACCGTTATGATCAGTATATGTGGTATGACGGTGATCGGGCAAGACTTTCAGGTGATCGAAAATCGCCTCACCTATCTGCCGCTGGTATTGCGAGATTTCTGGAATTGATTTTTGGGGTCAATGACACAGGTCAGTAATCAATCGTGCGGGTGCGATGGTAGGGCTTGATGGTGGGGCCCTTGGCTTGCCCCTCTTGCCATAACCAATAGTCGATGTGCAGGGCGGTGATCTCGGGGGCGCGGGAGGCGAGGTCCTGGCGCATCAACTCGGCGGCCCAGATGGTGGCGGCGCGGATTTCGATCTCCTCGCGGCTGCCGGCCGCCAGGGGCTCGCGCCGGTCGATGTGAGCCGCCAGGTGGGGATGGTAGCGCAGAATGCCTAATCGCCTCAGCACCTGGGGCAGCTTGTAATCGGCGAAGACGGTCAGTCGTTCGGCGCGGACCAGATTACCCAATCCCGTTCCGCCAAATGCCTCGTATAGCATCGCCGTCGCCAGTTGGGCCCGCTTGTAAAAGACGATGGTGTGTTCGTCCAGGGCGGCCGTATCGTCGAAAGAAGGGAAGTGAGTCACTAGCAGGTCGACCAGGGCCAACGCGTCGTTTCCGGCCGCCTTGATGAGCCGGATGAAATCCCCGTCGAAGTGTTCGAGCAACCCTCGCCCCACCTCGCGCCAGATGTCCAGGCGCGCCTCGAACATCGGAATCTCCACGTTGCCGCGCAGGATGTGCCGCATACCTGCTGCGGAGATCTCTGCCAGATAGCGCCCCCCGAAGATGGGAAATCCCTCTTCCCTCGCCCGGGCCAGGGCGCCGAGCATACCCCACGCCCCGTCGAGAGGCCGCCCGTGAAAGTCGATAGTCCACTTGGGATCGCCCCAATAGGAGAAGTTGATGGTGTTGAATAGCAAGATCTGGGCCGCCCGGCTTTCGGGTGGGTGAAGGATGAAGACGTCGTCGTCCCAGGTGGGCAGGCGCAACTGTTTCGGTGCGACCCGGGCGCAGACCTGGCGCAGGGGAGCCTCGTCGATGGCGACGTGGCGCAGGTGAGGGATGACCGGGGCGATGGTGTCCAGGATCATCGGGGTATCTTCATTGACGCTTACGCTTCGTCAGCCAGGGCCATCAGGGCATACGTCACGCGCCGGGGATGGCCGGTCAGCAGGTTGTTCATCTCCCAGGTCTGGGCCAAAGAACTCAAGCGCGAACGGGAGATCTCGCCCTGGAAGGCCTCGTACAACGATTTGAGGACAAACTGCCCGTCCAACGCCTCCATCGCGTACCGCACCAATCGCCTTTCGAGCCCGCTGAGGGCCGGGAAAGAGGCTGGCGGGTTGACCTGGGGCGAGATCGCCATCGCGTGCAACATCTCGATCCAGTGGACGAGTTCGTCGATCAATTCCCCCATCTGGAAATAGAGCCGGTTCGACCACTCGGCCCGCCCCTGCATGTCGTGAATGAAGGGCGGCGATGTGGGCGACGTGCCGTAGACCTTGAAAGGAAAGTCGGCCTCGCTGAAAATTCCGGCTCGCGAATTGCTGGCCCGGGCGCGAATGAGGTCCCATCGTTCAGGCGTCACCGCGTGATCGAGGTGCGCCACGGCGATGATGCCCCCAGGCAGGTGCCAGTACCAGGCCACGCCCACCCGTCCCTCGTAACCGGGCGTACGATTTCCGATCTCCTGGAATAGCGTATCCGCCAGGTCAAGGGCGTCGAATGAAGGGTGATACATCGGCATGATAGGTCTCCTAATTTGGGTGTGTTTCAAATGCCTTGCGCGTTGTTTGTAGTGCGCGCGCTGCTAGGCAGCGGCGCTAGGCAGCGGCGCTAGGTAGCGGCTTCAGCGCGCTTTTACGGCGATAAATCGCCTACTACGAGCTTGGCCTCAAATGAAATGAAACACACCCTCCTAATTTGATCGGTTAAGTCCTTAAACGTCCTCGAATCGATCCATCGTGACGTTCTTCCGGACGCCGTCGGGCGTAAAGATCCGCCCATTCATCACCAGGTAAACGCCTGTCGGCAGTGCCTGGGCTGCGATGATAGCACCGCCTACGTTGAAGACCGCGTCGGTTTGCTTAAAGGCCGCCGGTTGCATCGCGCCGGTCAGCACGATGACCTTATCGGTGATGCTCGTCAGCACTCTTGCCGTCTGAATCATCGTGTCGGTGCCGTGGGTGATGACGATGTACCGGTCAAGCGATGCAGCTACACGCTCGAAGATCATCTGCCGGTCGTCGTCGGTGAGTTCCAGGCTATCTTTCTTCAACAGGGATTCGATCTCGTAATCGATGGTGACGTTGGCTTCCACCAACGCTCCCGCGATTGCCGGTTCCCCGACGACGAAGGCGCTCTCGTGCGTCGCGTAATATTTGTCGATCGAGCCGCCGGTGGTGAAGATTTTTATCTTTGGGATAGTCATAACAGCTTCAGCATTTTCTCCGTCGTCTTCAGGCCGTGACCTGTGAAAACGGTGACGATGGTCTCGTCGGCCGGGGCCCGGCGCACGTATTGGCGGACGCCGGCGATGCTCGCCGCAGCGCTCGGCTCAATGTAGAATCCCCAGCGGCAGATGTCTTTCAGCGCCTGCTTGATCTCGTTTGCGCTCACGGCCAAGAAATGTCCCCCGCTCCCGCCCACCGCGCGGAGGATCTGCGGCCCCCGGACTGGCTCGGCGATGGCGATCCCCTCGGCCCACGTCGCTTGCGCGTCGATGGGCGTGGGTGCTTCTTGCCCTTGCTGGAAGGCGCGATAGAGCGGCGCGCAGTTCGCCGCCTGGACAGCGATGATTTTGGGCCGCCGGGAGACGACGCCAGCGGCGAGCAACTCCTCGAATCCCAGGTGGGCGCCCAGAAGCAACGTGCCGTTCCCCACGGGCAGGATCACGGTATCAGGCGTGTGCCAACCGAGCTGCTCGCATACCTCGAAGGCGAAGGTCTTGGTTCCCTGGAAGAAGATGGGGTTCCAGACGTGGCTGGCGTAGTAGGTCTGTTGGGCGGCTTCGAGGGCGGCGCGGGCAGTGTCCTCCCGGCTGCCCGGGATCTGGTGCAGGGTGGCCCCGTACCCTTGGATCTGGGCCAGCTTGCCGGCCGTCGTGCTCGCCGGGACGAAAATGTCGCAGCGCACGCCGGCCCGGGCGCAGTAGGCCGCGATGGCGCTCCCGGCGTTGCCGGACGAATCCTCGACGACGTGGCGAATCCCCAGCTCCTTGACCTTGCTGACCAGGACCGAGGCGCCGCGATCCTTGTAGGAGCCGGTGGGGAAGAGGTGATCCTGCTTGACCAGCACCTCTCGCCCGTCGACTTCGACGGGAATCAGGGGTGTGAAACCCTCGTCGAAGGAGACGACGTGGGCGTCGTCCCGGATGGGAATGGCCTCCCGGTAGCGCCACATCGTCGGCTTGCGGCGTGCGATGCGCTCTCGATCAAAGACGGGCTCGAAAGCCGGATCGAAAGCAACGTCCAGGAGCGCGCCGCAATCACACCGCCAGCGGGCCTCGTCCAGGGGGTAGGCGGCGGCGCAAGCCTGGCAGATCAACTGGCCTGTCATCTCTATGCACTACTTCTTCAGCGCTTGAGGGCCGCGATGGCCTCGATCTCGACCAGGAACCCGTAGTGGAGTTCCCTGGTGGGGACGACGGCGCGGGCGGGGCGGTGATCGCCGAAGAACGCGGCGTAGACCGCGTTGACCCGGCCCCACAGCGAGATATCGGCGACGTAGACCGTCGTCTTGAGCACGTGGTCGACGTCGCTCCCGGCGGCCCGCAGGATCGCGGCGACGTTTTCGAGGGCCTGCTGGGTCTGCTCCTCGATGGAGCCGAGGCGTTTCTCACCGGTCTGTGGGTCGATGGCCAACTGACCGGAGACGTAAACTACGCCATCGTGAACGAGCGCCTGGGCGTAGTGTCCGGCGGGGTGTGGGGCTTGATCGGTCGATATTTCCCTCATCTTGAGTCCTCTGTTCCTTTCTTATGTCTTCTAGGTCTGGCGATCGATCCACTGGGCGGCGGCTTGCGGCAAGAGCGTCACGGATCCCTGGCGGATCGTCGGATGGGGCAGCGATTCGAGGAAAAATGGGCCGTAGCTCTTGGTCAACAGGCGCTTGTCGAAGACAGCGACGACGCCCCGGTCGCTGCGGGTGCGAATCAGCCGTCCAAAGCCCTGCAAGAAACGGAGGATTGTCTCTGGCACGGCGTAATCGAAGAAGGGCTGCTCGAAGGTCTCGGAGCGGGCGGCGAAGATCGGATCACTGGGCACGCTGAAGGGGAGTTTGGCGATCGCCAGGCAACTCAGAGCCTCGCCGGGCACGTCGACCCCTTCCCAGAAACTGCGCGTGCCCAGGAGCACCCGGCGCTCGCCCGTGCTGAAGTTCTCCAGCAGTTGGACCCGTGAAACACCCTGTCCCTGGGCCTGCACCGTGATCCCGGCCTGGGTCAGGGGGGCTTTGATGGCCTGCAAAGTGGATCGCAATTGACTGTAAGAGGTGAACAGGGCCATAGCCCGTCCCCCGGTGGCCCGGAAAAGGGCCGCCATGCCCTGCTCCACCGCCCGCTGATACCCCTGCTGACCAGGCTCCGGGATGTCGTCGATCAGGTAGACCAGCGTCGAGTTTTCGTAGTCGAAGGGAGAGCCAACGACCAATTCGTCGGCGTCCCAGGCATTCAAGCGCTCGCGCAGGAAATCGAAGGATCCCCCAATCTGGAGCGTGGCCGAGGTGAGAATGACCGATTCCTTCTCGTGGAACAGGTGCTTCTCCACCATCGGTCCGACGTGGAGCGGCGCGGCGTGCAAGCGCAGGGCGTCTCGCCGGACGTTGCGCTCGATCCAATAGATCAGATCGTCATCCGGATCGTAGATCATCTGACTGATTTGATCACCGGCCTTTTTTAGCTGGCGGGCAATCCCCAGGACGTGGGTCTGCAGATCCTTGGCCTCCGAAACGTTAAAGGCGTCTATCTCGCCCAGCCCTCGGATGAGTTCTTCCAGGGTATCCACGATGGCCTTCACCGGCATGTAGGCGTTGTCCCAGGTGATCTCCACCGTTTCCCAGGCTGGTTGCACTCGTAACCCGGGGGTGACGCGCATCCGAAAGGCGTACTGGTCACGGCGCCCCTGCTGGTGTTCCTCGACGAATTCCTCCAGAGCCTCGAAGAATGGGGTCAATTGCTCTAGCGCTCGCCGGGCGGTTATCCCCACCTTGCCGATCGACAATTCGACCTTGGCCATCATCGCCTCGGGCAGACCGACCTTTTGGCACTGCCCCATCACGTCGGCCAGCAGCCCGGTCACGCGACCGTTGGGCCGCACGTGGCCGATTTCACGCAGCGTACGCCGCAGGCGGACTTGATCGGTCTCGAAGTGCAGGCCGTTGGTGGTGGCCGATTCCAGGTGATGGGCCTCGTCCACGATGAGGTGTTTGTATTCAGGGAGCACCCGGTTTTGGACGGCCACGTCGGCCAACAGGAGGGCGTGGTTGACGATGATGAGGTGGGACGACTCGGCCGCTCGCCGGGCGCCGTAGAAGTAACAGGCGCCCTGTTGAAAATACCGGCAGCGCTCCGGGTTACAGCCCTCGTTGTCGGCCGAGAGCCGGCGCCAGATAGCCTGTTCGACCGCATCGGGAAGAAACAGACGGTCGCCGTCGCCAGCGCCGTCGCCAGCGACGGCGCTGGCGCCCAATAACCAGACCAGGATTTTGGCCAATACCCGGGCCTCTTCGGCGCTGCGAGCGCCCCGGCGGCGCGTGGCCTGGAGACGGGCCTGGCACAGGTAGTGGGAGCGGCCCTTCAACACCGTGGCCCGGAAGTCGATGGGCAGGATGCGGGCCAGGGTAGGGAGGTCTTTCTGGTAGAGCTGTTCCTGCAGGTTGATGGTGTTGGTGGAGATGATCACCGGTTGGCCGTTCTGGACGCCCCAGTAGACGGCGGGAATCAAATAGGCCAACGATTTCCCGACGCCGGTAGGGGCCTCGACCAACAAATGATCTTTGCCATTCAGTGCCTGGGCCACGCGGCGCAACATCGCTACCTGCTGCGGGCGGTGCTCGTAACCGGGCAGCTTGGCGTAAAAGGCGCCGTCTGTCTCCAGGAGCGCGGCCAACCCATCCACATCGAGGGGAGTCGGCTCGGCGGCCGCCTGCAGCCGGCGCGCCTTGCGCGAGACGTCCATCAGCTGCGTCGGCGTCAGAATCTGCTGCACCGACTGATCCGGCACGCGCTGGCCCGGTGGCCGGTGGGCTGCGGCCTTCAGCGCTTCCTGGAAGAAACGGCCAGCGGCCCATTTCCCCCGCTTGCCCTGATGGACAATTTCCTTTAAAATCCTTAGGGGCAGCATCTGGGCCCGGTCGAACAACTCACCGAAGAGCTGTTGCGAGGCCACGGCGTCGTCCAATGCCCGGTGGGCGTGTACTATATTGATGCCCACCATCTGGGCCAGGGATTGGAGGCTGTAGCGTTCGGCGTCGGGGCAGAGCACGCTGGCCAACTCGAAGGTGTCAAGGTAATCGTTTGTGAATTGATCGGAGTGCTGTTGGAGAAAGGCCAGGTCGAAGTTGACGCTGTGGCCCACCACCGGCGTCTTGCCCACGAAGCGGGCCAGCGCTGGCAGCACGTCGAACAGCCCCGGCGCATCGGCGACGTCCTCGTCACGGATCCCGGTCAGCTCGGTGATCTTGAGCGGGATGGGCCGACCGGGATCTACGAAGGTCGAGAAGGTGTCTAATGTTTGGTCACCGCGAAACTTGACGGCGCCAATCTCTATGATGGCGTCCCGTTCGGCGCTCAGGCCGGTGGTCTCCAGATCGAGAGCAACGTACGTTTGTGACATAGTGACTCATTTCTAGTCTGCAAGCAACTACTCACCTTGTGCCCGCCGGATCACAATCCGGCCGCCGGATCACAATCCGGCCGCCGGATCACAATCCGGCCACTTGCAGGCAACGTGCTGGCTTCTGTCACCAACCTGCCCATAGCCCGTGCGACATCGGCGCGGATTGTGATCCGCACCGCACACGTAGGCTGAGTAGTTACGTCTGCAATAGGCAGCAAGGGCATTATACCCCAGGGGCTGGGATGGGACAAGGCAGCTTTTCTAGCAAACAGGAGAATAAGATGATTTCTGAAAGCGCTGTTCGTGTGCGTGAAAATATCCAGCAGGTGATCGTCGGCAAGGATGAGGTGATCGACATGGCGATGGTCGCCGTGCTCTGTGAGGGGCACGTCTTGTTGGAGGACGTCCCCGGGATCGGCAAGACGATGCTGGCCCGTTCTATCGCCAGGACGTTGGGGTGTCGTTTCCAACGCATTCAGTTCACGCCGGACCTGCTCCCTTCGGACGTGACCGGGATCAACTACTTCAACCAGAAGAATCAAGAGTTCGAGTTCCGGCCGGGGCCGGTGCTTTCCCACGTTGTCCTGGCCGACGAGATCAACCGGGCCACCCCGCGCACCCAGTCGGCGCTATTGGAGGCTATGCAGGAGCAGCAGATCACCATCGACGGCGTCACCCATCGCTTGCCGCGCCCGTTCATGGTCCTGGCGACCCAGAATCCCATCGAGCTTGAGGGGACCTTCCCCCTGCCCGAGGCGCAGGTCGATCGTTTCCTGATCAAACTGCCGATGGGGTATCCCACCGAGGAAGAGGAGCACCAGATACTTTTGCGTTTTCAACGAGAGGATCCCCTGGAGGATTTGGAAGCGGTCACCAAGCCGGATGAACTGACCGAGATGCAGTGGGCGGTGCGCCAGGTGCGGGTCGAGAATTCGGTGCGGAAATACATCGTGGATGTCGTGCGGGCGACGCGCGCTCACCCGGAGATCCAGCTGGGCGTGAGCCCCCGGGGGACGTTGGCGCTGTACAAGTGCGCCCAGGCGTGGGCGGCGATTCGAGGCCGGGAATACGTCCTGCCCGACGACGTCAAGCTGCTGGCGCCCTACGTACTCACGCACCGCATCATCATCAGTCCTGCGACGCGGCTGCGGGGGCGGGAGATCGCCGACGTGCTGATGGACGTCATCGACACGGTGCCGGTGCCCGTCGAAAGGATATAGGGGCCGTGCGCTCATCGAGAGGACGTCCCCCGGCGGGGATGCGAGATCAAGAAGCAGTCGATCCCGGCGAGGCCCGGACCGACGAAGAGGTCATGTCGGTGGCGCGGACGGCGCTGGTCGAGGACGAGCGCCGCTCCCAGTTCAGCGTCGTCTGGTTCGAGATGATCGTCCTGGTGATCGTCGTCGGGCTGATCCTGCGCCAACAGGCGCTGCTCATCCTGGGCGCCTGTCTGCTGGTCGTCGTCCCTGTCTCCTGGTGGTGGAAACAGGTGGCGCTGCGCCGCGTCGAGTACGAGCGTTACTTCGACAAATGGCGCGCCTTTCCCGGCGAAACGTTCGAGATGACGATCCGCATCACCAACCGCAAGTTGCTCCCCCTGAGTTGGCTGGAGGTTAGCGACGAGATCCCGATGGCTCTCCCGTTGGCGGAAGGGGTGCTGGCGCCCACATACGCCCCGCAGATTGGCCGGCTCGAGGCGGTATTTTCGCTGCGCTGGTACGAACGCCTGCAACGCCGGTACCGGTTGCGTTGCCCGGCGCGCGGTATCTACACCCTGGGACCGGTTTACCTCAAGTCGGGGGACATTTTCACCCTGTTCGAGCAGCAGGGCCACTTGCCCATTCGAGACCGGGTGGTGATTTATCCCCAGATCTGGGCGATGGAAGATCTGGGGCTGCCCGCCAAGGAGCCCTTCGGCGAGCGCAAGACCCCCTATCTCCTGATCAAGGATCCCCTGCGCACCCGGGGCATCCGCGATTACCATCCCGAGGACGACCTGCGCTACGTCCATTGGAAGGCGACCGCCCACCGGGGCGAGTTGCAGGTGCGAGTGCTGGAACCCACGGCGACGCTCAACCTGGTCATTCTGCTCAACGTGAACACCTTCGAACATCACTGGCAGGGCGTCATTCCAGAACTTTTCGAGCGCACCATCAGCGTGGCTGGCTCGCTGGCGACCTGGGCGGTGGGACAGAAGTACAAGGTGGGCCTGGTCGCCAACGGCAGCTGGCCTCTCTCAGATCAGCCGGTGCGGGTGCCGCCGGGTCGCTCTCCCAGCCAGTTGACGGCCATCCTGGAATCGTTGGCCGCCGTGACCAGTTTCGCCACGATGTCGATCGAGGAGTTGTTGCGCCGCGAAAGCCCGCGCCTGCCCTGGGGAGCTACATTGATCGTGGTGACCGCCATCGTGACCGAGCCGTTGGCCGCGTCGATCCTGCGCCTGCACGACGCCGGGCGGCAGATTGCGTTGGTCTCGCTGGCCGACGAGCCTCCACCGCGCATCGAAGGGGTTCCGACGTACCACTTGTCTGAATCGACGCCGATCTTCCAACAGCGGGAAAGCGGCATCCAGAACGCGCGGAGAGCGCTGCAAGCGGCCGGGTTGGGCGCCATCGTCGATGGAGGGACGCCCCATGCGCCAACACGAGATCCCATCCAGGGGGAGGTAGCCGGTGAATAGATTCTTCAGCCGCGCGCGCCACGAGATGGTATTGGTCTCCCTGGGCGTGATGGACGTGTGCGTGATTGCGCCCCTGTTTGCCGCGATTCTCTCGATCATCCTGGGGACGGCATCGCTGCTCCCGGTGACCGGCCTCGTCCTCGTCGTAATTCTCGGCATCCATTACGTCATCCGGCTGGGGTTGCGGGTCCCGTTGGCCCCCTGGACACGCTCGGCGCTCCTGGGATTGGGGATGTTGGTCAGCGCGTTGTTCGTGGTCCACCGGCTGTTTTACGCTTCGACCCCTTTCTGGCATCCCGCCTGGCTCGTCGAGGCATTCGATAAATTGCTACGCGAGGGATTGACGCAGGACGTCGCCGTGTTCTTGTTGACTGTGTTCCTGTGGTGGCGCGGCATCGTCCTGACCCAGCGCCGCCTCGACAGCGAGAGCGTTGCCTTCCGCTTTCGCCTGGGCGTGGTGATGTTGGCCGTGACGGTGGCGGTAGCCGGCATCATTTTCGAATGGGCGTTGGAGGGTTTCGTCTTCGTCTTTTTCTTTGTCAGCCTGACGGGCATCGCGCTGGCGCGGGCCGAGGAGGTCGGCGAGCAGCGGGGGGGAAGTCAGTCGCCCTTTGGGTGGCCATGGCTGGCGATGATCGCCATGACGGCCACGGTGATCCTGGTCGTCGCGGCGGGCCTGTCAACTCTCATCACGGGTGAGAATCTCGGACGGTTGGCGCTACCTTCATTGTCGATCCTGCGCTATCTGTTGGAAGGATTGCTTTACCTGGTGTTCGCCTTGCTCGACGTCATTTTGCGGGGGATCATCCGGTTGTTGGGTGGGGTTTTCAAGGGCGTCGACTTCGGCGGTCTCGACGGACTCGTCGGGACGCCGGCCCCGCCCTCGGTGGGAGAGCCCGGAACGCCGCCGCTGACGCCCGAGCAATTGGCGATGATTCGAACGCTCGGCACCATCGGAGGCATTCTCTTTCTCCTGGCTATCGTGGCCTTTTCACTGCGCAAATTGCGCGCCCGCCGGGAGCGGGATCAGGCCGAGATGCGCGAATCGGTGTGGCAGGGGATGAACCTGCGCCAATCGCTGGCGGATATGTTGCAAGAGGGGCGCGAAAGACTGGGCGACGCCGCGGATGCGTTGGGCCACTCGGGGCTGGGGCGTCTGTTTGCCGCGATGACCATCCGGCGCATCTACGCCCTGCTGAATGCGCTGGCGGCGGAACAGGGATACCCCCGTGCGCCCCAGGAGACGCCCTACGAATACCTGCCGGTTCTCACCGATGCCTATCCGGCACACGTAGAAGACTTGCAGCGCATCACCGACGCCTACGTCGCTGTGCACTACGGGGAGGTCCCCGAAAGCGTGCAGGCCCTGGAGGCGATTCGCGCAAGTTGGGATCAGGTGCGGAGAGAGATGAGAGATGAGAGTGGAGAGTAGAGAGGAGAGAGGGAATACGACGCCTTGCGCTTGGGGACGTTTGAGGTATACTGGGGGAGCGCCGAAAAATAAGAGGGCCTACTATGCCCAATCCGAATGACGACATAAAATCACAGCGCCAACGAGAGTCCCGCAGGATTTTGGATCGGCTGGCGTGCGTTCTCCCACCGATTCTCTCGTGTCATCCCGTGGACGCGGCCTACGTCTACGGTTCGGTGGCACGGGGGACGGTGACCGCCTTCAGTGACGTGGATATTGCCCTGCTCCTGTCCACCTCGATGCCGCCCTACGAGCGCTTGATGTTCGAGATGACGCTCCAGGGGGAAATCGAGATCCAGGGGGGCGATCTTCCAACGGTCGACGTGCGGACGCTCAACGAAGCACCGTTGATGGTTCGGGGACGGATCGTGCAACAGGGTATCCTGGTCTACGAGGGAGACCACGCGCGCCGGGTGGCCTTCGAGGTGGCGACCCGTAAGCGATATTTCGATTTCGCGCCCAAGGCCCGGCGCTGGCGGGATGCGTTTCTACAGCGCGTTCACCGGGAGGGATTGCGTTCGCATGGTTGATCCAGATACCCTGGCCTCTATCCTCAGCAACCTGAGAGATTCCTTGGAGAAGTTGGATATCCTGGCTGCATTGCCACAAGATCTCTTGAGCCAGGATTTTACCAACTTAGAGAGTGCCAAGCATCTGCTACAGGTTTCTATTGAGTGCTGCCTGGACGTTGCACATCACATCGTTGCCGACGAGGGCTACCAATCGCCTGAGAATAACTATGATACCTTCGTATCATCTCAATAAACCGGGGCAAACTCGCTCGGGCCGGTCTCCTGACCGTGCCCGCTGTGGCTCGGTCGGGAGACCGGCCACAGCTCCCCAACTTATTGAGAAGATACATACCTTCGTTGTTTTAGCGGAGCATGGCGTCCTGCCCGATCACTTCATGCCTACCCTGCGACAGATGGTCAGTTTTCGTAATCGCGTGGTGCACCTCTATTGGGATGTGGATGATATCGTCGTCTATCGCATTCTGCAAGAAAATCTGGACGACTTTGAAACGTATATTGGCTACGTGTTAAACTTTATTCAGTCAGACTCGGGTAATCCGGAGCCAACAAAGGACTCATGATTATCAGATACCAAGAGGATAAAATAGTGTTCACGTTAAATCACCGCCGTACATGAAGACAGGCCTGGGGCGCCGGTTGGCGCCTGCAGGCCAGCCCGCACACGTCGGGGGGCGGTGCTTCAACCGTGCCCTGAGTTTGGACGTGGTGCGCCCTCCTGAAGGGCGAACGACCGCCGCCGGCGTGTGCGGGATTTCGCAGTAACTCGCGAAATCCCTTTTCTTTTTGGAAAACCCGCCAGCGGCGGTTTTCGCTTTACCTTCATTGGCCTTCCACGATGTGGCCTTCGGCTCGATTGGCGCGTTTGCCAGTGACGAGGCCCCGTGGAAAATCATACCTTCAAGGAGGTTTATCTATGTCTGAACGTCTTACCCGTTTCTTTGCCTCGCGTTGGGGCGTCATACTGGCCGGGGCCGTCATCGGCATCCTGGCCTCCCTTCTCCAGGCGGCCGGCAATCCACCAAACATGGGCATCTGTGTGGCCTGTTTCGAGCGCGATATCGCCGGCGCCCTGGGATTGCACCGGGCCGCCGTCGTCCAGTACGTCCGGCCGGAGATCATCGGTTTCATGCTGGGCGCGCTCGTGGCGGCGTTGGTCTTCCGCGAGTTCAAGGCCCGGGCCGGTTCGGCGCCCATCGTGCGCTTCTTCCTGGGTGTGTTTGCCATGATCGGCGCATTGGCCTTCCTCGGCTGCCCCTGGCGGGCGCTCCTGCGGCTGGCCGGCGGCGATCTGAACGCCATCATCGGCCTGGGCGGCCTGACCCTCGGCGTCGCCATCGGCGTCCAATTCCTCAAATCCGGCTACAACCTGGGGCGTTCTCGCACGACCTACCCCGCCGTCGGGTGGATCATGCCAGCGTTTATGGCGGGCTTGCTGTTTCTGCTGCTCTTCAACGTCAAGACCGGTGAGAGCGGCGCGCTGTTCTTCAGCGAGGCGGGGCCGGGCGCGATGCGCGCCGCAATCTGGATCTCGCTCGGCGCGGGGCTGCTGATCGGCTTCCTGGCCCAACGCACCCGCTTCTGCACGATGGGTTCCATCCGCGACGTGATCCTGATGAACGACACCCATCTCGTCAGTGGCGTCGGCGCGCTGCTGGCAGCGGCCTTCGTCACCAACCTGGCGCTGGGGCAGGTGCGCTTCGGCGTCTTCGGCCAGCCGGTGGCCCACAGCCAGCACCTGTGGAACTTCCTGGGGATGGGGTTGGCCGGCCTGGCCTTCGCCCTGGCGGGCGGATGTCCGGGCCGCCAGCTCTTTCTCGCCGGGGAGGGAGATGGGGACGCCGGGGTCTTCGTGCTGGGGATGATCACCGGCGCGGCCCTCGCCCACAACTTTATGCTGGCCGGCAAACCGGACAACGTCGAGACCGGCTTGCTCGGCGGCATAGGCCCTTACGGCATGGTCGCCGTCCTGTTAGGGTTAATCGTCTGCCTCGTCATCGGGTTCACGATGCGAGAAAAGTACAGTTAAATAGAGAGGAGAGTATCGAATGGCTAAGCAAGTGGATGCGCGTGGTTTTTCCTGTCCGCAACCGGTCATCATGGCCCGTCAGGCGATCCAGGCGGGGGAATTCCCCATCGACATCCTGGTGGAGACGGTCACCTCGCGCGAGAACGTCAAGCGCGCGGCCGAGAATTTAGGCTGCCAGGTGACCGTCGAAGAGATGGGGAATGAATTCAAGTTGACCCTCAGCAAATGATGCAAATGGATGGATGGATGGATGGATGGATGGAGAGAGAGAGGGAAGCTCACGTATCCATTCATCCACCCATTCGCCGACTCGCCGACTCGCCGACTCGCCGACTCGCCGACTCGCCGACTCGCCGACTCGCCGACTCGCCGACTCGCTGACTCGCTGACTCGCTGACTCGCTGACTCGCCGACTCGCCGACTCGCTGACTCGCCGACTCGCTGACTCGCTGACTCGCTGACTCGCTGACTCGCTGACTCGCTGACTCGCTGACTCGCTCATTCGCTGATTCGCTTTTGGAGGTTTATGATGATCTATTTCGACAACGCCGCCACGTCCTGGCCCAAGCCGCCTGCTGTGCTCGAGGCGATGGCGCACTTTCTCAACGAGACCGGTGCCAATCCGGGACGGGCGGCCCACCGGCGGGCGATCGCATCGGGACGCATCGTGTATGAGGCGCGTGAGGCGGTGGCGACGCTGTTCAACGCGCCCGATCCGCTGCGCGTGGTCTTCGGTCCCAACGTGACCGAGGCGCTCAACCTGGCGCTGGCGGGCTACCTGCGGGCGGGCGATCACGTCATCACCAGCTCGATGGAGCATAATTCGGTCATGCGCCCGCTGCGAGCGCTGGAGCAGGCAGGGGTCAAGTTGACGGTCGTACCATGCTCGCCGGCGGGTTTTCTCGATCCGGCCGGCGTCGAGGCTGCGATACGGCCCAACACAATTATGGTAGCCCTCAACCACGCATCCAACGTGACGGGCTCGATCCTGCCGGTGGCCGAGGTGGGCCGGATCTGCCGCCAGCGCGATCTACTGCTGCTGGTCGATGCGGCCCAGCCCGGCGGGGCGTACCCGGTCGATGTGCAGGCCGACCGGATCGATCTGCTGGCCTTCACCGGCCACAAGGCGCTGTGTGGGCCGATGGGCACGGGCGGGCTGATCGTCGGCGATCGGGTAGACGTGGCGCGATTGAGACCGCTCAAGCGGGGCGGCACCGGCAGCAACTCGGAACTGGAGGAGCAGCCGGACTTCCTGCCCGATATGTGCGAGAGCGGGACGCCCAACGCGGTCGGCCTGGCGGGGCTGGCGGCGGGTGTACAGTGGGTGCTGGAGCAGGGGGTAGCGGCGATTCGCGCCCACGAGGTCGAGCTGACCCGGCGCCTGATCGGCGGGCTACAATCGATCCCCGGCGTGACCGTCTACGGCGGGTTGGACCCCGAGCGCCAGACGGCGACCGTCTCCTTCAACGTCGCCGGGAAAGCGCCCTCCGAGGTCGGCTTGCGCCTGGACGACGAATATGGCATCATGTGCCGGGTGGGCTTGCACTGCGCGCCGGCCGCTCACAAGACGATTGGTACGTTCCCGGACGGGACGGTGCGCTTTGGGCTCAGCACGTTCAACACGTTGGACGAAGTCGACGCAGCGGTGCAAGCGGTCGCCAAACTCGCACAGGAGGTTAACTAAATCCGATGTATAGAGATCGATACGCTGTGATCCTGATGCATTCCACCAGCCACGCCATCCGCGCCGAGAAGTTGCTTTATCAAGCGGGTATCGAATCGAAACTGATCCCCGCCCCCCGCCATCTGAGTTCCGATTGCGGCGTGTGCCTGCGGATCGAGCGAGCCGACGTGGAGCAAGCGCGGAAAACGTTGGAGGATTCGAGGATGGAGATTGAGGGCGTTCACGAGATTTAGCGGCAATACCTGCTTCACTTTCAAAAGCGATGTGATATAATCTGGGGATTAGAGAGGTTTTTGAAAGTCAATGTAGGGTAGACTGAGTAATTACGGATTGCGTCATCTATGCCAGCAAATCTCCCGCCCGTATATTTCAAAATAGAAGAGGAATATCGCTCGGCCAGAACGCCCGAAGAAAAGATCGCCTGCATCGAGGAGATGATGAGCGTCATCCCCAAGCACAAGGGCACCGATCACCTGCGGGCCGATTGGCGGCGGCGGTTGGCCAGGCTCAGGGACTCATCTGAGGCGCAAAAACGGACCGGGCGGCAGGTATCCCCTTTTCACATCGACAAGGAGGGCGCGGGCCAGGTCGCCGTCATCGGCCCGGCCAACGTGGGGAAATCGGCCCTGGTGGCGGCGTTGACCAATGCGACCCCCCAGGTCGCCGAGTATCCTTTCACCACCTGGACGCCCACCCCCGGTATGATGCCCATCGACAACATCCAGGTGCAACTGATCGACACGCCGCCGCTGGACGCCGATCACGTCGAAGCGGAACTGATCAACCTGATCCGCCGGGCGGATCTGCTCCTGCTGCTGGTGGATCTGCAGGCCTTTCCCATCGAACAGTTGGAAAACACCATCGCCTTTCTGGAAGAGCGACGTGTCATTCCTGAACATCTGAAGGATAGCTATAGCGGAGATCGGCGCGCTGTCTTTATCCCCCTGCTGGTGCTGGTCAACAAGACCGACGATGAGGATATGGATGGAGATTTTGAAGTCCTGTGTGAGCTGCTGGAGGGGGAGTGGCCCTTGCTGCCCATCTCGGTCGCCGAGGGCCGTTACATCGAACGGATGAAGCAAGCGGTATTTGAAAAGTTGAACATCATCCGCATCTATTCCAAGCCGCCGGGGAAGGAGGCGGACCTCAGCGCGCCGTTTGTGATGGAAAAGGGGGGGACGGTGGAGATGTTCGCCGGGAAGATCCACAAGGATTTCCTGGAACAACTCAAGTCGGCCCGCCTGTGGGGCAGCGCCGCCTACGACGGGCAGTTGGTGGGTCGGGACCACGTCTTGCAGGATGGGGACATCGTCGAATTACGTACGTAGGTTGGTATGTTGGTATGTTGGTAGATTGGTAGACTGGTAGATGGGTGGGTAGGATGAGTAGAGCAGAAATTCGTCTGACGGCGTTGGCCAGCGCGGCGGGTTGAGCGGCCAAGCGCGGGCCGGAGGCCCTGGCGCAGGTGCTGCGCCCCCTGGAAAATATGTTCCCCGCTGACCAACACCCGGAGTTGATGGTCGGGTTGGCGGTCAGCGACGACGCCGCTGTCTATCGGATCAACGACGAGGTTGCCGTCATCCAGACCCTCGATTTCTTTACCCCGGTGGTCGATGACGCCTATGATTATGGCGCCATTGCCGCCGCCAACGCGATGAGCGACGTCTACGCGATGGGGGGGCAGGTTGCCCTCGCTCTCAACATCTGCGGCTTCCCGCCTGATTTGCCGCCGGACATCATCAGCGAGATCCTGCGGGGTGGAGCGGAGAAGATTGCCGAGGCCGGGGGCGTTCTGGCCGGCGGTCACACGGTGGACGCCAAGGAGCCCACGTATGGCCTTGCGGTGATGGGCCTGGTTCACCCCGACCGGGTGTTGACCAAGGGCGGCGCCCGACCCGGGGATCGGCTGCTGCTGACCAAGCCGCTGGGCGTCGGTCTCATCACCACGGTGCTCAAGGCTGGCATAGCCGAAGAGAGTCACGTGGCGGCCGCTGTCGAGAGCATGAAGCGGCTCAACCGGGATGCCGCCGACCTGATTCAACGGGTTGGCGTGCACGCCTGCACCGACGTCACTGGATTTGCCCTGCTGGGGCACGCCTACGAGATGGCCGAGCGGAGCGACGCGCGATTCCATTTCCATTTCCCCGATCTCCCCTTCCTGGAGGGCGCGAAACAACATGCCGAGGACAATCTCTTCCCCGGTGGTGCGTGCCGCAATCGGGATGCCTATATCCATCACGTGACGTTCTCGCCGGAACTTTCGGAGGAGATGCAATTGCTGCTCTTTACGCCCGAGACGTCGGGTGGGTTACTCGTCGCCGTCTCCCCAGAAAATCTACCTCCGCTCCTAGACCTTTTCGAGGCGGCCGCCCATCCATGTTGGGTTGTCGGCGAGGTCGTCGAAGGGCGAGGCATCGCTGTCACCGTTTAAGATCGGTCTCTTCCACATCTTTCTTTTTCTGGGAGAGCGTTTCACGACTGGGACAAAGGCTTTTTCGTGTATAATGGACGTCATGTGAGCGTTTCTCCACCGACACACGGGGGAGATCGCCGAAGCACCATCAGCGAGCCATCTTCTAGTTCTAGTAGGAGGGAGCAAACATGGCAAAAGCGCACGAAGCGATCGTCGTTTACGGCACCACCTGGTGCCCCGATTGCAAAAGAGATACTGGACCGGGACACCGACGAAACTAAAGTGTGGCACCCCGATGGCGTGTTCGTCTTCATCGGCGTGAGCCCCAACAGCGACTTCCTGCCCCGGGAGATCGAACGCGACCGGCGTGGTTTCGTGACGACCGATAAGGCGATGCAGACCTCGCTCAAGGGAATCTTCGCCGCCGGCGACGTACACGCCTGATCGACGGCCCAGGCCGCCTCGGCCGCTGGCGAAGGCGCAGCCGTCGCGCTGATGATGCGCGATTATCTCCGAACGATAGCGTAAAGAACAATTCAGAATTTTACGGAAGGAGGCTGGCGAATGCCTCGTGACATCCCGGTCGGAAACGGCTCCTTGTTGATCAATTTCGACTCACGCTACCGGTTGCGCGATCTCTACTGGCCCCACGTCGGTCAGGAAAATCACACCGCTGGCCATCCCTGCCGCTTAGGTGTCTGGATCGACGGGCAGTTCAGTTGGGTAGATGGCAAAGCGTGGTCCCGCACGCTGGCCTACGAACCCGATACCCTGTCCACCCAGGTCACCCTCTACAACCCGGCCCTGAACCTGCGCTTGATCTGCCAGGACGTGGTCGACTTCGAGGAGAATCTCTACGTGCGCCGGATCACGGCGATGAACATGGCGGAGGAAGAGCGGGAATTGCGGCTCTTCTTCACCCACGATTTCCACATCAGCGGCCACGAACTCGGCGATGCGGCCTACTACGAGCCAGAAAGACGCGCCGTTTTCCATTACAAGGGGAAACGGTGGTTTATGATGAACGTGGGCCAGGCCACCATCGCCGAATGGGAGATAGGCATCGATCAATGGACGGTAGATATCAAAGAGGCCCCGGTCGAGAAGTGCCCATGGCGCGACGCCAAGGATGGGCAGCTTTCGGGCCACGCCGCGGCCCAGGGCAGTGTCGATTCCGCCATCGCCCTCCACCTGACCGTGCCCGGGCGCGACGAGGCCACGGGCTGGTACTGGATCGCCGTGGGCGAGAACTTCCGGCAGGTCACGCGCCTCGACCGGGCCGTCCGCCGCAAGGGGCCGGAACATTTCCGGGAGCGCACCTGTAATGACTGGCGCCTGTGGGTAGCCAAGGAGAATCGGAGCCGGGAATTCGAGCGTCACATGGACGAACTGCCCCACGACGTCCGGAACCTGTACCGCCGCAGCCTGCTGATCCTGCGCACGCAGATCGACGACGACGGCGCCATCGTCGCCGCCAGCGATTCCGACATCACCCACAATCATCGAGATACCTACGCCTACATGTGGCCCCGCGACGGTGCGCTGGTCGCCGCGGCCCTGATCGACGCCGGTTACCCGGAGATCGCCCGCCGTTTCTTCGACTTCTGCCACCGGGTCATCACCGACGAGGGCTACCTGCTGCACAAGTACAACCCCGATGGATCGCTCGCCAGTTCGTGGCACGCCTGGTATTACGAGGGCGAAAAGCCGTTGCCGGTGCAGGAGGACGAGACGGGGCTGGTGCTGTGGGCCCTGTGGCGACACTTCCAGCACTTCCGCGACATCGAATTCGTCAAGGCCCACTACCGGGGGTTGATCGTGCGCGCGGCCAACTGGATGAGCGCCTATCGAGACCGGGAGACCGGGCTCCCCCTCCCATCCTGGGGCCCGTGGGAAGAGCGGCGCGGGGTGTTCGCCTGAACCATCGGCGCCGTCTGGGCCGGACTGCAGGCCGCTGCCAACTTCACCGACGCCTTCGGCGAGACAGAACTGGCCGACGCCTACCGTGAGGCCGCCGAGGAGATCCAGGCCGGGGCCGAGGCCCGCCTGTGGTCGCCCGACCTGGGCCGTTTCGTGCGCATGGTCAACCGGAGGCCCGACGGCCGGTGGGAGAGCGATCCCACCGTCGACGCCTCGCTCTGCGGCCTGTGGTACTTCGGCATGCTCCCGGCCGACGACCCACGCATCGCCGCGACGATGGAGGTGGTCAGGGAGCGCCTGTGGGTCAAGACCGACGTCGGCGGTCTCGCCCGCTACGAGGACGACGGCTACCAGCGGGTGAGCGAGGACGTGAAAAAAGTCCCCGGCAATCCCTGGTTCGTCTGCACGCTGTGGCTGGCCCAGTGGCACGTCGCTACCGCCCACTCGACCGAGAACCTGCAGCCCGCGCTGAACATCCTCAACTGGACCGCTTCTCACGCCTTGCTCAGCGGCGTCCTGGCCGAACAGGTGAATCCTTACACCCACGCCCCCCTCTCGGTCAGTCCGCTCACGTGGAGCCACGCCACGCTGATTTCAACCGTGCGCGAGTACGTGATGAAGCGATTGGAGATACGGGAGAGGTTATTCGACTACGATGAGTAAAACGTAAAGGCGTAAAACGTAAGCAGTGAAGCGCCAGGAACACCTTACGGTATCATCTCAATAAACCGGGGTAATGTAAAGCGGAATGCCATTCCGCCCTACTTCTCCCCTGACTTATTGAGAAGATACACCTTACGCTTTACTTCGCCGTAGCGCGTTTCCTGCTAGCCCATACGCGATACTAACCAATAGGAGAGCCTATGCCAAAACAATTCGACCTGATCGTCATCGGTTCCGGTGCTGGGATGAACGTCGCCGCCCGGGCCGCCGGGCACGGGATGCAAGTGGCCATCGTCGATAACGGCCCCCTGGGCGGGACGTGCCTGAACCGGGGCTGTATCCCCTCCAAGGTCATGCTCTACCCCGCCGACGTCATCCGCACCATCCAGGAGGCCCACGCTGTCGGCGTCCACGCCACGGTGGAGGCAGTGGACTTCGAAAAGATCATGGCGCGCGTGTGGGAAATCGTCCTGGACGGGCGGCGCGAGATGGCATACGGCGTGGCCCAGACAGAGGACGTCACGTTCTTCAACGCCGACGGGGCCTTCGTAGACGCCCACACCCTCCAGGTGGGCGACGAGCGCATCGAGGCCGACACCATCGTCATCGCCGCCGGCGCTCGCCCCCTCATCCCACCCATCGAGGGGTTGGAGGCGATCGGTTACCTGAACAGTGCCACTGTGTTCGACCTCGAAACCCCGCCGGAAAGCCTGATCATCGTCGGCGGCGGCTACATCGCGGCCGAGTTCGCCCACTTCTTCTCGGCCATCGGCGTCCAGGTGACCGTCGTCGGGCGCAACCCGCGCCTCGTTCCCGAAGAGGAACCGGAGATTTCGGAGGTGCTCCAGCGCAAGATGGCCGAATACTGCCAGGTTTACACCGGCTACGAGGCCGTCCGCGCGGAGCGGGCCGGCGACCTCAAGGCCATCACGGCCATCAAACGAACGGGCGACGCCGAGCAGGACGCCGAGTCGCACCCGTCGAACACCAAGACGTTCACTGCCCAGGAAGTCCTGATCGCCACCGGTCGCCGGTCGAACGCCGACATCCTGCAGCCCGAGAGGGCCGGGATCGAGACCATCCGCGGGGGCTGGATCAAGACCGATCCCTACCTGCAGACCAGCCAGGAAAACGTGTGGGCGCTGGGCGACGCCCGGGGCCGGTACATGTTCCGCCACACCGCCAATTACGAGGCGGAGATGGTGTGGACCAACGCCTTCACCGAACACCGCCACGCCGTGGACGAGCACGCCGTCCCCCACGCCGTGTTCACCCACCCCCAGATCGGCTCGGTCGGCCTGACGGAGGCCCAGGCCCAGACCCAGGCCCAGGCCCAGGCGGGCCACGGCGTCCTGGTGGGCATCAAGCGCTACTACGACACCGCCAAGGGCTTCGCCATGGCCGAGGAGACCGGCTTCGTCAAGGTCGTCGTCGAGAACGAGACGGGCCGGATCCTGGGCGCCCACGTCATCGGCCCCCACGCCGCCATCTTGGTTCAGCAAATCGTCTACGTGATGAACAGCCAGGAGGGCAACTACCTCCCCCTGGCCCGCGCCCAGACCATTCACCCGGCGCTGAGCGAGGTCGTGATCGGCGCCCTGGGCAACCTGAGGCCGGCCGGAGAGCACGCTGGGCACCATCACCACCATCATCAGGACGCGCACGGTCACCAGGACAATGAGTGACGAGACGTAACCAATCGGCATAGATGTGCAGTGCGGATCACAATCCACCGCCAATGGTGCACAGGCCATCGGCTGAGTGGTGATGGAAGACAACACATCGCCCGCACGCCGCCGGATTGTAATCCGGCGGGCACAAGATGAGCCATTGCGACAAGACAATGACTGATAAGAGATACGAGAATGACTGATAGTATCATCTCAATAAACCGGGGCAAACTCGCTCGGGCCGGTCTCCTGACCGTGCCCACTGTGGCTCGGTCGGGAGACCGGCCACAGCTCC
>Ga0129302_1000673_pt1 | contig 25276 bp, 13 predicted proteins | sample BlaSprsedimmetaG_FD_94476 | JGI IMG/M metagenome (GOLD analysis project Ga0129302, IMG submission 94476) | Hot spring sediment bacterial and archeal communities from California, USA to study Microbial Dark Matter (Phase II) - Blank Spring... | ecosystem: Environmental > Aquatic > Thermal springs...
ACCTGGACACCAAAGATGTAATAACCATTTCAAAAAAATAAGTGCCTATGGAAAATTGAAATCTAAACGAAATTTAAGCTGAATTTAAAAGGAAAACGGCGGATATGCCCCACATATCCACCGTTCAGATTAAAACAAATTGTAATAATCATTAAAACGTTGTAAATTTATGGAAAACTTTGAAAACCAAGCCGGTTTTAACCGACTTTTGAAAAAATTGTTGTTAAAGATGAAGCTAACATTAACAATCCTGATGTTCTGCCTGGCGGGAGCCGCGGCTTCCACCTATTCACAAAACACCCGACTCGATGTTAAAATCGAAAACGGGACCATGGTAGAACTTGTTAAACAAATTGAAGCCAAAAGCGAATTCATGTTTTATTATCAGAAGCAGGAACTCAGCGAACTGGACAATTTGACCGTGGAAGCTCAAAATGCCACGGTAATGGAAATTCTGGATAAGGCCATCCAGGGAACCGAATTCGATTACGCTGTTATTGACCGTTACATCGTGGTTCGAAAAGTAGGCGATGATTTTGGAAATGCTTTTCTGGCCACAGCCAGAGAAAATGTTGCCGCGCAGCAACGATCCGTTTCTGGAAAAGTTACAGATAGTAATAACCAGCCGTTGCCTGGGGTAACGGTAGTAGTAAAAGGAACTACACAAGGTACGGTTACCAATGCCGATGGGGATTATACGCTGACCAATATCCCGGAGGATGCTACGTTGGTGTTTTCTTTTGTAGGGATGAGGACACAGGAGGTGTTAGTTAGGAGCCAAACAGTTATTAATGTGAGGATGGAGGAAGAAACATTTGGTATAGAAGAAGTTGTGGCAATCGGGTATGGAACTGTAAAAAAGAGTGACTTAACCGGATCTGTTGCCAGCGTTAGTTCTGAAAGATTGCTGGACAAACCCGCTTTTAACGTGGCTCAGGCGATTTCAGGAAAAGTTGCCGGGGTAAAAATTGTAGAACGAACAGGAGCTCCGGGAGGTAATCCAATGATTCGAATTCGTGGTACGAACTCAATTAATTCAAATAATAATCCTTTAGTTGTTGTTGACGGCGTGGTCGGCGTTGCCCATGCGCTAACAATATTAAACCCCAACGAAATAGAATCGATTGAAGTATTGAAAGATGCTTCGGCAACTGCAATTTACGGAGCACGTGGAGCAAACGGGGTAATTTTAATTACCACCAAAAGAGGTTTTGTGGGAGATGTTCAGGTTGAATACGATGGGTATGTTTCCCGCAACGTATTGCAGAAAAACCTCGAAAGCCTGAATGCCGAACAGTTTATGTATGTATATACCCAATCCTGGCTCAATGTAACCAAATATACCAGAGGTGGAACCCCGAACTGGCCCTTGTTAACAGACGCTTCTATTTTACCTGCCGACAGGGTAGCCGGCGCAACTACATACTCTGAATATCCGCATCTGTTTGAACGCACCACGCAAGGCGGTTATTCGGTTCCCTTAGTGGGTAAAGACGGCAACTACTACAAACCCAGGTTCGACACCGACTGGGAAGGCGCCATTTTTGTTCCATCTACTTCCACCAATCATCAGTTTAGCATCCGCGGCGGCAGCGAAAGCGCTCAGTTGGGTGCATTTATCGGATACTCATTGGAAGATGGATTGTTGCTGAACTCAAAATTTGACCGTTATTCGGGAAGAATGACCGGCGATTTTAAAATTGCCAAATGGCTTGATTTGAATACCCAAATCGCCATCAATAAAAATAAGGAAAAAGCAAATGACGTTTCCTATTTTTCAGGAGGTATTGCCCGGGGTATAATTGAGGCATTTCCAATTATTCCACTTGAGTTTCCCGAAGATGAAAGCATTTACGGAGCATATGCCGGCAGGTTTGGCCGAAACCTCCATTTCCCGGTTGGTGAAATAGACCATCAGTCGCCCTGGCAGGTAAGTAAAACAGTGGAAAGATATACCGACCGGTCGCAATTTACCGGAAACCTTTCGTTAATTTTTAAAATCACTTCAGACCTTACACTCCGGACAAACTTTGCTGCCGACGACAATTCGTCAAAATACAACTATTATGGCGGAAGGGATGTTACCAGAGGTGATCAGGGCCGGGCCGATATCAACGTTTCCAAAACGTTATACTGGCAAAACGAAAACTACTTCAACTACAATAAAACCGTTGGCGATCATATGATTGACGGATTGTTGGGGTTCTCATGGTCACGGTATTCCTGGGAGAATCTGAATACCTACAACACTCGATTTTTCGACGATTTTTACAAATGGCATAACATTGGCGTAGGCACACACAGCAGACCTGCCCCATCGAGCAGCGACGGCCAGAACTCACTGAACTCTTACTTCGCCCGTGCCAATTATAGTTATAAAAGTAAATATTTGCTTACATTTACAGGACGTGTGGATGGATCCTCCAAATTCGGAGACAATTCAAAATACGGGTTCTTCCCCTCGGGTTCAGTAGCATGGAGAATTACAGAAGAAGATTTTGCACAGAATATCAATTCGCTTTCCAATTTAAAACTCCGTTTGAGCATTGGTCAAACCGGTAATCAGGAAATAGGTAGTTATGTCACCCAGGCGTTTATCGGTTCTACAAACGTTGCGCTTGGAGGTGTTGTACAACCGGGGTTGTACCCGAGTTCCATGGCCAGTCCGAATCTGAAATGGGAAAAAACAACGCAATACAATGGCGGAATCGATATTGGACTGATTAACAACCGTGTGGCCATGTCAATCGATTACTATTACAAACTGACGTCCGATATGTTGCTTTCTGTTCCACTTCCTACATCAACTACCACCGGAAGTGTAAGAGAAAACTACGGCGAAATCGAGAACAAAGGGTTTGAAATTATGCTCAATACCCACAACATTAAAGGAAATCAGTTTAACTGGTTTACCGATATTGCCTGGAGTGCCAACCAAAACAAAATTGTTAAGCTGGGGCCAACAGGAGAAGATATCCTGCGCAACTATTGGGTTGGGGGCGCCAACACTGTTTTACGCGAAGGCGAATCAGTAGCTACATTTTGGGGACTTAACCGTTTGGGAACATACAGTACACAGGAAGCCTCTCTGGCAGCGCGGTACGGATTTGTTCCGGGCGATGTTAAATATGAAGACATCAACAACGACGGTTCCATCAACGCTTCGGACGGTTATCTGCTTGGAAGCGCCTTTCCCAAATGGGACATGGACTTTAACAACAGGTTCGAATACATGAATTTTGATTTTAGCCTCGACATTAGGGTTTCATATGGTGCTAAAATGCAAAACAGGATGAATCATTCAGGAGCAGACAGGCAGACCATGGGTAACAGTTTAATTAAAGTGCTTGATGCCTGGCGGCCCGATCACCAAGATACCGAAATCGGCCAGGTGCGACCGGGTATGGGTGGAGTATACTACCAGACTTATCCTGATACCCATTGGATTGAGGATGCATCATATATAAGAGGAGAAGGAGCCACCCTGGGTTACAACCTTTCCGGAAACGCCCTTAACCAGATTGGTGTAAACAGACTAAGGCTTTATGTTACAGCCAAAAACTTCTTTGTGCTTACAGAATATTCAGGCTACGATCCGGAAGGAAGCGACAGCGGAAACATGGATTCTATTACACCGCACATGGACTTTTATCAATATCCACGGCCAACTACCTACACTTTTGGTGTTAATGTTATTTTCTAACCATTAAAAACTTAAAAGCAATGAAATACTTAAAAATATATTTATTCCTGATATCCGGACTCATTTTGAGTTCATGTGAGGATTTTTTGAAAGAAGAACCTACGGGTTCGCTTACTACTGAATCAGAAATTTCCAGCTACGATGCTGGCGTAGCTTTTGCTACCGGCGCTTACAGAGCCTTACCGGGCTGGACAAGCGGCACCAGCGAATGGGGCGGTAACCAAGCCGGCGCCCGCGAATACTTCACTGGAAAAGCTTACGCCCAGTATATGGGAGCACGTCTATGGAAATTTGAGCAAGACGACCAAAGTGGTGAAGAAGATTATTTCAAAGGTCCCTGGAATAACTGGTATCAGGGGGTTAGAGACTGCAACCTGGCTATTGAAATGATACCTACAATTAAAGGCCTTTCACCTGATGATCAATCAAAATATTTAGGAGAAGTACGCACATTAAGAGCATTTTATTACTTCTGTCTTGTCCGCCATTATGGCGATGTTGTATATAATGTTGCAACGTTGCAGGATGCAAGTGAAGCTGAACAGCCACGCGTATCGCTCAAAACAATTTACGATGAGATTATTGTGCCCGACCTCGAGTTTGCCGTTAACGAAAGCAAACTATCCGACGGCAGATCAACCGACGGGCGCGTAACAAAAGACGTATCGAGAGCTGTTTTAGCCGATGTTTACCTTACAATGGCAGGTTATCCCTACCAGGAGGTAAACATCGACCCGGCAAAAGCCTGGTGCGAACAGGGATTATGGTCGATGACTGAATACCCTGTTAATACGCAAAGTGCCAAAGACCTGCTCCAAAAGTCAAAAACACAACTGGATGCACTTTACGGAAAATATCCGTTAGGGGAGTTCAGCGATCTCAACAATCCTGAAATGAACAACCGGGGTGGCGCAATTTTTCAAATTCAATACATGTCTGGTGTTCAGAACTTTCCGGTTTATTATTGGTTGCCTTTAAATAGTTATGTTTCAGGATATACTATTGAAACCGGGACCAATATACCAAGCCCGGCTTATCATGAATCCTTTGATCCTGCCGATTTACGTATTCAGGATAGAGTATATTTTTATTATAGTGACACAAAGGCAAAAAAATATGATGTCAATGAAAGTCCTGCCGATAAATTCCCGGTCGCTTATTTATATAAATATTACGACTATGAGGCTGTGAAAGAAACCGCTAATTCCGGATTGAACTGGAATTTATACCGGTATGCTGATATATTATTAATGCTTACAGAAGTAAACTGGTCACTCCGTCAATTAGGAATACCAGCATCAGATAACGACATTGTAAAAGGAATAAATGAAGTCAGGACCAGGGCCGATTTGTCTGAATTCGCAGCAAGTGATCTTACCTTGAAAGACATTATGAGTGAACGGGCTTATGAGCTCATCTTCGAAAACAAAATGCTTTGGGATATGAGACGAACCCGTAAAGCTCTGGTTGACGGACAAGGCCAGTTTCAGGCATTGGAAAACTTTATTGGACATCAACCTACCAACTTTGATCATCAGTTTACAAACAAACACTTGTTGTCGCCAATTTCGGCAACCGAAATTAAAAACAACAGGCAATGTGTTCAGAACTTTGGATGGCAACCTGTTCAATCAGGTTCTTAATCAAACTAAATGAATTAACAACTTTAAAAGTTATAAATATGAAAAAAATAATATTCTTCTTTTCAGCATTGATTTTAATCATCAGTTGCCAGGAAGATGACCTGGATATACCAAGAGACCAAAATGGTAATGCTGTATTAACAGAAGTTTCATCGGCAACAACAACAGGAATAAGTACGCTTGATGACGGGTTTTCAGTAACAGCATATCTGCCCAATGCAAAATCAGGCGATGTAATGAATGTAGAATGTCTGCAATTGCAATATTATGATGCAGGCGGAAACGACCAGCTCCTCCCCCTTTCCGGAACACAAAAAACGGTGAACGTAGGAAGCGATCTAAAGGCAACTGTTACTTATACCCGCAGTGAAACAAATCTCAATCAACCAGGCGATTACGTAACAGTCTCGTTTGCAGGCGATACGGATTATGCTTTACAAAGGGTTAACATGGTAACAGCATCTAATACAACTAAACCCAAAGTGGTGGGAATTGAGGTTGATGTTATGCGTAGCAGCGAAACTGCATACTTTAATGTTACTGTTGAACCAAAATCCGGTCCTTATACCGGCACTCTGGTTGCAAAACGAAAAAATGGAATTAATGATGTCTGGGAAAATGTTCCGGGTTCCCCATTTTCGGGAGATCAACCATTTTTAGTTCCAATTTCAGGAACTGACTTTGCAGCAGAAAAAGACACAATGTATTACTCTTTTGAAGCTACCCAGAGTGGATATACCGATGAGATTGCCACAAGTATAATAGTGCGAGATCCCTACTTTTTCCTGAAAAAATCTGCTATCCTAAATCTTGGAGCGGGTAGAAATCTTTTAATTAATGCCAGAGTAGATGAAGATGATGAAAACGCTATACTGGCATTATCTAATGAATTAATGCTCAAAGGTGGTTCAACATGGCTTTCCAATGGAAACACAATTGAATTTGTACCTTCAACAGCCGCCATGTATTCGGCAAATAATTCAAACGATGCCATTGCAGCGTTTGAAGCCGGCACCCCGGCAGTAACTGCGGATCCGATCAAAGGTGAAGGTATATTTATCTTCAAAGCTGTGACAGGCTCCAATCCTGAAGATGTGTATTACGGAATGATTAGTATTACCAGCGTAGTTCCGAATTCTTCGGTTACTTTCGAGTACCGGATTGGAAATATGTATGCACACCTTGCCGTAATTGAATAATTTATAATTGTAAAAAGCACTGTCGGAAAATGACAGTGCTTTTTTCTTTTTTATTTTTAACGTCTGATATTTAAAACCATGAGAACTTGTATTTACCGGACAAAACTTGCCGTCCTCTTATTATTTTTAGGCGGAAGTTTGTTTACCACCGCCCAGGAGTCCGACATATCAACCGTTGAATTCTTTAATGCATCGGTTCTTTTTAAGGAAGATGGAAAATCTTTCCAGCAGGTAGTTACTTCCTGCAAAGCAGATGAACCGGGAACCATTCAGATTTTTCACGAGGGGAAAGCACTTTTGAATGACAGCCTGAAAAAGGGAGACAATCAGTTTCTGCTCACATTTCCGGCAGTAAGCGATTCTGAAACTGTCGCCCTTTCAACAAAAATAAACGACAACCCATCAGCATCTGTTTCATTCACACTTGTTCCTCCAAAAAAGTGGGAAGTCTTTATCGTCCAGCACTCTCATACCGATATAGGTTACACCCGGCCCCAATCGGAAATACTGGCCGAGCACATGCGTTTTATCGACTACGCCCTTGATTATTGTGACCAAACCGACGCACTCCCCGATGCCGCAAAATTCAGGTGGACCTGCGAATCGGCATGGGTAACACAGGAATACCTGAAAACCCGCCCGGCCTCCCAAATCGACCGGTTAATGAAACGAATTGAAGAAGGCCGGATAGAAGTTACGGCCATGCTTTTCAATATGGCCGAAATTGCCGACGAAAACATCATGTTTGACTTTTTAAAACCTCTGAAACTTTTCAAAGAATATGATATTCCGGTATATACTGCCATGCAAAACGATGTGAACGGCATTGCCTGGTGCATGCCCGATTATTTTAAAGCTACCGGTGTGAAATACCTGAATATGGGCATCAACGAAACCCGTTCCATCCGGCCTTTCAACAAGCCAACCTGTTTCTGGTGGGAATCGCCGGCAGGCGAAAGGCTGCTGGCATACCGAAGTGATCATTACATGACCGGCAACTTCTGGGGATTACCTGAAAAAGAGCGATTCAACGAAATCCGGTTGCTCAGTTACCTGAACGAAATGGAAAGAAAAAACTACCCGTTCGATAAAATTCAGGTTCAGTTTTCAGGCTATTTTACCGATAACGCGCCGCCATCGACAGGCGCCTGTGAAATTATAAAAGCCTGGAACGAAAAATATGAATACCCCAAACTGAAACTTGCACTTACAAAAGATTTTTTTGAATATGTGGAAAAAAAACATACCGACGAATTACCCGTTTACCGGAATGCCTGGCTCGACTGGTGGTCCGACGGATTTGGTTCCTCGGCACGCGAAACGGCCGAAGTGAGAAAAACCCAAAACCTGAAACAGGTGGATGAAGGCATGTTTGCCATGGTGCAAATAATGGGCGGCGAACTGAGCGAAAATCTTCAGCAAAAAATCTGGCATATCAGTGAAAATGCACTGTTTTACGACGAGCACACTTACGGGGCTGCCGAAAGCATTTCTCAACCGTTCTCCATAAATTCCATGCGCCAGTGGCTGCAAAAAGGAGCTTATTCATGGGAGGCCATGAAACAGGTTACCCTGCTGCACGAGGACGCGCTAGGCAGGCTTCAGCAATACATGAAAAAAGCAGACTTCCCGGTCATTTATGTAGTGAATTCCATGGGATGGGACCGCTCGGCAACCATCCAACTGTTTATCGACTACGAAATTCTGCCATCCGACAAAGCATTTTCAATTATCGATTTAACATCCAATAAAAAAATACCGGTTCAGTTTTCCCATGGAAGAAGAGAAGGAGCTTACTGGAACCTGGAAGTCGGGAACGTACCCGCACTGGGATTTAAAGCTCTGAAAATTGACGTTTCCGAGGAGAAAAAACAGGTAACCGAACTGGCAAAAAATGAAAATACAGAGGTGTTCGAAAACCAGTATTTCAGAATTGCCATCGACAAACAAACGGGTGGAATAAAAGAATTCTACGATAAAGATTTGCAGGAAAACCTGTATGATGCCGAAAATTCATATTTTATCGGACAGCCGGTAAGGGAAACGCTTGAATCGCGAAACAAAATGGTTCCCTCCCACTCCACGGTTTTTAATGTTAAAGTTGAGCCGGGAGTAACCGGAGAAGTATGGAAAAGCGTAAAAGTTGCAGCCGATTTGAAAGGATTTACAGAAGGGGAAGAAGGAGAACCTCAGGGAATTCAATGGGAAATTCGCTTGTTCAACCATTCAAAAAAAGTGGAATTTGCCTACCAGGCCAGTAAAGAAATTATTACCGACCCCGAAGCGTTGTATGTCGCATTTCCTTTTCGTTTGCCTGGTTCACGCATCACTTTCGAAACCATTGGCGGAAGTCTCACACAGGGTGAACAGCTTCCGGGTTCATCATCCGACTGGAATGTGGCCCAGAATTTTGTTTCAATCAAAAGTCCAAAAGGACAAATTATAATGGTTAGCGACGAAGTTCCGCTCTGGCATTTCAGCGATTTCAACATGGGCAAATTCGAACGCTACCCCAAACACGGAAAACCGTGGCTTTACTCCTGGGTAATGAACAACTACTGGTTCACCAACTTCCGTGCTTTTCAGGAAGGAACGGTAAACTGGACTTACACCATCACTTCCGCAACCGATACCACGGTAACAACCGCCACCAAATTTGCATGGGGTGTACGTAATCCGCTTCCGACCCGGACATTCCCGGCAGGAAAAAATGCGCTAACTTCGGCACAATTTAAAACGATAAATATTGCGGGCGACGAGAATGTTATGCTCATCAACAGCAGACCGGCATTTAACGGAACAAAAAACATTTTGCTTCATTTCAGGGAAACAGAAGGGAAACCGGCTAAAATAAACCTTGAGCTGCAAGTCGCAAACCGCCCGGTGAAAAGTATTAAACAGGTAAACATTACGGGCGAAAAAATACAGGACCTGGATGTAGAAAACATCGCGTTTAATCCATACGAAGTGAAATTTATTGAGATAGAACTATAGGTTAATGCGACTCTGTATTACTTTCATATTAATCACTCTTTTTTCGGGTTGTGTTTTTGATACACCTGAAAATTCAGCAAAATCAGATTTTACGAACCTGGTAAATCCGCTGATTGATACACACAAATCAAGGTTCGATTATTTTGCATCGGCTACCCTTCCCTATGGAATGGTAGCGTTATCGCCCGACACCAGGCACGGCGATCTCTGGAACTCGGGTTACATTTACGATGATAACCACATCCTGAATTTTTCTCACATTCACAATGCCCAGACAGCGGGAATTCCTGTAATGCCGGTCACCGGTCCCTGCAAAGGGAACCAGGAACCCGGGGCCGGTAAATCACGATTTTCCCATGAAAAGGAAATCGTAAAACCGGGTTACCACAAGGTTGTTCTGGAAGATTACGGAATAACGGCAGAACTCACGGCAACCTGCCGCGTTGGAATGCACCGCTATACTTTTCCGGCAACGGATGAAGCTCATGTTATATTCGACCTTGGGGCACCGCTCGGACCAACTAAAATGCTTTATGCCTGGGCCCGCCGGTCCGGCAAAAACGAGATCGAAGGCTATTCGGTAATGGCTCCCACCTTCAGACGAAAAAAGCCTTTTATGGTGCATTTTGTTGCCCGGTTCAGCAAACCGTTCGATGAGTTTACGGGATGGCAAAAATCCGAAAACGGCGACACCACCATCCTCGTAAAACCGGAAGAGAACATCGTTAAAGGCGAAGGCAGCGGCGTTTATGTCTCTTTCAATAATTTGCAGGATGGAGAAGAAATTCTCATAAAAGTTGGCATTTCATATGTGAGTATTTCAAACGCCCGATTAAATATGGAAACTGAACTAGCTCACTGGGATTTTGACCTGGTAGTGGAAGAGGCAAAAACAAAATGGAACGAATACCTTGGAAGAATTGAAGTGGAGGGCGGTACGCACGAACAGCAGGTGAAGCTATACACCGACCTGTTTCATACCGCCTCAAAAAGAATCTCGAACGATGTGGACGGTTCCTATGCCGACTGGACAGGCCCCCAACCTGTTATACGCCGGTTGCCTGTGGATGAAGACGGCCGGCCGAAAAGGCAATTTTTCGACGGCGACGGGTTGTGGGGCTCCCAGTGGAACCTGAACATTTTGTGGTCGCTCATTTACCCGGAATACGGAAACCGGATGGCGGAAACTTTCCTTGAATATTACAGAAATGCAGGAATGATGTCAAGATGTTCGTGGGGAGGAAACTATTCGTACGTGATGGTCGGAGACCATTCCACGCCCCTGCTCGCTGCACTGATGTCAACGGGGCGTGCAGCATTCGACCGGGAAATAGCATACGCGGCGTCGAAAAAAAATGCATTCCCCGGAGGAATAAGGGATCGCGCAGGGTATGAAGCCGATCTGAACCCTTCCGGGGGTGGAATCGACTGGTATATTGACCTCGGATACGTTCCGGTGGAAATTGCAAACCGGGGTGCCGGGTATCACCGCGGAGGAACTGCCATGACACTGGAATATGCTTACCAGGACTGGTGCATTTCGGCCATGGCAATGTTGATCGGTAAAAATGAAGAGGCTGAATTGTTTCTGGATCGTTCGGAAAACTGGAGGAATGTGCTGGATACCGAAACAGGCTGGGCCCGCCCGCGCCACGAATCGGGAAAATGGATGGACGGATTCTCACCGGTTTCGCTAAACAGCAGGTTTAATGCACCCGGATTTATCGAAGGAAATTTTGCAACCTACTCCTTTTATGTCCCGCAAAACATCAGCGGCCTGATTGAAGAAATGGGCGGCAGGGATAAATTCATTGAAAAACTGGACTCCAGTTTTACCAAAGCGCGGCCTTACCGGTTTATTACGCCTCACGGCGAACACGGCACCGGATGGGTAGATTACGAAAATCAGCCGTCGTGTTCGATGGCACATCTGTTCAGCCATGCAGGCGCTCCCTGGAAAACGCAGTATTGGGTGAACCAGGTAAAAAAAATTTCCTACGGAGGAACTGATCCTTACTCCGGATACAACGGCGACGAGGATCAGGGGCAACTGGGTGCACTGGGCGTTTTAATGGCCATCGGACTGTTCGATGTGCAGGGGTGTGTCGGAGTTGAGCCTGATCTCGAAATAACAAGTCCGCTCTTCCGGAAAATTGTTTTGAAATTCCCTTCACCGACGAGCTCGTCAGAATTTGTTAAATTTGAAATTATTACCAATAAAGAAAACGAAGGAGATATTTACATCCAAAATGCCCGGCTTAACGGGAAATTGTGGAACAGCTTCCAGCTTCCTGTTTCCGACTTGCTGAAAGGTGGAACACTCGAACTCGAACTGGGGTCTGAACCAAACAAAAAATGGGGTTTAAATGAATGAGATGAAAAAAGGATAGTTTTCATGTATAAAACTGACAATATTTCGAAATGGAACAAAAAAAATTCTACATATTCACCTTTATCCTTCTAACCCTGACTACATACGGAAACCTCGCATATGGGACAGGGTCGGCAAAAAATCAATCTGATAATTCTTTTCAAGGCAAAAACCTGGGGCAGTTGGAATGGAGCCTTTGGGGGTACCGCCCACATGTGTGGAAAATGAATTTCGATTTCAATCAGCTTTCCGGAACCTGGGCCGAATATCAGAATATTCCGTTCAAGGTTCCGGGTTCTGTACAGCAGGCTTTAAAAAACCAGGAAATTATACCCGACTGGAACGTTGGATTGAATTTCACCCTGTTGGAATGGATTGAAAACCGGCACTGGATAATTGCAGCAAAAATACCTGACGATTGGATTTCCCAAAATGCAAATTGCATTTTACATTGCAAAGGCCTCGACCACCAGGGAATTCTTTTCATTAACGGCCGGGAGGCAGGACGTTTCAACAATGCCTTTATTCCCTATTCGTTTGACATTAGCGATTTTTTGAAAGAAAAAAACAACACACTGGCTTTCGTTTTTGAATGCCCGCCCAATTACCTCGGTCAAATTGGTTATACTTCCCAAATCACCGAATGGAAACCCCGGTTTTACTATGGTTGGGACTGGGTGCCCAGAATCGTTCAGATTGGAATCTGGGACGAACTTCTGTTACAAACAAAAGCGCAAAACATACTGAGCCAGGTTCGGGTGAACACAAATGCAGCTAAAGAGAAAGAGGAAGGAGAACTGTCTGTTTTAGTTGAAGGTGCAGAAACTGCCGGTGCCGCATTTGCCAAAATCTCACTCAACGATGCTGAAGGAAAAATCGTTTTTGAAGATTCCGTTTCCAGCCGGGAAATTTCCGATGGAATAACACGGGAAAAACTGAAAATCAAACGGTGGTTCCCCAATGGATGGGGAGAGCAGCATTTGTATCATTTGAAACTGACGTTTTTCGGAAAAAACGGAAAAATGCAATACCAGGAAGAGAAGAAAATCGGATTTAAGCATGTTGAATGGCTGCCCAATAAAGGTTCACCCGAAAATGCAGACCGGTGGATTTGCAGCATCAATAATCAGCCATTGTTTATTCAGGGGGTAAACTGGACTCCGCTGCGTCCCAACTTTGCCGATTTGAAAAAAAATGATTACGAAAAAATTCTCACCATATACAAGAACCTGGGTATTAATGCTATACGTATATGGGGAGGCGGATTTGCAGAAAAATCGTGGCTGTATGAACGGTGTGATGAACTCGGAATCCTGATTTGGCAGGACTTTCCGCTCTCCTCTTCCGGCCTCGACAACTATCCGCCTGATGATGCCGAAACAATTGCCGAATTTTCGAAGATTGCCCGGCATTACGTAAACCGGCTGAAACACCATGTTTCCCTTCTCCTGTGGTGTGGTGGAAATGAGCTGTATGAAAAAGGAGACGTAAAACCTGTGGACCACACACATCCCCTGATTGCAACTCTTGAAAAAATTGTAAAAGAGAACGACCCACACAGGCGATTTGTTCCCGGTTCGCCATCAGGACCATCTATTTACGCCAGTCCTGACAATTTTGGAAAAGGCGTGCACTGGGATACCCACGGCCCATGGAAACTCCCCTTCGGCGAAAATAAAACGATGGATGAAGTCGCTGAATTCTGGAAAAACAACGACTCCTTTTTCTTTTCTGAAGTAGGCGTGCCCGGAGCCATGCGCGCCTCGCTGATTAAAAAATACAGCGGTGATTATCAACCTCTTCCTGCCAGCCTGAACAATCCCCTCTGGCGAACGGTAAACTGGTGGAATGAATGGGATGAATACCTCACGGCCACTAAAGAAAATGAAAGAACGCTGGAAAAATATGTCCGATGGAGCCAAAACCGCCAAACCGAAGGGCTTTCAGTCGCCTTGAAAACATCCAAAGAAAAATTCCCGGCCTGTGGCGGCTTTCTTATATGGATGGGACACGACTGCTTTCCATGCCCGGTAAACACAGCCATTATCGATTTTGAAGGAAATTCCAAACCCGCGGCTGAACAACTGAGTAAAATCTGGAGAAACAACAGCAATATCATTTATCCAAAAAAGGAATACAAAAATGACTGAAAAGCAATATTTTAAAGAAAAATTATTCATTCTGGTTGCAGCAATTGGTTTTGCAACCGGTTGTTCGCAACCCGACCCTACGGTTTATGTCGATCCGAATATTGGCGGGGTGGCCCCGTTGCTTACTACCAAAAACCCAACAGTACACCGCCCAAACAGCATGGTTCGTGTTTTTCCGGTAACCGAGCCGGGGCTGACCGACCGTTTTTTATCCGACAAAATTTACGGTTTTGCTTTCAACATGCCGGCATACCGAATGGGGCACGTAACGGAGCTGATGCCCTGTCACGGCGAACTTCAAACCGACCGGAACGAAACCGCAGCCTTTTACGACCATGACCTGGAAGAGGTCCATCCCTGGTACCATAAAGTGCTGCTGGAAGAACCGGATATTGTTGCCGAATGGACCACAACAGAACGCTCGGTTTTGTACCGTTTCACTTTCCCGGCGGAAAATTCCGGTCACATCATTGTCAGAACCCGCGAAAACAGCCACATTGAAATTAACGGCAATACTCTGAGTGGTTGGGAGGAATTTCAAAACACCCGCCAGTACTTTTTTGTTGAATCCAATGAACCCTTTGCGAAGTCAGGTTTTATGCAGGAAAACGAATTCAAATCAGAACTTTCCACGCTCTCCGGGCGTAATCTCGCTACCGTTATTACTTTTGACAACCCCGGAACGCCTGTGGAATGGAGAATCGGTATTTCCTACATCAGCGCAGAGCAGGCGCAAAAAAATCTGGCAGCAGAAACCGGCTCAAAATCCTTTGAAAATATAAAACAGGAAGGTTATCAAATCTGGAAAGATGCGCTGGGAAAAATCAGGATAAGTGGCGGGACAGAGCGTGAAAAACGAATTTTTTACACCTGCCTGTACCGGGCTTACGAGCGTATGGTCAATATTTCCGAAGACAGTAAATATTTTAGTGGCTACGACCGGAAAGTGCATGAATCGGATGTCCGGCCGTTTTATGTGGACGACTGGCTGTGGGATACGTTCAGGAGCCTGCATCCGCTGGGCCTGATTTTACATCCGGAAAAAGAAGCCGACATGGTGCAATCGTATGTGAGAATGTATGAACAGGACGGCTGGATGCCCGGTTTCCCTCAGTTTTACGGTGATTTTCCGGCGATGATTGGTTTTCATTCAGCCGCCCTGGTTTGGGATTCCTACCAGAAAGGCATTCAAAATTTCGATGTGGAAAAAGCTTACGAGGGCCTGAAAAAAAATGCCATGGAAGGTACCATGCTGCCATGGCGCACCGGCCCCATGTGTAGCCTCGACTCGTTTTACCACGAAAATGGCTGGTACCCCGCCCTGGAGGAAGATGAAGAGGAAACAGTACCTCAGGTTCACTCTTTCGAAAAAAGGCAGGCGGTGGCGCTGACGCTGGAACACAGTTACGACGACTGGTGCCTGGCCCAACTGGCCAAAGCGCTGGGAAAAGACGCTGATTACACCGATTTTATGAAACGTTCGCAAAACTACCGGAACGTGTATAATCCAGAAACTGGTTTTATGAGCCCTAAAAAAGCAAACGGCGAGTGGGTGCCCGACTTCGACCCGCAGCTTTCGGGGGGTATTGGCAGCCGGATGTATTTTGCCGAAAATAACTCCTGGATTTGGACCTTTAATGTAATGCACGACATCGACGGACTCATCGGGTTAATGGGAGGTGATGAGCAATTTGTTTACCGGCTCGACCGGCTGTTCAACCAACCCACAAAAATTGCGAAATGGCAGTTTATGGGCCAGTTTCCCGATGCATCGGGGCTGCACGGAATGTTTCCGGCAGGAAATGAACCGGCCTTTCACGTTCCCTACCTGTACAACTACGCAGGCCAGCCCTGGAAAACCCAGTACCGCATCCGGCAGGTTTTGGACATGTGGTTCGACGATTCGCCACTCGGTTTATCGGGCGATGAAGATGGCGGAGCCATGTGTGCCTGGTATGTACTTTCTGCTATGGGATTTTATCCGGTAACTCCCGGAACAGAAATTTACGCCATCGGCAGTCCGGTTTTCGAAAAAATAGAAATTGAACTCCCAAATGGTAAAACATTTTCGGTAGAAGCAAAAAACAATTCAAAGCGAAACAAATACATTCAGAGTGCATCCCTGAACGGCCAGTCTATTAACCGGCCCTGGCTGACACATGAAGAACTGATGAGCGGCGGCGTTTTAAACCTGGAAATGGGTGAACGCGCCAATAAAAACTGGGGTACCGAAACCAGCTGGTACAGGAACGAATTAAAAAACAAAGGAATTCAGGAATAACAAAAAATCAATTCTATGAAACGAAGTGAAATAAACCAACTTATCCGCGAATCCATCGAATTTTTCAATCGGATGAATTTTAAACTTCCACCGTGGGCTTTTTGGAAACCCGCAGACTGGAAAGGAAAGTACGAAACCTGCTCAGAAATTGTGGACAACATGTTGGGCTGGGATTTAACCGATTTCGGCAGTGGCGATTTTCACCGGCGCGGGCTCATTCTTTTCACCCTGCGCAACGGCAACCTGAAAAAAGACAAAAAACCTTACGCCGAAAAAGCGATGATAGTGGAAGAAAATCAGGAAACACCCATGCATTTCCACTGGGGAAAAATGGAAGACATTATCAACCGGGGCGGCGGGAACCTGGTTCTGGAACTGTTTGCATCCGATAAAAAAGAAGGCCTTTCCGATGCCGAATTCGACATTCGCATCGATGGGGTAAGACATCACCTGGGGCCCAACGCACGGGTGATGCTGAAACCCGGCGAAAGTATCTGTCTGGAACAGGGAATTTACCACCGGTTTTACGGCGAACCGGGAAAAGGAAAAGTTTTTGTGGGCGAGGTGAGCGCAGTAAACGACGACACTTCCGACAACCGTTTCCTCAACCCCGTAGGGCGCTTTCCCGAAATTGAAGAAGACGAGGAACCGCTGCACCTGCTGGTTTCAGATTACAAAAATTTTATTTAACGTATTCATCGTATGACAAAACAAATCGAAGTAGCGGGAGTCGGGTGTTGCCTGGTGGATTATTTGTTCAACAACATCACATTCACTTCCGAAGCCTTTTCGAGATATAGCTCAAAAAAGAGCGGCGACGGGGGATTAACTCCCGGCCAGCTTGTTTTTGCTGAAGAGTTTGAAAAATTCTCGAATCAGGATTTGGAGTTGGCAATTCAGGAAATTACACACGGCAAACCGCCCGATAAAGTCAACATAGGCGGACCGGGAATTGTTGCACTCATCCATGCAGCCCAAATGCTGGAAAACACCAGTTGCCAGGTGCGGTTTTACGGTGGCCGGGGCGAAGACGAAGCCGGTGAATACCTGCAATCGTCGCTTGCAAAAACACCGGTAAATACCGACAATTACAAACGGGTAAACGGAGCCACTCCCTCTACGGTTGTATTGTCCGACCCCGGTTTTCACGAAGGGACAGGGGAGCGCATTTTTATCAATTCCATCGGAGCAGCAGGAAATTACCTCCCCGGATACCTCGACGACCGGTTTTTCGCTTCAGATGTGGTCGTTTTTGGCGGCACCGCTCTGGTGCCTGTTATCCACGACAACCTGACCGAACTGCTCACCCGGGCTAAAGCCAACGGTTGTGTTACCGTTGTAAACACGGTTTACGATTTCAGGAACCAAAAGGCCAACCCTCATAAAAAATGGCCGCTGGGAAAAAGCGATGAAAGTTACCGTAACATCGACCTTCTGATTACCAACCACGAAGAAGCGCTTCGGCTAAGTGGAAAATCGAAATTAAAGGAAGCAATGGAGTTTTTCCAAAAGGTTGGCACAGGCGCCGTATTGGTAACCAACGGAGCAAAAAATATCACACTTTCTGCCGGTGAAAGCTCTATTTTCAGGGGAACCAAACCAACTGAAATGCCGGTATCTGAAGCCATCTCAAAGGAATTAAACAAAGGCGGCTCAGGCGATACCACCGGTTGCGGCGACAACTTTGCCGGCGGTGTAATTGCCAGCCTTGTTATGCAGCTGCAAAACGGTTCAACAAAAATAAACCTCAAGGAAGCAGCAACCTGGGGAATTGTTTCGGGTGGTTTTTCATGCTTTTACATGGGTGGAACATTCCATCAAAAGGAACCGGGAGAAAAACGACAACAGATTACGCCTTATTACGAAGCCTATTTGAAACAAATTGATGAACGATGATAAAACGATATTGATTTTTGGAGCTGGTAAAATAGGCCGCTCTTTTATCGGCCAGTTGTTCGGGCAATCGGGCTACAACGTGGTTTTTACCGATGTTGACCTGGATTTGGTAAATGAGCTCAACCGAAGAAAATCGTATCCGGTTGTTATTAAAGGGAAAACAGAGGAAACCATCCTCGTGGAAAACGTACGGGCTGTTTCGGGCCTTGACCGCAACGCAGTAATACAGGAAGTTGCCAAAGCTTCCATCATGGCAGTTTCGGTAGGGAAAAATGCATTGAAAAAAATTATCCCGGTTATTGCAGAAGGTTTAAAACGAAGGCAGGAGTTAACCCCTGACAGGCCGCTGGACATCATCATTGCAGAAAATATGCGGGCGGCCGGTGAATTTATCCACTCCGGGCTCGCGGAACTTCTTCCCGAAAATTATCCGCTGGACAATCTGGTGGGTTTAGTGGAAACCAGTATTGGAAAAATGGTTCCCATTATGACCGCAGAAGAGCTGAAAAACGACCCGCTGCTGATTTTTGCTGAACCTTACAATACGCTGATTCTTGATAAACTGGCTTTTAAAGGGGAAATCCCCAACGTAACGGGGCTCAGTCCGAAAGAGAACATGAAAGCGTGGGTTGATCGCAAAGCATTTATCCACAACCTGGGGCATGCAACGGCTGCTTATATCGGCAATTTTTACCATCCGGAGGCCAAATACATTTTCGAAGTTCTGGCCGACAAAAAGATACTGGAAGCCACCCGAAAAACAATGCTCCAGGCAGCCCAAATACTTGTCAGTTATTATCCGGATGATTTCACTTTATCTGACCTGGAAGAACATACCGACGACCTGCTCAGCCGTTTTCAAAACCTGGCATTAAAAGATACCGTGTTCAGGGTTGGACAGGATTTGCCACGCAAACTGGGAATCGACGACCGTTTTGCAGGTATCGTTCAAATGGCACAAAAAAAGCAATTAAAATACGACCGCATTCTAAATGCCATGGCACACGGTTTCTTCTTCGGAAAAACCGATGAACACGGCACTTTAAATCCTCAGGATGAACTGTTTTTACAAACATTGAAAGAAAAAGGGGTGGAAAAAACGTTGACAACACTTTGCGGATTTCATCCTGAGAGAAACAGAGACCTATTGAACGAACTGGAATATTTCTACAGTAATCTGGCTGAAAAAAAGAATCTTATACGAAATATTAAAATTTCATAAACAGATATCAAACCAAAAAAATAACAGTTATGAAACAAATTAGCATTTTTTTACTGGCCGTTACCTGCATTTTTGCAGCAGGCAGTTTTAATGCCATGGCGCAGCAGACTCAAGTATCTGAAATGGGTATTGAAACAAGTGATGCGAAAAAAGACACCATTCATGTGATTGGCCATGCCCACATGGACATGAACTGGCTGTGGACCTATTTTGAAACCATGAAAATGTGCAATGACAACCTCAGACAGGTCGTTTCATTTATGGATGAATATCCTGATTACACGATGATACAAAGCCAGGCTGCCGTTTACAAATTTGTTGAAAAGGTTGACCCTGCGCTCTTTAAACGTGTGCAGGAATATGTAAAAGAGGGACGCCTCGAGCTTGGCGGCGGAATGTGGACGGAAGGCGACACGAACCTTTCGTCGGGAGAGGCACTTGCCCGGTCGTTCCTGCTGGGCCAGCGGTATTTTAACCACCATTTTGGCAAAATGGCTAAAGTGGGCTGGTTACCCGACAATTTCGGCCATATTTCGCAACTGCCTCAAATGTTAAAACTCGCCGGCATGGATTACTACTATTTCCACCGGTGCAAACCCTACATGGGAAGTTTCTGGTGGGAAGGCCCCGACGGTTCGAAAGTGCTGTGCTATGCCAACAACACTTACAACGGGAAAATTACACCCGAACTAAACAGTGAACTGCAAAAAATAGCGCCGGACAAAAACCGCATTCTGCACATAACCGGTGTAGGTGACCATGGCGGAGGTCCGAGCCGTGCAGAAATTGAGCTGGTGCATAAATTGAACAGGTTACCGGATTATCCGGCCGTAAAATTTTCAACTGCCGAAACATTCTATAAACGGCTATCGGAAGAAATGGACGGGCGCCCCACCCACAAAGGCGAAATGCAATTCATTTTTGAAGGTTGTTACACTACCGTATCAGAAATTAAGTCGGGAAACCGCAACTGCGAAAATCTGCTTTTCGGAGGTGAATTCTTCAACACATTAAACTGGCTCAATGGCCATAAATATCCGCAAAACGAACTGAACGAACTGTGGGAAACCGTCACCTTCAACCAGTTTCACGACATCCTTCCCGGTTCGGCCATTTACGAAGCCAACCGGCAGGCCGTTGCCCGTTACACAGAGACTGAACGAAAAGCGCAGGAACTAAAGGACGAAGCTTTTTTGAAAATTGCTGACGAGGTTAAATTTCAGGAAGGTTTGGGTCAGCCGGTAGTCGCCTTCAACATGGTTCCAAACGAGCGGAAAGCCATTGTGGAAGCAACGGTTTATTCGCATGAAGAACCGGCCACAGTAAAAGTTGCTTCGTGGGGCGCAAATTATTACGGTCAAAACTTCAGACCGGTGGACAAAGAAAATGAAGACGCCGATAACAATCCCAACGTAAATTTCCTTGACCCCGACTACAAAACAAGCGAGGGAGAAAGTGGTAAAAACCTGGCCTCGGTATTGGTTCGCGATGGTTCGGGAAAAACGTTTCCCGCCCAGATTACCTTTTCAAAACCCACACCTCCCGGATATACCTCCAAAGTGAAGTTTGTTGATGACAATCTGCCGGCCGGTGGATACAAAACCTACTACGTTGACATGACCCAAAAAGGAGAAAAGGCAGAGCCGGTTTCATTCAGCGAAAACAAATTCGAAACCGATTTCTTTACCGTAAAGTTCGACATGAAAAAAGGCGCTATCATCAGCCTGGTGGATAAACGTACCAATTCGGAATATGTAAAAGAGGGCGGTGAACTCAACAAACTCAGAATTTACATGGAAGATAAAAAAGGCGGCATGAAATCGTGGACACTGAATAAAATTGTGAAGGAAGAAGATGTTTCCAATGTTGAAAGTGTAAAAATCATCGAAAAAGGACCGGTGCGGGCATGCGTGGAAACGGTAAAAACCTGGGGAAATTCCCGGTTTATTGAACGTACGTACTTGTATAAATCCTATCCGCGGATTGAATACGACATGGAGGTTCACTGGCTCGAAACCGGCACCGACTCCACCGATTCGCCGATGCTGCGGGCCCTTTTCCCGCTGAATATGGAAAATCCGAAATTTCACTCTCACGTTCCGTTCGATGTGGTTGAACGGCCGGTGGATGGAATGATTAACGGAGAAAAAGCTCCCTCGTGGCTGACGTCACAAAGCCGGGTTTACGGGGTAATGCCGGAAACTGGCGACGGACAGGAAGTTCCCGCCCAAAAGTGGGTCGATATTTCTGACAACAGCAAAGGAATTGCATTGCTGAACAAAACAAAATACGGGCACTCCTACCATAAAGGCGATTTGCGGCTAACATTGATGCGGGCTGCCGGTGCTCCCGACATTTACCCCAACCTCGGGAAATTTAAAATCAGTTACGCCCTTTATCCGCATAGCGGCGACTGGACCAACGGGGTTTGGCAGGAAGGAGATGATTTTAACTTACCGGTTTTGGCGAACGAACCTCCCTCACTTGCGTTGGGGAAAGCTCATGCAACCCGCCCTGAAACCGGTTCTTTTGTTTCACTCGATGCCAAAGGCGTACATATTACAGGAATGAAAAAAGCAGAAGATTCCGAAGAAATGGTTGTCCGCCTGGTGGAAGTGGAAGGAAAAGAAAAAGATTTTATTCTTAACCTGCCTAAAAATGTCCAGGCGGTTCGGAAACTTAACCTGATTGAAATGCCGGCAGTTGAAAATTCAAACGCAACGGTAAGCGAAAATTCAGTTACGGTGCATATCAAACCGCACGAAATTGTTACGCTGGGAATTAAACTGAAGTAGATGCAAAAAATTATTCTGGAAAATAACAGCATCATTTTAAAGATAAATCCTGAAGGTGGGTCCTATTCCGACTTCCACCTGAAGGATTTGCCTATAAACCCGATTAGCTGGGAAACCACCGACCCTGAACAACCTCCGTTTAAAGGGCATTTTCTGTGCTTCGACCGTTGGGGGCCGCCTACCGACGCAGAAAAAGCAAACGGGTTCCGGCATCATGGTGAAGTGAATACCCAAAAGTGGCAGGTAGTGCAAAAGCCACAAAAAACAAATAATATTACAACATGTGTGATAAGTTGCAGGCTGCCATTGGGTGGTCTGGAGCTTACGCGAACAGTTGAGTTACCTGAAGGGGAGCCGGTGTTTTTTGTTTCGGAAGAAATAAAGAACCTGAACCAATACGGCCGCATGTTTAACATTGTGCAGCATGTTACACTGGCTCCCCCTTTTCTCGACACAAACACGTTGTTCGACAACAACACTGAAAAGGGTTTTGAAGACAAGGAAGATGGCAGTCTAAACCAGGAGGAACCTGTTTTAAAATGGCCGGAAGTAAGGCACAATCATAAAAAAATAAACCTCAGAAAATTTCAGGATGAATGGCCCAGGGTTTCCACATTTGTATTTCCCAGAAACGAAAAATACGGTTGGGTAACCGCCGCCAATCCGGGGCAGAACCTGCTGCTCGGTTACATTTGGAAAACGGAGGACTATCCGTGGATAAACTTTTGGCGACACATGGAGGGAGGTATTCCTGTTGCTTTTGGAATGGAATTCGGAACAACCGGACTGCATGAACCTTTTCCTGTTGTTGCCAAAAAAGCGAAAATTTTCGACCGGAACATTTTTGAATTTATCGATGCCGGTGAGGTAATCCGAAAATCTTTCACTGCTTTTTTAACTAAAATTCCCTCCAATTACAGAGGCGTTGAAAAAATAGAATTAACCAAATCTGCGATTATTCTCAGCGAAAAAGACAAAAAATCAAGTAACATTATCATTCAAATAAATTTTAATCGATGAATACCAGCATTTTACATATCATTTTACTGCATCTGTTTGTTTTGCTGTCTTCCTGCACAGCGCCGGGAAACAAGCAGGAGGTTCAGGAAGAGATCGGTGACTTTGTTTCGTATGTGAACCCGTTAATGGGCACCGATTCCGATTACGAGTTGTCTCACGGAAACACTTATCCGGCCATTGCACGGCCATGGGGAATGAATTTCTGGACACCACAAACAGGCCGGATGGGCAGTGGCTGGATTTACACTTACGATGCCACCAAAATCCGGGGGTTCAAACAAACGCACCAACCAAGTCCGTGGGTGAACGACTACGGTCAGTTTTCACTTTTCCCCTTAACCGGAAAACTGAAAATTTCCGAAGAAGAACGGGCCAGCTGGTTTTCACACAAGGCTGAAACCGTAAAACCGCACTATTACAAGGTTTATCTGGCCGATTATGATGTTGTTACGGAAATCACTCCAACAGAGCGGGCTGCTATTTTCCGTTTCACCTTCCCTGAAAATGACAGTTCTTTTGTACTGGTTGATGCTTTTGATCGCGGTTCATTCATCAAAATCATACCTTCTGAAAATAAGATTGTGGGCTATACAACCCGCAACAGTGGCGGAGTACCTGAAAATTTCAAAAATTATTTTGTGATTGTTTTCGACAAACCTTTTACCTCTGCACAAGTTTGGAGCAAAGACCAGGTAGTGGAAAATATTTTGGAATTGGAGGATGACCACGTTGGGGCTGCCCTAAGGTTTCAAACCAAAAAAGGGGAACAGGTTCATGCAAGGGTTGCCTCTTCATTTATCAGCTACGAACAGGCAGAACGAAACATGAAAGAGTTGGGCGATAACAAATTCGATGAAATAAAAGATGAAGGACGTGAAATCTGGAACAAAGAACTTGCACGCATTAAAGTGAAAGGCGGAACAGACGACCAGATTAAAACATTCTACTCGTGCCTTTACCGCGTACTGCTGTTTCCCCGCCAGTTTTTCGAATACGATGAAGATGGAAAAATTATCCATTACAGTCCATACAACGGTGAAGTTTTGCCGGGGTACATGTTTACCGATAACGGATTCTGGGATACCTTCAGGGCCGTATTTCCCTTTTTCAATTTAATGTACCCGTCGCTCAACGAAAAAATTCAGGAAGGACTGGTAAATACTTACAAAGAAAGTGGATGGCTCCCCGAATGGGCCAGTCCGGGGCACCGGAACATCATGATTGGTTCCAATTCAGCTACATTGATTGCCGACGCCTGGCTGAAGGGTTGTCGCGGTTATGACGTTGAAACACTGTGGGAAGCCGTATTGAAAAATTCGGAAAACGAAGGCCCCATGCACTCGGTGGGACGTTACGGCGTAGATTATTACAACCGGCTGGGATATGTACCCTACGATGTTGGCGTGAATGAAAATGCCGCCCGCACGCTGGAATATGCTTTTGCTGATTTTTGCATTTATCAGTTGGGAAAAGCGTTGGGCAAACCCGAATCGGAAATTGAAATTTTTGCAAAACGGGCAATGAACTACAAAAATTTATACGATACAGAAAGCAAACTTATGCGGGGCAAAAATGAGGACGGAACATTTCAATCTCCTTTCAGTCCGTTTAAATGGGGCGACGCGTTTACCGAAGGAAATGCTTGGCATTACACCTGGTCGGTTTTTCACGATGTTCAGGGATTAATCGATTTGATGGGGGGCAACCAGGAGTTTGTAAACATGCTGGATTCCGTTTTTGTGGTACCACCCGTTTTCGACGACTCCTATTATGGCAGGGTAATCCACGAAATCCGCGAAATGCAAATTATGAATATGGGGAATTATGCCCATGGCAACCAGCCTATTCAGCACATGATTTACCTGTACAATTATGCAGGCCAGCCCTGGAAAGCACAGTACTGGCTGCGCGAGGTGATGAACCGGTTGTATTCGCCTCATCCCGACGGTTACTGCGGCGATGAAGACAACGGCCAGACATCGGCCTGGTACGTATTTACAGC
>Ga0129302_1000680_pt1 | contig 25187 bp, 21 predicted proteins | sample BlaSprsedimmetaG_FD_94476 | JGI IMG/M metagenome (GOLD analysis project Ga0129302, IMG submission 94476) | Hot spring sediment bacterial and archeal communities from California, USA to study Microbial Dark Matter (Phase II) - Blank Spring... | ecosystem: Environmental > Aquatic > Thermal springs...
AGCGCCAACCCTGGGCAGCCCATCCAGGCGCTGGCCAAGGTAGCCTCCGGCGGGGAGCTCTCGCGCATCTCGCTGGCCATCCAGATGATCGCCGCACGCAGCGTGACCGTGCCGACGCTCATCTATGACGAGGTGGATACCGGTATCGGCGGGGCCGTGGCCGAGGTGGTGGGGCGGCAGCTACGCCGCCTGGGTAAGGACCGGCAGGTGCTGTGCGTCACCCACCTGCCGCAGGTCGCCGCTCAGGCGCATCATCACCTGCAGGTGGCCAAGCGCAAGGGCCGCGACAGCACCCAGACCCGCATCGAGACGCTGCGGGACAGCCGGCGGATCGAGGAAATCGCGCGCATGCTGGGCGGGGTGGAGCTCACCGCCCAGACGCTCGCACATGCCGAGGAAATGATCCAGCGCGCCAGCGCCGGCTGACCGGCCGGCGCCCGCTCAGCGGTTCGGGCACTCCGGGTCGAGGCAGTTGCCGTAGATGATCAGGGAGTGGTCGGCGATCTCGAAGCCATGCTCCTTCGCCACCTGCCGCTGGCGCTCCTCGATCACCTCGTCGAAGAACTCCTCCACCTTGCCGCACTGGGTGCAGACGATGTGGTCGTGGTGCCCACCGCGCTCAATCTCGAACACCGCCTGCCCGCTCTCGAAGTGGTGGCGCGTGACCAGGCCCGCGGACTCGAACTGGGTGAGCACGCGGTATATGGTGGCCAGACCGATCTCCTCACCGGCGTCGAGCAGCTGGCGGTAGATGTCCTCCGCCGTGAGATGGTGTGTCTCCGCGGTCTCGAGGATTTCGAGAATCTTCATGCGCGGCAGGGTTACCTTGAGCCCCGCCTTCTTGAGGTCCTGACTTTCCACGCTCTGCCCCCGGGTGCGGCCATACCGCAGCGGCCGCGAATCGATTATCATCTGTGGTTTCGCCGATTAACGACGCGCCTGCATATGCGACAGCTTCTCATTTATACCATTATTCTGGCAAGCATCCTGCTCTCCGGGTGCGAACTCTTCTCCGTACACAAGATCGACGTTCAGCAGGGGAATGCCGTGGAGGCAGGAGACGTGGACAAGGTCCGGATCGGCATGTCGCGCGAGCAGGTCACCTTCCTGCTCGGCTCGCCGATGCTGACCGACGCCTTTCACGCCGACCGCTGGGACTACCTCTACTACCTGAACCCCGGCCGGGGCGAGACCGAGTCGCGACGCCTCACCCTCCATTTCGAAGCCGACCGGGTCGTGCGCATCGAGACGGCTGACCTCGACTAGGCGTCCTTTTCCGCCTCGGCAAGGTCGCCGCCGCCCTTCTTCATCCGCTTGCCAGCCGCGGCGCGCTGCTTGCGCACCTCCTTGGGGTCGGCGATCAGCGGACGGTAGATCTCGATGCGATCCCTGGGCCGCAGTTCGGCGTTGAGCTTGGTGAGCTTGCCGAAGACCCCCACCTTGTTCTGCGTCAGGTCGATTTCGGGAAAGCGCGCCAGCACGCCCGATGCCTTGATGGCACCTTCCACCGTGGTTCCCGGCTCGACGTCCAGCGCGACGATGACCTGCTCGTCGGGACGCGCGTAGGCCACTTCCACGGAGAGCAGCTCAGCGGACACCGTACACCTCGCGGGCCCGCGTGACGAAGGCATCGACGAGGGTGTTGGCGACCTGATTGAAGATGGGGCCGATGGCCATGCCCACCAGCCGGTTGGAGAACTCGAAATCCAGATCCAGCGACACCTTGCAGGCCTCGCCACCCTCCAGCGGGTCGAAGCGCCAGAAGCCCTCCAGGTGCCGGAACGGCCCCTCCACCAGACGCATCTCGATCATCTTGCCGTGCTGCAGCCGGTTGCGGGTGGTGAAGGCCTTGTTGAGGCTGCCCCGGGACAGCTCGATCGTGGCCTGCACCTCGTCCTCGTCGCGATGCGACTCGGCGGCACGGCTGCACCACGGCAGAAATTCCGGGTAGGCCGGAATGTCGTCCACCAGGGCGTACATGTCCTGCGGGGAATACGGCACCAGGGCGCTGCGACTAATCGTCGGCATAAGCGGTCAGATCAGGCCTATCAGGTTAAGGAAGATTACTAGGATACCGATCGGCGCCACGAAACGCACGAGCGTGTACCACAGCTTGAACCCGATGCCCTCCTCCAGACCCAGCTCGTCGCGCACCGACTGGCGGGTCATCACCCAGCCGGCGAACACGGCGATGAACAGCCCGCCCAGCGGCAACATGATGCTCGAGGTGAGGATGTCCAGCACGTCGAACATGCCCGTCTCCTTCACCTGGCCGGCGAAGCGGAATTCGAAGGCCCAGTGATTGAACGACAGCACCGTCACCAGCCCCAGTATCCAGGCAATGCCCCCGACCAGGGCCGAGGCCCCGACGCGGTTCATGCCGTGGTTCTCCACCAACCAGGCCACGGCCGGCTCGATCAGCGAAATGGCCGAACTCCAGGCCGCGAGCACCAGCAGGAGGAAGAACAGCGTGGCGAACAGCGTGCCCATGGGCATCTGGCCGAATGCAATCGGCAGGCTGAGAAACACCAGGCCAAAGCCCGCGCCCGGATCCATCCCGTTGGCGAACACGATCGGAAAGATCGCGAGCCCCGCCATGAGTGCCACCAGGGTATCGAGGCCGGCCACGGCGATGCATACCCGGGTGATCGAGGTCCTGGAGGACAGGTAGGAGCCGTACATCATGATCGCGCCCATGCCCAGCGACAGGGTGAAGAAGGCGTGCCCCATGGCCACCAGCACGGCCTCGTTCGACAGCTTGCTGAAATCGGGCTCGAACATGAAGCGCAGACTCTCCATGAACTGCCCCTCGGCCAGGGCATAGCCGATCAGCAGGATCAGGATCACGAACAGCCCCGGCATCAGGAACTGCACGGCCCTCTCCAGCCCCGAACGCACGCCGCGCGAGACCACCATCATGGTCATCACCATGAACAGCGTATGCCAGGCGAGCAGACGCTCGGGATCGCTGATCAGGGCCTTGAAGATGGCATCGGCGTCATCGCCGCTCACGCCGGCGAAGCCGCCAAGCCCCGCACGCACGGTGTAGCCGAGCGCCACCCCGGCCACGACACTGTAGTAAGAGAGAATCAGGAAGCCGGCCAGCACCCCCATCCAGCCGAGCCAACGCCAGATGGAATTGCGCCCGGCCTCGTGGGCCAGGTCGCGCATGGTATTCATCGGACTTTGCCGGCCGCGCCGGCCGAGCAGCACCTCGGCGATCATGATCGGCACACCGATCACGGCGATGCAGGCCAGGTACACCAGCACGAAGGCCCCGCCGCCGTATTCACCCGTGATATAGGGAAATTTCCAGATGTTGCCAAGGCCGACGGCCGAGCCCGTGGCGGCCAGGATGAAGGCAAGCCGCGACGACCACTGGCCATGGATCGATCTGCGTCGACTGCTCATTATTATGCTTCTCCCCTCGCGTCCGCCGATAGTCGACAGTCGCGCCGATGTTGGCGTCTGCAGTCGCAGACCGTTGTCCCAAGGTCTCTCATTTTGGGGAATTTTGCTCAGCGCCTCAACTTGCATGACGACGCACCGGCCGTTTACGCGCTTTTCCTGCCTTGCGAACGGCGAACCACGTTATAATGCGCGCATGAGCAAAAAGGACAAGAAACCGCAGAATACCGGCAGTGTGATCGCGCTCAACAAGAAGGCGCGGCACGACTACTTCATCGAGGACACCTACGAGGCCGGCCTGGCCCTGGAGGGCTGGGAGGTGAAGAGCCTCCGCGACGGGCGCGTGCAACTCAAGGAGAGCTACGTGCTCATCAAGAACGGCGAGGCCTGGCTGTTCGGCGCCCACATCTCGCCCCTGCTGTCCGCTTCCACCCACGTCCACCCGGATGCCACCCGCACGCGCAAGCTGCTGTTACACAGTAACGAGATCAGCAAGCTGATCGGTGCAGTGGATCGCGAGGGCTACGCCGTGGTGCCACTCAAGCTGTACTGGAAGCGCGGGCGCGCCAAGCTCGAGATCGGCGTGGGCAAGGGCAAGAAGCAGCACGACAAGCGCGCGGTGGAAAAGGAACGCGACTGGAACCGCGAGAAGCAGCGCGTGATGAAATCGAACTGACCGCCGGTCAGTGCTTCCACAGGCACTTGCCGGCGGCCTTCTCGATCGCCGCGAGCCGTGCCTCGTGCTCCGCCAGTTCCGCCTCGCTGGCACGCAACACGCGCAGCCGCGGGCGATCCGCCGGCAGTCGCCGAATGCCACCCGCCTCGCTCGGCCCCGATTCGGCCTCCGCCCCGAGTGACAGCATCGTCTGCCCGCCGGTCATGATCAGGTAGACGTCGGCCAGGATGCGCGCATCGAGCAGTGCGCCATGCAACTGACGATGCGAGTTGTCGATCTCGTAGCGCTTGCACAGCGCATCGAGGCTGTTGCGCTGCCCCGGGTGCATCTGCCGTGCCATCGCCAGGGTATCGGTGATCGTGCAGTAGTCCTCGAGGCGTCCCCACTCGGGGCCCAGCAGGGCGAGTTCGTGATTGATGAAGCCGACATCGAACGGCGCGTTGTGGATGATCAGCTCTGCATCGCGCACGAATTCGATGAAGTCGCCGATCACGTCGGCCATGCGTGGCTTGTCGGCGAGAAACTCGTTGGTGATCCCGTGCACCTCGATCGCCCCCTCGTCGATGTCGCGATCGGGCTGCAGGTACTGGTGGTAGTCGCGACCGGTCAGACGCCGGTTGTCGACCTCCACGCAACCAATCTCGATGATGCGGTGTCCCTGCTTGGGTTCAAGACCCGTGGTCTCGGTATCGAGCACGACCTGTCGCATGCCTTGTCTCCTCGCGCCTCAGGGACTGGCCATCAGCATTTCGTCGATGGCGTCATTGGCCAGCCGATCCGCCATCTCGTTCTCCGGGTGGCCGCTGTGCCCCTTCACCCAGTGCCAGTGCACCTCGTGGCGCGCAACAGCCGCGTCCAGCCGCTCCCAGAGATCGCGGTTCTTCACCGGCTTGCGGTCGGCCGTCTTCCAGCCACGCCGCTTCCAGTTGTCCATCCACTGGGTGATGCCGTTGCGCACGTACTGCGAATCGGTGGTGAGCTGCACGCGGCAGCCGCGCTTGAGCGCCTCCAGTGACTGGATGGCCGCCATCAGTTCCATACGATTGTTGGTGGTCTCGGGCTCCGCGCCCTTCAGGGTCTTCTCATGACCGCCGGCGCGCAGCACCGCCCCCCAGCCGCCAGGCCCGGGATTGCCGCGGCAGGCGCCATCGGTAAAGATCTCTACGTCTTGCATCGATTAACCGTTTTCTCGCGAGGTCGGCGGCGTCCGGATCGGGTTGATCAGGACGTCGGGTGCGTCAGGCCGCGGGGCAGCATGCGCCTGCCCGGGCGCCAGCGCGGCCGGATCGGCGTGAGCGTGGCCACCCGCTTGCGCGCGAGTATCAGCGACACACCGCCAAGATAGGGCGTCCAGCGTTCGCCGAAGCGCTCCACGAACTGCAGGCGGTGCCCGTCGCCCAGCGGCATCCGGAAGCCGAAGGACTGGCAACGCAGCGTATCGAACCCGAGCAGCGAAAGCCAGTCGCGCAACCGCCAGGCGCCATAGAAGCGCCCGCACCATGGCGTCTGCCCGCGCCAGCCGAGCGCCAGGCGCAGCCCGCCGTAGAGGCTCAGGGGATTGAAGGCCACCAGGATCAAGTGCCCCTCCGGCACCAGCACGCGATCGATCTCGCGCAGGATCTCGTGCGGCTTGGCGGAGAACTCGATCCCGTGGGGCAGCAGCACCAGATCGACGGTTTCCGCCTCCACCGGCAGGGCCTCGGGCAGGGCCTGCACCTGGCCCGCGCCCGGCTCGGGATCCAGCACCAGGCGATGGCGAATGCGGCTAGCGCCCAGCAGGTCCCGCCGCGGGTCGGGGTCGCCGAGCTGCAGCGCGTGGTAGCCGAACAGCTCCGGCACCCAGGCATCCAGCCGCTGCTGCAGCCCGTCGAGCAGGGCCTGCCCCGGGTCGGCAGCGTACCAGTCACGCAGCCCGCGCGCCACCGACTGCGGCTCTCCCTGACAGCGAGTCATGCGCCTGCGTCTCATCGTGGGAACCGGGTCCTCTCTCATACCAGCACCAAGCATAGCGCCAATGCTTCGCACGGCGCCACGGGCAAGGGCGGGCCTTCCCGCCGCGAAACTGGGGGCCACGTCTCTTGTTGGCCCACAGGCAGTCGGGCTAAGCTTATGACGAAACGTTAACAAGACCCGCCGACCATGACACGCACCAGTATTATTCTCGGCCTCGCACTGGCAGGGCTGTTGAGCGGCTGCGCGACCCAGCCCGCCTCCCAGGACGAACCGGGCAGCAACCCGGCCGCCGCCACGGCCCGTGAGCTCCCGGACGAGATCGCCGAGACCGAGGAGCGGGCACCGTTTCCGGACCTGAGCGTCGAGGGGAGCCAGCAGCTCGCCCCGTTCGAGGCCTCGCAGGACATCTGGCCGCGGGTGCGGCGTGGTTTTGCCCTGGAAGACGGACTCAACGAGCTGCGCGTCCAGTCCCACCTGGACTGGCACCGCTGCCGAATCGATTTCATCGAACGCGTCACCGCACGCGCCGAGCCCTACCTGCATTTGATCCTCGAGGAGATCGAGCAGCGCGAGGTGCCGACCGAACTCGCCCTGCTGCCCATCGTCGAGAGCGCTTACATACCCTATGCCTATTCCCACGGACGCGCGGCCGGCCTCTGGCAGTTCATCCCGGCCACCGGGCAGCGCTTCGGCCTGAAGCAGAACTGGTGGTACGACGGCCGTCGCGACGTCGTGGAATCCACCCGTGCGGCGCTGGACTACCTCGAGTACCTGCACAAGCTCTTCGACGGCGACTGGCTGCTGGCGCTGGCCGCCTACAACGCGGGCGAGGGCAACGTCAGGCGTGCCATCCGTCGCAACGAAGCCCGCGGTCTGCCCACCGATTTCTGGCACCTTGACCTGCCGCGCGAGACGCAGAACTACGTCCCCAAGCTGCTGGCACTGAAGGCGCTGGTCAGTGAACCCGAGTACCACAACGTGAACCTGTGGCCGGTACCGGACGAGCCCTATCTTACCGTGGTCCCCCTGCCCTCCCAGATGGACCTGGCCGTCGCAGCCGAACTGGCGGAGATGGAGGTGGACGACATGTACATGCTCAACCCCGCCTTCAACCGCTGGGCCACCGACCCCAACGGCCCGCATGCCCTGCTGCTGCCCATCGACCGTGCCACCCGGTTCCGCACGGGTCTGGCCGAACTCCCGGCCGAACAGCTCGTCACCTGGCAGCGCCACCGAATCCAGTCCGGCGAAACTCTGGGACACATCGCCACCCGCTACAACACCACGGTGTCCGTGATCCAGCGCTCCAACCAGCTGCGCTCGAGCAATATCCGCGCCGGCGACTACCTGCTGGTGCCGGTCGCCCAGCGGCCGTCAGGCGATTACGCCCTGACCGCCGACCAGCGCCGCGCCGCCATCCAGAACACCGAACGCGAGGGTCGCCGCATCCGGTACGAGGTGCAGCCGGGCGACACGTTCTGGGACATCGCGCGCCGCTACGCGGTGAGCGTCAACCAGCTGGCCAAGTGGAACGGCATGGCCCCACGCGACACACTGCGCGCGGGTGACCAGCTCATCATCTGGGTAACGGATGCCCCGCCCGCCCAGGGGGCCACGCTCCGCCTGCCCGATCTCGAGCGCAAGATCCCGGGCCAGACCGTGAGACGCGTCAGCTATTCGGTGCGCCAGGGCGACTCCCTGTTCGGCATCGCGCGTCGCTTCAGCGTCAATGTTGCCGACATTCAGCGCTGGAACGGGATCGATGGCAGCCTGCTGCGGCCTGGCCAGCGCCTGACGCTGTATGTCGACGTCACGGATGTGAGCAGCTGACCCCCTCCCCCATCCCGTCTACTGCATCACAGTTTCCGGGCGACCACGGCGCGGGCGCCTGGCCAGACGAGGCCGTTATAGTATGATCAGCCCACACCGACGATGGATGGGGGGCGCATGAAGGGGGGGGTCTGGACCACCGACTGGTTCGTGGGCGCGGCCATGACCGCCGCCATACTGGCGCTCGCGCAATATGGGTTCTTCTCTCCCCTGGAACAGGCCGCCTATGACTGGGGCGTGCGCCTGTCCGCCCCGACCCCGACGGACCGCGTCGCCATCATCGCCATCGACGACACCAGCCTCGAGCGCATCGGCCAGTGGCCCTGGCCACGCAGTCGCTACGCCGACCTGCTCAAGACCCTCGAGCCAGCCGCCCCACGCAGCATCGCCTTCGTCCCCCTGTTCCTGGACCCGCAGTCCGACCCTGGGGCCGACATCGTCGCCGACCTGCTCGACTTCATCGGCCGCTCCTCCCTGCCCTCGCTGCATGCCGAGATGGTCGAACTCGGCACGCACCTCGAGGCGCTGGAGGACCGGCTGGGCACCCAGGGCCCCGAGGAACTGACTGGGTTGCGTCGGTTCCTCAACGAATCGAGCCTCGGCGGTGCCGCCGCGGCCGACGCCGGCGCCCTGCTCACCTACCTGCAGCAGATGCGCCAGTACCTGGACGCCGACACACGCCTCGCCAACCGTATCCAGTCCAACGGCAACGTCCTGCTGGCCATGGAATTTCGTGACACCAGCTCGGCAGCCGGCACGCGCGGCCTGCTGCCCGAGCACGTCACGCGGATGGCGCTGGCGACCACCCCGGCCGCGCCACCGCCCCCGCTCAGTGGCCCGCCGGCACCCACCATGCGCGAGCTCGCGGTGCCGTTTGCCCAGCTCGGGCAGGTGAGCGCCGGCATCGGGCATGTCTCGGGCACCCCCTGGCGCATCGAGGAGGTGCAACAGGAGCCGCTGGCGGTTGCCTGGGGTGAACGCTATTACCCCTCGCTGGCCCTGCTGCTGGCCCTGCGTGAACTGGGCCTGACACCGGCCGACGTCGTCGTGGAGCCGGGACACGGGCTGCGCGCCGGTCACCACCGGTTCCAGACCGGACCGGACCTGGCGGTACATCCCGCCTACTACGGTGCCGGCACGATCGAGACCCACAGCTTCGCCGACGTGCTCACCGGCAAGGTCCCCGCCGAGCGCTTCCGTGACCGCACCGTCCTCATCGGCGCCACCACCGCGCGACTCGGCCAGCCGGCACCCACCGCCGTGGACCCGGACATGCCGCTGGTCACCCGCACCGCCCATCTCGTCTCCAACCTGGTGCAGCAGCAGTACAACACCCGGCCTGCCTGGGGATACTGGCTCGCGCTGGCCGCCTACGCGCTGATCGGCGCCTATCTGATCCTGCTGCTACCCCGGCTGCGCGCGGCGGTCGCCACCCTGCTCACCCTCGGCCTGATGCTCGGCCTGCTGGGCGTACAGACCTGGCTGCTCGCAGGGCTCTCGCTCTGGGTCCCGTTCTCGCTGGCCGTAATCCTGCTCCTGCTCGGCCACCTGGCGATCGAGAGCAAGCGCGTGCTGCTGGCCCATCGCTACACGACCCAGCGGGAGCTGTTCGCCGAACGCTCGCGCCTGGACGGACTGGCGCTGCAGGGCAAGGGCAAGCTCGACCAGGCCTTCGCCCGGCTGCGCGAGGTGCCGCTGGACGACGGCCTGATGGAGGTGCTGTACAACCTCGGCGCGGATTTCGAGCGCCGCGGGCAGTACGACCGCGCCCGCGCCGTCTACGAGTACATGACCGGCTACGACTCGGACTTCCGCGACCTGCAGCAGCGCATGATCCACACCAAGGCGATGCAGGGTGCGGGCGCCCCCACCCACCGGATGAGCAAGAGCGGCCGCTTCCTCATCGCCGAGGGCGAGGACCGCCCCATGCTCGGGCGCTACGAGGTGCTGAAGGAGATCGGCAAGGGCGCCATGGGCACCGTGTATCTCGGACAGGATCCCAAGATCAGCCGCACCGTGGCCATCAAGACCCTGGATCTCAGCCAGGACTTCGACAAGAAGGAGATCGAGGACGTCAAGGCACGCTTTTTCCGCGAGGCCGAGACCGCCGGCCGCCTCAACCACCCGAGCATCGTCACCATCTACGATGCCGGCGAGGCCCACCAGCTCGCCTACATCGCCATGGAGTTTCTGGAGGGGGAGAACCTCGGCCCCTACACCCGCGGCGACAACCTGCTGCCGCTGACGGCAGTGCTCGACATCATCGCGCGCTGCGCCGACACCCTGGCCTACGCACACGCCAACAGCGTGATCCATCGCGACATCAAGCCTGCGAACATCATGTACCGTCCGGAGACGGGCGATATCAAGATCACCGATTTCGGTATCGCGCGCGTGGCAGGCGCCAGCCGCACGCGCAGCGGTATGGTACTGGGCACGCCGTCGTATATGTCGCCCGAGCAACTATCGGGCAAGCGGGTGGACGGACGCTCGGACCTGTTCTCGCTCGGTGTGATGTGCTTCCAGCTCGTTACTGGCCGGCTACCGTTCATCGCCGACTCCATGGCCAACCTGATGTACAAGATCGCCAACGAGGCCCACCCGTCGGTGCGTGTACTGCGCCCCGATGTGCCGGACTGCATCGCGCCGATCATCGATCGCGCCATGCAGAAAGACCGCGACGATCGCTACGCCACCGGCACCGAGATGGCGCAGGATATTCGCAACTGTCTAAAAACGTTACAATAAATCGAAATATCACGGAGCCAGGGCTGGATGAACCTGAAAGGCAAGCTCGAAATCGTCGGCCGTACGGACACGGGGCGAGTACGCTCGCACAACGAGGACAGCATCGGCGAGGATGTCGAGATCGGTGCCGTGGTACTGGCCGATGGCATGGGGGGCTACAAGGGCGGCGAGGTCGCCAGCGCGATTGCCGTGAACACCATCCTCGATGAGCTGCACAAGTCCGTACCCGGGCTGACGCCGGGCGAGATGGATGAACAGACCGGCTACACGCGCGAGAGCATCGCCGCTCGTGACTCGATCATCAAGGCCAACCGGACCATCCACCAGACCTCGCAGAGCCAGCCGCAGTACCAGGGCATGGGCACCACGGTCGTCCTGGCGGTCTTCTACGATAACCGGGTGTCCGTCGCACATGTCGGTGACTCGCGCGTGTATCGTTACCGGGACGGCAAGCTCAGCCAGGTCACCGTGGACCACACCCTGCTGCAGGAACTGGTCGACCGCGGCTTCTACACGGATGAGGAGGCGCGCCAGTCGCTGAACAAGAACCTCGTGACGCGCGCGCTCGGCATCGAGCCCACCGTGGCGGTGGACGTCAAGGAGGAAATGGCCCTGCCCGGCGATATCTACGTGCTATGCTCGGACGGCCTCAACGACATGGTCGACGACGAGGAAATTCACTTAACGATCAAGAATTATGGTGATAACCTTGAGGAAGTTGCTGATCGGCTCATCGACCTTGCCAACCGGCACGGAGGCAAGGACAACGTCTCCGTCATCCTGGCGCGGCCGATCAGGCCCTTCCCCGCCCAGCATGGCTGGGTAGACAAGGTCACCGGCTGGTTCTCGTGATCGGGCTCTCGGACATACAGACAATCATAAAATCATGGCAAAACTCATTCTGACAATGGGTGACAAGGTGATCGGCGAGCATTCCCTCAACAAGGAATGCATTACCATCGGCCGCAAACCCGACAATGACATCCAGATCGACAATCTGGCGGTCAGCGGTCACCATGCACAAGTCATCACCATCCTCAACGACTCGTTCCTCGAGGATCTGAACAGCACCAACGGGACCTACGTCAATTCCAAGTCCATCAAGAAGCATGCGCTGAACGACGGCGACGTGATCGCCATCGGCAAGCATCAGCTCAAGTACGTCAACGAGCTGTCCGCCAAGAAGGGGGGCAACGAGGACTTCGAGCGGACCATGATCATCCGCCCGGATGCCGCCGGCATGCCGAGTAACCCGGGCGAGCAGCAGCTCTCCGCCGAATCGGTCGGAATGCTCAAGGCCGAGCACGAAGAGGCCACCCGGGCAGCCGAGGAGACGCCGGCCGAGCACAACGCCAAGCTGCAGATCCTGAGCGGAGCCAACACCGGCAAGGAACTGGGCCTGACCAAGGCCCTGACCACCCTGGGCAAGCCGGGGGTGCAGGTGGCCGCCATCACCCGTCGTCCGCAGGGCTTCTTCCTGATCCATGTCGAGGGCGGCACGGACAACCGTCGCCCGATGGTCAACGGCGAAGACGTCGGCTCGCAGGCCCACCCGCTCAAGGACCACGACATCATCGAGGTGGCGGGCGTGAAGATGGAATTCTTCCTCGAGCAGTAACTCACCCGCGATCACGGTCCTCGAACAGAAGGCGCCCCTCGGGGCGCCTTCTGCGTTTCGCCGCCCTGCCGAGTCGGCGGGCGATCAACTGGCCAGGCGGTCCCGCAGCCGTGGCACCGCGGCCAGGAGCTTGCGCGTGTAGGGATGCGCGGGGCGACCGCAGACCTGGGACGTGGGCCCCATCTCCACGATCCGCCCCTCCGTCATCACCGCCGTCACGTCGCTCAGATACTCCACGACGCCGATATCGTGGGAAATGAACAGCATGCTCAGACCGTGCTCGTCGCGCAGCTTCAGCAGGATCTGCAGGATCTCCGCCTGCACCGACACGTCCAGCGCGCTGGTGACCTCGTCGCAGACAACAAACCGGGGATCCAGCACCAGGGCGCGGGCGATACCGATGCGCTGGCGTTGCCCCCCGGAGAATTCGTGGGGATAACGCCACAGCGACGCCGGCTCGAGCTGCACGCGTTGCAGGATCTCCTCGGCTCGCGCAATGCGCTCGTCCATGCTGTCGCCGATGCCATGCACCTTCATCGGCTCGATCAGGGTGGTGGCGATGTTCAGGCGCGGATTGAGCGAGGATACCGGGTCCTGGAAGATGATCTGCATGGCGCGCCGAAACGGCTTGAGTTCCTGGCGCGACAGGCCGGTGACCGTCTGCCCGTCGAAGCGCACGCTGCCGCCCGTGGGCTCCTCCAGACGCAACACGGCGCGGCCCAGCGTGGTCTTGCCGCACCCGGACTCGCCCACCAGGGCCACGATCTGGCCGGGGTTCACGTCGAGACTCACGCCGTCCACCGCACGTACGTGATCCACCACGCGCCGGAACAGGCCCTTGCGCACCGGGAAATGCACCTTGAGGTCCTGGATCTCGAGCAGGGGGGAGGGGGCGCTGGCCCCGGCCGCGGCGAACGGGACCACCACGCCGCGGCGCTCGCGCCGGAGGTTTTCCGGCAAGGCGGCGAGTAGCTCCCGGGTATAGGGGTGCGCCGGCGCCCGCAGCATGTCATCCACCGCACCCTCCTCCACCAGCTTGCCGTGGCGCATCACGCCGACGCGGTCGGCCATTTCCGAGACCACACCGAAGTCGTGGGTGATGAACAGGATACTGGTACCGCGCCGCTGCTGAAGCTCGCGCATCAGGCGCAGGATTTCGCGCTGCACGGTGACATCCAGCGCCGTCGTGGGCTCGTCGGCGATCAGCAGGTCCGGTTCACAGGCCATGGCCATGGCGATCATCACGCGCTGGCGCTGCCCCCCCGAAAGCTGGTGGGGATAGTCGTCGATGCGGCTGGCCGGGTCCGGGATCTGCACCTGCGCCAGGGCGTCGATGGCCCGCTCCCGGGCCTCGGCCCCCGGTAGCTGCGGATAGTGTACCCGCAGGGCCTCGATGAGCTGCTCACCGACAGTGAAGACCGGGTTGAGCGAGGTCATCGGCTCCTGGAAGATCATGCCGATGCGCCCGCCGCGAATCCGCCGCCGTACCTGTATTTCCCGGTCGAGCAGGTTGATGCGCTCGCGCTCACCGCTGTCGTGGCGGTAGTCGAACCAGATCTCACCGCCCGGGTGCGAGGCGATGTCCTGCGGCAGCAGCTGGATGATCGACAGCGCCGTGACCGACTTGCCGCTGCCGGACTCCCCCACCAGGCAGTAGGTCTCGCCCGGGGCGATGGAGAAGCTCACGTCGTCCACCGCCTTGACGACACCATCGCCGCTGCGCAACCAGGTCCTGAGGTTCTTGACGTCGAGGAGCATGGTCATCCGCCCGACTTCCTCAGGTAGGGATCGATGGCATCGCGCATGGACTCGCCGATCAGGTTGTAGCTGAGCACGGTGAGGAAGATCGCGCCCCCCGGAAACAGCGCCATCCACCAGTTGAAGGTGGATGACTTCACGGCCTGGCTGAGCATCTGCCCCCAGGAAGGGTCGTCCACCAGGCCGAGCCCGAGGAAACTGAGCACCGCCTCGGCGATTATCGCCGAGGCCACGCCGAAGCTCGCCGCCACCAGGATGGGCGCCACCCCGTTGGGCAGGATGTGGCGAAAGAGCACCGAAGTCAGCGGAATGCCCGAGGCCACGGCCGCCTGCACGTAGTCCTGCCGGCGTAGCTTGAGATATTCGGCGCGCACATAGCGCGCGTACCCTGGCCAGGCGGTGAGCCCGATGATGACCATCATGATGTACAGGCTGCGACCAAAGAAGGCGACGAAGGTGAGCAGCAGAAAGAGCTGTGGAATCGCCTCGAAGATTTCCACCAGGCGCATGCCGATGATATCGGCGATGCCGGAGAAGTAGCCCATCAGCCCGCCGATGATCACCCCCAGCACCATCGCGATCCCGGTAGCGACGAAACCGATGCCGAGCGCGATGCGCGAGGCGTGGATCATGCGGCTCAGCACGTCGGCACCGTTCTCCTCCGTGCCCATGAAGTGGCGATGCCGGTCGCTGGCCAGCGGCCCCTGCAGGCCGCTCTGCCCCACGTCGCGCAGATAATCCTTGGGCGAGTACGGGATGGGCGTGTTCAGCACCCAGTCGTAGGCGCCGGCACGCTGTGCCTCGCGGTACTGCTCGTAGATGACGATCTGCGGCGGCTTGAGCCAGGCGCCGGCGGCCAATCCCGCCAACAGCACGAGGCCCAGCAGGATGAGGCCCTTGCGGTACAGTGGCGTGCGGACTCGCCAGAGCAGCACGACGCCGAAGAAGGCCGCGAGCATCATGACGTCGCCCGTGGTCAGATGCGCCAGCACCGGGCTGCGGATCTGCCCCGCCTCGCTCAGGAGCAGCGGGTGGCTGCTGGCGAGAAACGGCGCGAACACCGCCACCGCGGCCAGCAGCAGGATCCAGCCCAGACCAATGCGCGCCCCCCAGGCACCCAGCACCTCGCGGGCGATGCGGGCCGAAAAACTGCGCGAGCGCATGTGGGCCACGTCAGTCATAGCTCACCCGCGGATCGGCCACCGCGTACAGCAGGTCGGCGATCAGATAGCCCAGCAGGGTCAGCAGGCCGCTGATGAGCGTGATCGAGAGCACCAGTTCTCGGTCGCGGGTTTTCACCGCCTCCACCGCGAGCTTGCCCATGCCATCGATGCTGAAGATCTGCTCCACGATCACGGAGCCGGCCAGCAGGCCCGGTAGCAGGCTCGCGAACACCGTGATCAGCGGCAGCAGGCTGTTGCGGAACACATGACGCCAGAGCACCTGTGATTCGGGCACGCCCTTGGCGCGCGCGGTGCGAGCATAGTCGGCCAGCAGGTTCTCCAGCACCGCGGTGCGGGTGAGCTTGGCAAGAAAGGCGAAGCTGCCGTAGGCCAGGCACACCACGGGCAGGACCAGGTGCCAGAGCCGGTCGAGCAGGAAGCCGGGCACAAAACCGCCGCTGCCCAGCCGGATCGCCAGCGCGATTCCGATGAGCAGCCCCACGCTGCCCATGGCGACTACCCGCATGCCGGCGTATTGCATGTATCCCACGGCCGCGGCGGTGGCGCCGAGCAGCAGCGGGAGCAGCAGGTACAACGCCCAGGGGCTCTCGGTATGAGCCTGCGCCATGCCGATGCCGGCGGCCACTCCCACGACGAGCATCAGCAAGGCGCGGTAGCGCGCCGGCAGGCGGACGGCCGCGAGCAGGAAGGCGGTGGTGCCCAGTACCGCGAGTACGAACAGCAACAGCACGTCGCCCAGCGACTCCCAGTGCGGCAGGAAGGGCATGTCCAGGGCCGCGCGCCGGTTGAGGCCGGCGGTCGGAAACCAGTGCCAGTGCTGGTCGCTGGCGAAAAACCCAATCATCAGCACCCCGGCCAGCATGGTGGGGATCGACCAGAGGGTCAGCAGGGTCACGCTGGAACCGACGTCGAAGGACTTGCCGCGCTGGGTGGCGGCGCGCACCCCCACCGCGATGGCGATGACATAGATCAGCGGCACCGTGAGCGCGTTCAGCAGCAACGTGATGGGGATGCGCTCGGCCAGCAGGTCGGTCACGGGGCGGCCATAGCGGAAGCTGGTACCGAGATCGCTGCCCTTGAGGCCGAAACCGGCCACTCCGCCCTCGGCATCGAACTCGAAACCGACCGGCGAGACGTTGTTCAGCCAGCGCAGGAACTGCAGTGGCGCCGGGTCGTCCAGCCCGTAGAGCCGGTTGTAGTAGTCCTCCAGCGCCTTGCGCGCCTCGGGCTCCAGCCCCTGCCCCTCGATCAGGGTCTGCGCGCTGATCCCGCCCGGCGAGGCGGCCATCACCACGAACACGACCAGGGTGATCCCGAACAGGGTCGGGATCATCAGCAGCAGACGTCGCAGGATATAGGTGGACACGTGATCGGCCTAGCGCGTGTACTTCTGCTCCGGGGCAGGCACGTAGATCTCGATCGGCAGCATCTGGAAGTTCAACCCCATGCGGGTGACCTCGAGGTTGCGGAAGCGCCGGTCGAGGAAAAGCAGCTGCTGACGCCGCATCAGGAAGGTGTAGGGCTGGTCCTCGTGGAGGATGCGCTCGGCCGCCTGCCACAACGGCATGCGCGCCTCCTCGTCCACGGTGGCCCGTGCGGCGTCGATCAGCCGGTCGAGTTCCGGGTTGCGGTAGCCGATGTAATTGTCGGCCTGCCCCTCGATCTGGCTGCTATGGAAGATCTGGTAGATGTCGGTCTCGAGCCCGCTCGTCCAGCCCAGGGTGATGGCGTCGAAGTCGCGCTTCTGGATCGCCTCGATCATCACCGCCCACTCGGTGGGCTTCGGCTTGAGCAGTACACCGGCGCGCGCATAGATGTCCTTGAGCAACAGCACCATGCGCTTGGTGTCCTCGCTGTCCTGAAAGTAGGTGAGCTCAAAGGCGAAGGGCCGGCCCTCGGCATCCTCGATCACTCCATCGCCGTCACGGTCCTCGTAACCCGCCTCGCGCAGCAGGGCCTTCGCCTGCTCGATGTCGAATGGACGCGGCTGCAGTGCCGGATCGTGCTGTCGGCTGCGGGGATTGAAGGGGCTGACCGCCACCTCCGCGTAGCCCAGGAAGACTTCATCGATGATACGCTGTCGGTCGGTGAGGAAGGTCATCGCCTGGCGCACGCGCCGGTCGGCGAAGCGCGAGGGCCTGCCGTCGCCGCCCTGGTTCCAGGCGATGTAGGAATAGCCGGAGACCGGGCTCATGTACTCAAAGCGCTGGGTGCGACGGGTGAGCGCCGCATCGTCCAGCAGGCGACGGTACTCTAGCGGGCGGGCCGAGTAGGCATCGATATCGCCGTTGCGGAAGGTCGTCAGGCGGGCGCTGTCGTTCTCGATCACGCGCCAGATCACCCGTTCAAACGGTGGCTGAACCCGGCCCCAGTAACGCGGGTTGCGCTGCAGCTCGACCATGCCCTGGTCCGGCGTCCAGCCGCGGGCGTCACCCAGCCGATAGGGACCCGAACCGAGCAGCAGGCCCTTGGACTGATTGAAGGCCTCGGGCTTTTCCAGGTACTGCGCGTAGAAATGCTGCGGCAGCACAGCCAGTCCCCCGGCCAGCGATAGGGCGTTGAAATAGGGTTCACGAAAGCGGAACACCACCTCGTGAGTGCCGCTGGCCTCCACGGATTCGATCTTGCTGTAGTAGGCACGCTCGCGCGGCGCGGCGATCTTCGGGTTCATAATGAACTCGAAGGTGAAAGCGACATCCGCCGCGGTCAGCGACTCGCCATCGGAAAACCGGGCCTCCGGACGCAGCTGGAAGGTGAAGGTCAGGCCGTCGTCGCTGATCTGCCAGCTCTTCGCCAGCAACCCCACCCACTCCAGGGTCTCCGGATCGCGGGTCAGCAGCGACTCGAGCACGTGGCTTTGTACCTGGGAGGCGTAGGCATCGGAGGAGACCAGCGGCGTGATGGTCTGCAGACCGGTGCCGAAGGCCGTCACCACCCAGTCGCCCTCCGCGTAATCGGGCTGCCGGGTTGCGGCATGGGCCCGGGTGAAGGCGTCGTTCTGGATCTCCCCCGCCGGCCGGCCGGGCTCGCCGGGTGCCAGCTCGCCCGTGCGTACCCGGCGCTCCAACTCGCCCAGCTGACCGCGCAGGGAACGCATGTCCTGCGCCTGCTCCCGCAGGCTGTGTTCCATCTCCGCGAGCTTCAGCCATTGCCGGTCCACCATGTACATGGCCACGAGCAACAGCACGATCACGAGCCCCAGGGTCGCGAACAGGATGAGATCTTTGACGGTAAACTGGCGGTCCATGAGTCTTGCGTGTTTCCTGTTATGGGTGGCGGCGAGGCCAGGGTAGAGCACGGGCGGTCCGCTGCCTTCGCCAACCCCGAGGTTATGGAATCGCCGTCATCGGCGCAAGCCGTCCGCGACGTTGATGCCGGCGGCACAATCCCCATACAATGTTCAAAGCGTCATCCTGGCCCGGCGCAATGCCTCGCCAGCGCCGCCCGGTACAATATCGAAGCATCCGCGCAGGGGTGGAGGCTGCCCGTTCGTGAGAAGATAACGATAAATATCTTAATAGGAGTGATCCGATGGGGTTCCTGTCCGGCAAGCGCGCCCTGATCGTGGGGGTGGCCAGCAACCGCTCGATTGCCTATGGCATTGCCAAGGCGATGCAACGCGAGGGCGCCGACCTGGCGTTTACCTACCAGAACGAGCGACTCAAGGACCGCGTGGACCAGATCGCCGCCGACTGCGGCTCCGAGATCATCGTGCCCTGCGACGTGTCCAGCGACGAGCAGATCGAGACCGTCTTCGAGCACCTGGACGATTACTGGAACCATCTGGACATCATCATCCACTCGGTAGCCTTCGCCCCCAAGGAACAGCTCGAGGGCGACTTTCTCGACAACGTCACCCGTGAGGGCTTTCGCACCGCCCACGACATCAGCTCCTACAGCTTCGCCGCGCTGGCCAAGGCCGGTCGCCAGATGATGCAGGGCCGCAACGGCGCCCTGCTCACGCTGAGCTATCTGGGCGCCGTGCGCACCGTGCCCAACTACAACGTGATGGGCCTGGCCAAGGCAAGCCTCGAGGCCAACGTGCGCTACCTGTCCTACACACTCGGCCCGGAGGGAACCCGCGTCAACGGCATCTCCGCCGGTCCGATCCGCACCCTGGCGGCTGCGGGCATCAGCGACTTCCGCAAGATGCTGGACCACGTCGAGGCCAACGCCCCGCTGCGCCGCAACGTCACCATCGAGGACGTCGGCAACGCCGCCGCATTCATCTGCTCCGATCTGGCCGCCGGCATCACCGGTGAGATCACCTACGTCGACGCCGGGTACAACACCATCGGCATGAGCGGCTACTGAGCAGTCCGGCCAACGCCAACAATAAAGCCGCTTCGGCAACGAGGCGGCTTTTTTCATGCCCACCGAAAAGCCATATCGCTTATGGCACGGGAAACGGGGTTCAGGCCCGGAGGATCTGGGTCTCGCCTTCGCTGCGCGCGATCACCACGGCCCCGCAGGAATCGCTGAACACGTTGACGCTGGTGCGCAGCATGTCGAGGATGCGATCAACGGCATAGATGAGGCCGATGGCCTCCAGCGGGATGCCGAACACGGAGAGGATCACCACGATGGCCACCAGACTCGCCGACGGGATGCCTGCCACCCCGATCGAGGTCAGCAGCGCGAGCACCACGATGAGTAACTGCTGCGTGAACGACAGGTCGACGCCGAAGGCCTGGGCGATGAACATCACCGCCACGCACTCATACAGCGCCGTGCCATCCATGTTGATGGTCGCGCCCAGCGGCAGCACGAAGCTGGTGACACGGTTGGAGACGCCGGCATTCTTCTCCACGCAGTCCATGGTCAGCGGCAGCGTGGCGGAGGACGACGCGGTGGAAAATGCAGTCAGCAGGGCCGGCGCCATGGCGCGGTAATGGCGGAGAGGATTCACCCTGGCGACCAGACCGAGGATGATCGGCATGACGACAAACACGTGAATGGCCAGCGCCAGGATCACGGTGATCGCGAACACGGCCACGGACTGGAAGACCTCGAAGCCGGTATCCGCCACCACCTTGGCCACCAGCGCGAACACCCCGATGGGGGCGAACCTCATCACCAGGTCGGTGATCTTCATCATCACGTCGAAGACGCCCTGCCAGAACTGCTTCAGGGTGTCGCCCTGCGGCGCGTCGATGCGGGTCATGAAGAAGCCGAACAGCAGGGCAAAGACGATCACCCCAAGAAGCTGCCCGTTATCCGCCGCCGCCTCGAAGATGTTGGGCGGGAGCATGCGCTTGAACACGTCGACAACGTCCGTGGCGCTCTTGCCCTCGACCTTGCTGGCGATCTCGCCCGCCACCTGCTCGGAGGCGAGCCCCAGGCTCTCCTGGGCGGGCGCGCCGTCGATGATGCCCGGCTGCAGGAGATTGACCAGGAGCAGGCCGATGAGAATGGCGACGGTGGAGGTCGCCAGGTAGTACCCCAGCGTCTTCAGCCCCAATCGCCCGAAGCTGCGATGGTCCCCCACGCCGGTGATACCGACGATGATCGACGACACCACCAGCGGCACGATGAGCATCTTCAGGGCATTGAGAAACAGCGACCCGACGAAGTCGAACACGGCATAGAACTGAATGCCGAGAAACCGCCCCTCCGTACCCGCCGCCCAGCCCGCGAATACCGCGAGCACCAGGGCGATGAGTATCTGCCAGTGCAGCTTCAGTCGCATGTCCCTGCCCCGTCGGCCTAGTCGAGATTTTCCCGGAAGATCCGGATGTCGGCGCGCGACTCCAGGGCATCATAGAACGCATCGAACTCGCGCGCGGCGCGGGAGCGCTGCTGCTCGAGGCTGTAACGTGCCTGCAGCGCCGCATCGCCTGCACCGTCACGCACTGCCGTCACCGCGATCACGGCGTAGTCGCCGGAGGGAAGCTGCAGGCCGTCGACGCTGCGCCCGCCAGCCTCGGGCCGGGGCATGGTAAAGGCCCGGCGCAGGACTGCCGCGGGCACGCCAGCGGCGTCCTCGCGGGCGACGAAGCCGGGCCGCTCGATCGCGGCGGCCACGTCACTCACCGCCGCCTCCAGTGTCGCGCCGTCGCGCAGCCGGCGTACTGCGGCGTCACCCAGCTCGCGGACCCGGTCACGCGCACCCTCGTCCACCAGCATGGCCCGTACCTGGTCGCGTACCGCATCCAGCGGGCGGCGCGCCGAAGGCTCGTGGCCGGCCACACGCAGCACCGCGATGCGCGCATCATCCAGTTCGAGCAGGTCGCTGTTGCGGCCTGCTCCGAGTACGCGCTCATCGAACGCAGTGCGACGGACCATCGCGTCGGCCGCAAAGCCAGTGCCGGACTCGAGCGTGAACCAGTCGGTGGTCTGGACCTCGACACCGATGGCCGCGGCCGCAGGCCGGAGCGTGTCGGCCTGCTCGAAGCTAGCGGTGCGCAGGCGCTCGGTGAGGACGAAGAAGCGATCCTCGGCCTCGCGGACGCGATACTCGTCCTCGATCTGCTCGCGCACCTCGGCGAACGGGCGCTGCTGCGCCGACTGGATTTCCGTCACGGACACGATCTGCCAGCCGAGATCGATGCGCACCGGCGCGCTGACCTGGCCTTCGTCCAGGACGAACAGAACGTCTTCGAAGGACGGCTCCATGTCGCCGCGGGCGATGAAACCGAGATCGCCGCCGGCAGGGGCCGACAACGTATCGTCCGAGGCCTCACGGGCGACATCCGCAAAGGCCTCGCCACCCCGGATGCGTGCCACCAGGGCATCGGCGCGGGCCCGCGCGTCGGCCGCATCGGCGTCATCGGCCACCTGGATGAGGATGTGTGCGGCGCGGCGCGTCTCCGGCGTGATGTAGCGATCGAGATTGGCCTGGTAGTAGGCCCTCAGGTCATCCTCCGAGACACTCACCTCCTCGCGCAGGTGGTTTTCGTCGAGGATGACGTACTCGATACGGACGCGCTCCGGGCTCATGAAAGCCTGCGCGTTGGCCTCGTAGAATGCCTGGATCTGCGCATCGTCCGGTTCGAAGGCCGCGCGGAAGCGATCCAGGGAAATGAGCGCATAGGACAGCTCGCGGCTCTGCCGTTTCAGACGAATCAGGTCGTCCTGCTCGGCGGAGGTGACAAACGCCGTCTCGGCCACGCCCACCCGAAGCTGGTCCAGGCGCAGCTGCTGGCGCACCGACGCCTCGTAGCTGCCCTTGGCAATGCGCTGCTGCTTCAGGATGTTCTCGTATCGCTGGGCGCTGAAACGGCCGTTGTCCTGGAAGAAGGGCTGGCTGCGAATATGCGCGAGCACCTCCGCATCGCTGACGGCAAAACCGTAGGTCTCCAGCGTCTGCTCGATCAGCTTGCGGGCGACCACGGTATCCAGCGCGCGCTCGCGAATGACCTCGTCACTCACCAGGTCGCCCGGCAGCTGGCCGCCGAACATCTGCCGCAGGCTCTCGCGCTCGGACTGCACCGCGTCGCGGAATTCCCGCTGGCCGATCAGCTCGCCATTGACCTCGGCGACAAAGCGCTCTTCACCGCCACCGAGATACGAATGGATACCCCAAAGGGCAAAGGTCAGGATCAGCAGTCCGAAGATGACATAGGCAATCCAGCCCTTGGCGAGATCATGGATACGTAGCAGCATGCGTGCGATTCCGTTTTGTCTGGTTATTTCGCGTAAGGAAAAGGCGGATGATACCGGATTTTTCTGGCCATCGCCGCGTTGCGGACAAGAAATCGGGGCGCAAAAAAAGGCGCCCTTCCAATCGCGGAAGGGCGCCTTCTTGGGAAGATGGCGGAGCGGACGGGACTCGAACCCGCGACCCCCGGCGTGACAGGCCGGTATTCTAACCAGCTGAACTACCGCTCCAGAGTGTTGAAACCATGACACATGGGGCGATGTGCCAAAAAACAGACCCCGGTAATGCAGGCAAAGAATAAGGGCGCGCTAAGGCGCCCTTACCCGGTATGGCGGAGCGGACGGGACTCGAACCCGCGACCCCCGGCGTGACAGGCCGGTATTCTAACCAGCTGAACTACCGCTCCTAAACCTTTTTTCTTTGGTGGGTGCTGAGAGGCTCGAACTCCCGACATTCGCCTTGTAAGGGCGACGCTCTACCAACTGAGCTAAGCACCCGCGCCGAGAAAGGGCGCTAGTTTACGGCATCCTTCAGGGCTTTGCCAGCCTTGAAGCTCGGGACTTTCGAGGCCGGGATCTGAATGGTTTCACCGGTGCGCGGGTTACGGCCAGTGCGCGCATCGCGGGAGCGAACCAGGAAGGTGCCAAAGCCCACGACGGTGACCTGGTCGTCGCCCTTCATGGCGGTGGTCACCGCCTCGATGAAACCGTCCAGCGCACGGCCGGCGTCGGCCTTGGACAGATTGGCGTTGCTCGCGATCGCATCAATCAGTTCAGACTTATTCATTATCGCTTCCTTATGTCTTGTAATCGGTTATTCGTCGCCACGTCAGTGGCAGGTACTCGAATCGCCCCATGCCCGGCAGCGTCGGCGCGAACACGGTGGGCGAATGTCTCGCGGTGGATAGTCAAGTTGTTCCCCAAGCCAACCTCGCCGGTGGTACGGCGGAAAGCCCGGTCTTTATACCAAGCGCCTCAGAAAGCTGTCAACAAAGCCCCCGTGACGCAACCCCCGAAAAACAAGGGCCCCGACGCATCCGGGGCCCTTGCCGAGACATCGGTCACGCGCGACTAGTGATGGCGAACGCCACCCTTCTTCGCACTCTTGGCCGCCTTCTCCTTGCGCACGGGCGCATCCTTCACCTCCTCCTCGGCCCGAGGCTCGGGCATGCGGGCCAGCGCGATCTCCAGCACCTGGTCGATCCACTTGACCGGTCGGATATCGAGCTTTTCCTTGATGTTCTCCGGAATTTCCGCCAGATCCTTCTCGTTTTCCTCCGGAATCACGACCGTGGTGATGCCGCCACGGTGTGCGGCCAGCAGCTTTTCCTTCAGACCACCGATCGGCAGCACCTCGCCGCGCAGCGTGATCTCGCCGGTCATCGCGACCTCAGCCCGTACCGGAATGCCGGTGATGGCCGAGACCAGCGCCGTGCACATGCCGATGCCGGCACTGGGGCCGTCCTTCGGCGTGGCACCTTCCGGCACGTGGAAATGGATGTCGTGTTTCTCGAAATAGTCGTCCGCGACGCCTAGCACGGCCGCGCGCGAGCGCACCACCGTGCGGGCCGCCTGGATCGACTCCTTCATCACGTCGCCGAGCTGACCGGTGAGGATCGGGGGCTGCCCCTTGCCGGGCATGGTCGTGACCTCGATGGTCAGCAGCTCGCCACCGACCTCGGTCCAGGCCAGGCCCGTGACCTGGCCGATCTGGTCCTTCTCCTCGGCGCGGCCGTAGCGGAAGCGCTGCACGCCCAGGTAGTCGTTGATGTTCTCGGCCGTGATGACGATCTTGTCCTTGCTGTGATCAAGCAACTGATTCTTCACGACTTTACGGCACAGCTTGGAGATCTCGCGCTCGAGGTTGCGCACCCCGGCCTCGCGAGTGTAGTGACGAATGATCGAGCGCACCGCGTCCTCGGTGATCTCGAGCTCGCCTTCCTTCACGCCGTTGCTCTTGATCTGCTTGGGCACGAGGTAGCGCATGGCGATGTTGGTCTTCTCGTCTTCCGTGTAACCGGGCAGGCGAATGACCTCCATGCGGTCCAGCAGCGGGCCCGGGATGCTCATGCTGTTGGCGGTGGCCACGAACATGACGTCGGAAAGGTCGAAGTCGACCTCCAGGTAGTGATCGGCAAAGGTGTGGTTCTGCTCCGGGTCCAGCACCTCGAGCAGGGCCGAGGCGGGATCGCCGCGGAAGTCCATCGCCATCTTGTCGATTTCATCGAGCAGAAACAGGGGGTTGCGTACTCCCACCTTGGACAGGTTCTGCACGATCTTACCCGGCAGGGCGCCGATGTAGGTCCGGCGATGGCCGCGGATCTCGGCCTCGTCGCGCACCCCGCCCAGGGCCATGCGCGTGAACTTGCGGTTGGTCGCCCGGGCGATGGAACGCCCCAGGGAGGTCTTGCCC
>Ga0129302_1000683_pt1 | contig 25118 bp, 14 predicted proteins | sample BlaSprsedimmetaG_FD_94476 | JGI IMG/M metagenome (GOLD analysis project Ga0129302, IMG submission 94476) | Hot spring sediment bacterial and archeal communities from California, USA to study Microbial Dark Matter (Phase II) - Blank Spring... | ecosystem: Environmental > Aquatic > Thermal springs...
ATGAGCGACAGCACGAGGGTCGACCAGAGCCAACCCGGTAACACGGACCCCGTCGGTTCCTGGCGCCGCCTTCTCCGCCTGCGCCCACTGTTGCGCCGCGCGTTGTTATTCGTCGCGCCGTTGACCTGTTGCGTCGCCGCGCTCGTCTCCTGCACCAGGCCCATCCCCGCGACGAGCATCGCCCCGGCGAAAGCCCAGAACGTGGTCCGGGTGGAGGCGATGGCGATCCCGAAGTTGATCTCGATGAAGTGGGCGACGACGGCCGAGAGCATGCCCATCAGAAAGATGAAGTAGGGGTGAAATTCTTTATTTTCGGTCTCCGGGTCTCTGTACGCAGAAAACCCAAAGACGAGCAGGTAAAGGGCCAATCCGCCGACCATCCCGATGGGCACAGCCAATCCAAAGAAATGGAAACCGATCAGGTAAGTGATCAATATGACGGCGACAAGTGCTCCACCAGCCTGCAGGGCGAAGAATAACGTACGGCGCCAGTCCAGGGGCAAGAAACCCATCCACCGCAGCGCGTAGTAGAACACGCCGCCGAAGAGCCAGACGTAGGCCACAAATCCCAAGAAGCCGGTGATCACCCAAGCGTCCATCGTCTCGTTGTGGGAGCGATCGGGCGAGGCGGTGCGGGATTCGTAATGGCCCAGCAACGGGGGGTAAAAGGGATTATAGGCCACGTACATCGACTCGGGGCCGTAACCGACCAGCAGGCGCAGCGAATTGTACGGGTCGGAGCGCCCCTTGGGGTAATCGCTGGTCGGCGGGAACTTGATGGGATCGTGGGGGCTGATGAGATCAAGCGCCCCCTCCCAAATCAAGTTGCGCACCATGCCGGTTCCGCCCTCGTATTGGAGCACCCGGGCGACGCGGCTCAATCCCGGTTGTTCGAGGGCCCATTCGTGAATCGGCCCGCTCAGGTTGATGAGGAAGAAGCCGGCCGAGACAATAACGATCAGGATGAGCGCGCCGCTCAACAACGTGATCCACGTGCGGCGGTTCATGATCCGCTGGAGGGCAAGCGTCCCCAGGAGCACCCAGACGCCCAATCCAGCCAGGAGCCCCATCAAAGGGCCACGGCTCTGGGTGTACCAGATGGCGATCAATTGGACCAGGAAGAGGAAGATGTAAGCGGCCGCGCGCGGGATGTCGACCGCGTTCGTCTCCTCGTCGGTCAGGATGTCCCTGAAGGACTTGAGAATGCGGCTCAAGGTGGGGAAGGCGGCCATGATCAGATAGGCGGCGACGAAAATCGCGTTGCCCATGTTGGAAGCCACGCGCCGGGTCACGTCCCCGCCCCAGGGCAGGGGGTCCAACTTGTTGCGCTGGATGAGACCGTAAAGGGCGATAGGCAGGCTGTTGAGGATGACGACGGTGATCAAGCGCTCCAACTGTTCCCGCGTCCGCAGCCCCTGGAGGATGACGAAAAACACGACGATGTAAGACAACGTCGTGTAGGTCCCCTGCAAGCGCTGGTAGGAACCGAAGAAACTGACCCAGGGCGTGACCGATAGAAACGTGCTGAGGAGATAGACGATCACGGTGAAAAGGGTCGGTAACACCAGGGGCGTGCGCCAGGAGACGTCGAATTCATAGCGTCCGCTGGTCCGCTCCTCGACGTATTTGACGAGCCACAGGGCGGCCATGATCAGGGCCACCGTGCGCAGGGTGGTCAGTTTATCCGGCTCGAAGACGCGGCTGGAATAGACGTTGAAAAACAGCGGCGTGATGATGACCGCCAGGAGCCAGCCGAGTTCCAAGGCCTTGTCACAAAATGCGCTGAGTTTTGTCGAATTCATAGGCGCCTCTCTAGATTGAGTGTGCAAGTATGCAAGTTGCAAGTGTGCAAGTTGCAAGTGTTGCATAAGGAAGTGTCTACGTTTCCATACCCTCTTTTTTGAACCAGGCTAACGTGCGCTGTAAGCCGTCCTTGAGCGGGGTCTGGGCCTCAAACCCCAATATGTCGCGCGCACGGCTGACGTCCGGGACGCGCCGGCGGGTCTCCTCGAAATCGACCCCATAAGCCTGTTCGTAAGATACGTGCTGGATCTCCGAAGCGGAATCGGTCAATTGGCAGATCATCTCGGCCAGTTCCAGGATCGATGTCTCCTGGCTGGAGCCGATGTTGAAGACTCGTCCGGCCGCCTCGGGGACGGTCGCCGCCAGCATCGTGCCCCGCACCGTATCCTCGATAAAGGTAAAGCAACGGGTCTGCCTGCCATCGTCGTAGACGATCAACGGCGCATCCCGCAGCGCCTGGGTCATGAACTTGGCGATAACGCTGCCATACCCCTTGGGATCGAGGCGGGGGCCGTAGGCGTTGAAGTATCGGACGATGGAGACCGGGAGGCCCTTCTTAGCGTAGGCCAGGGCAAAGTATTCGTCAATCGCCTTAGCGTCGGAATAGGACCAGCGTCCCACCGTCGTCGGCCCCAGGAGACGGTCATCGTCCTCGTGCAACGGCACTTCGGCCGATTTGCCGTGAATCTCGGAACTGGACGCGATGACCGTCCGCACCCAGTACTTGAACGCCATCTCCAACACGTTCTCGGTGCCGCGCACGTTGGTGACGATGGCGCCCAATGGGTCGTCGACGACGTACTTGACGCCGACGACGGCCGCCAGGTGGTAGATCAGATCGGCCTGGCGAATGAGACGTTCCAGCGTATTCACGTTGAGGATCGAGTCGTTGACGAAATGAAAACGCTCGCTGCTCAACTGGTGGGCGATGTTGCTCGCTTTCCCGACCGAGAGGTTATCGATCACGGTAATCTCGTGTCCCTGTCCCATCAACACGTCCACCAAATTAGAACCGATAAAACCGGCGCCGCCGGTGACCAGAATGCGCATTGAGCCAACCTTTCGAGTGATTCAAGTTAAAGGTTACAAGTTGCAGGTTGCAAGTTTGCACGTCGTGTGCCATTGTTCTGTTAATAGGCCGATATATCTTACCCCAGGCAGAGCAAAAGTCAAGCCTACATTCCCCAGTTCCCCAAAATTCACCAAATATCTCGCGGTATCTTATGGGTGTGTTTCATTTCATTTGGGGCCAAGTTCGTAGTAGGCGATTTATCGCCGTAACACCGCGTCGTATAACACCCGGGTTTGAGCAGCGGTGCGCTCCCAGGAAAATTGAGCCGCCCGCGCCAGGCCACGGCGGGCGAGCGCCGGCCTCATTTCCGGATCCTGGAGCAATTGGCGCAGGACGCCTATCATCGATTCCGTGTCGGTGGGATCACAGTAAAGCGCGGCCTCTCCCCCAACTTCCGGGAGGCTGGATGTCGTGGAAGTCACGACAGGCGCGCCGCACGCCATCGCCTCCAGCACCGGCAGGCCGAAGCCCTCGTAGAGGCTGGGGAAGACCAGCGCCTGCGCCCCGGCGTAGACGGCGGGCAGGTCCTCGTCCGGCACGTACCCCGGCAGGACGACCGCCTCCCGCGCCGGCGACCGTTCGAGCGCAGCGAAAAAATCGTCGCACAACCAGCCCCGCTTCCCCACGACGACCCACCCATCGCTGAGACCATCGGCGTACACCGCCTCGAAGGCCGCCAGGAGGCGCGTCAAATTCTTGCGCGGCTCGATGGTGCTGACGAAGAGCAGATAACGTGGGGGCAATCCGTAGCGCGCGCGAAGCGCCGCCACAGCGTCCGGCGGCTGGGGACGAAAACGGGGATCGGCCGCCTCGTGGATGACGCTGACCTTCTCCAGTGCGATGCCGTAGGCGGCGATCAAGTCCCGCTTGGTGCACTCGGAGACAGCGATGATGTGGTCGGCGCGGCGGCAGTAGAGCGGCATCGTCAGGTTGAGGTACCAGCGGTTGAGCGGCTTGTGGTGTTCTGGCAGGTGACGGAAGATCAGATCGTGAACGGTGAGGACAGTCGGTACGCCTCGCAGGGGCATCAAGAGGTGTTCGGTGGCGTGGAACAGGGTCGCGCCAGGGATGATCCGGTTGAAGGGCACACGCGCGAGCTGCCCCATCCAGACCAGCATGCGCCAGGGCTTGTAACCCAGCGCGACGGTGTGGGTGGAGATGTGTTCCAGACCGGACAGCGGTTCGACACCCCGCTCGGCGTTGTAGAATAACGCATAACGATCGGGGCTTGCCATGAGCACAGTCGAACGGTCGGCGGCGAGCAGGGCGCGGGTCAGGCTCTCGGCGTAGCGGCCCAGGCCGGCGCGGCGGTGGACGGCGGCGGAGACGTCGAGGGTGATCGTCATAGGAGATAGGCGCGCGCCGGCTACCGCTGATACGACCCAACGAGCAGAATGCCCAATGCTTCGGCAGCTTCCTGAGCGGTGGGATGGATGCGGTGACCGAGGCGCAGCGTATCTATAGCGCCGAGCAGTTTGGAGACCTGGGCTTCGGTTCGCTGTTGAGCCTCGGCCAACTGTTCCACCCGTGCCTCGACCCGGTCCAGCCGTTCATCTGTTCGCCGCCAGGCCGTATCCTCCGACTCACGGACCCGACCCTGCCAAAAGCTCTCCATCAGACCGGTCAGAGCCGTCGCACCATCTTCACCCAGCTTGTGGCGCAGCACAGAAGGAATTTCCACTGGGGGACTCGTTAACACCACCATTACCTCCCTGACTTGTTCGTCACCGAATGTATCGTACCATAACCTTGGATCAGAGCACCACTTCTCCATACCCAAACAACCCCGTCGTGCCGCCTGTGTGCCAAAACAGGACGCGCTCTCCATTCTCGAAAGCCCCCTGGTGGATCAGATCGACCAGCCCGCCAAACGCCCGGCCGGTGTAGACCGGATCCAGCAGTATCCCTTCGGTCCGGGCCATCATCTGGATCGCCTCCCGTTCCAGGTCACCCACCACGCCATATCCTCCGCCCAGGTACCCATCGGCTACGTCAAAATCGGCCGGTGAGAAATCCGGTTCCACGCCCAACCAACGCGCAACCGCCTGCGCCAGATTGGCCAGAAGCTCCTGCAACACGCCGGCTGGCTTATCTATACTGACGCCGAGAATGCGTCCCTCGAATCCCAACGCCCGAGCGCCAACCGCCAAACCCGCCTGTGTCCCCCCGCTGGAGGAAGGTATCACGAGGCAATCGAACGTCACACCTTGTTTTGCACATTGCGTCACCAACTCCTCCATCGCCGCCACGTAACCGGTCGCGCCGATCCGGTTGCTGCCCCCATAGGGAACGATGTACGGGCGGCGGCCACGCGCGATCAGGTCAGCGGCGACGTCCTGCATCACCTCGTCCAGTGGACGCTCGCCCGCCCACACCGTCTCGGCGCCCAACAGCCGGTCCAGCAACAAATTTCCCCGCGCGACCGGTGGTTCCTCCCCACGCAAGACCAACGTACAGGCCAGCCCAAACTTGGCCGCGGCTGCCGCCGTCTGCCGGGCGTGGTTGGATTGGGCCGCTCCACCCGATATGAGCGTATTCGCCTCCTGCGCCAGGGCATCGGCCACCAGGAACTCCAACTTGCGCGCCTTGTTGCCGCCGGTAGCCAACCCGGTCTGATCGTCTCGCTTGATCCAGACGTCCACCTTTCGCAAGTGCGTGGTGAGGCGCGGCAGTGCCTCCAACGGCGTGGGCAGATGCGCGATAGACACCCGGGATACGTTCTCTGTTAGCATCATAAATCCTCCTATGTTAGCCCTGTGAGGGCCCTGATTGGGGCCCTGGTGGCCCTGGTAGGGGCCTGATTTCCTTTACCCGACCCGAAATGGTATAATGGATCATTCATTCGTATCTTCTCAATAAGTGAGGGACGCCTCCCCGGTTTATTGAGATGATACAGTTATTCAAAGGTGTAAGGGACAGGGAGATAAAATGAAAAACACGCGAACACGCTTCACATTTAGTATCATACTCATCTTTCTGATATTGACAAATGCCGGCCAGTCGATGAGCGCACGAGGTCTTGTGGAACCTGGAGATGATCCTTCTGGGCCAAATAAGAACGTGGTCAGCACCACACCATTGCCTCCATGGTGGATCGCGTCCGAATCACCGATCACCGGAGCGGCACAGGCCTCCGCCATCATCGCGCCTGACGTACAACGCGCCCTGCTTCAAGCTGGGTCTGACGAGCGCGTGCGTGTGCTCGTCCACCTGCGCGAGCAGGCTACAGGTGACGAATTCACGAGCACAACCGCTGAGAAAGTCCAACACCGCGCCCGCGTCGTCTCGACTCTGAAGGCCACTGCCCAGCGCACCCAGGCCAATCTCATCACCTACCTGGAGAGCGCCCAATCTGCCGGTCAGGTCGCATCTTACACACCGTTCTGGATCTTCAACGGCATTGCCGTCCAGGCCCAACCCGCCATCATCCAAGAACTGGCCCATCGTCCCGAAATCGCCTCCATCCAACTGGATCACTATCGCCAATGGCTCCCGAACACGAGCGCCATCTCCAACCCTGCAACCTCCATCCTCCAAACACCAACCGCCACCGAATGGGGCGTCGAGCGCGTCCGCGCCGACCAGGTGTGGGCCTCGCTGCACATCTCTGGCACCGGCGCCGTCGTCGCCGGGATGGACACCGGCGTCGATTGGCTCCACCCGGCCCTGCGCGAGCGCTACCGTGGATACGCCCCCCACGGCCCCTCCAACCACGTCTATCATTGGTACGACGCGACCGGCGGCGCGCTCTACCCGGTGGACGGGCACGGGCACGGCACTCACACCATGGGCACCATCGTCGGGCAGGATGGCACCGGCGTCGCGCCGGGCGCCCGTTGGATCGCCGTCAAAGTGCTCAATAACCAGGGGCAGGGCTACGACTCGTGGATTCACGCCGGTTTCCAATGGCTCCTGGCCCCCGGTGGCGACCCGGCCCAGGCCCCAGACGTGGTCAACAATTCGTGGGGCAACGACATCGGCTCGCTCACCACGTTCCAGGACGACCTGCGGGCACTGCGGGCCGCCGGTATTTTCGCGGTGTTTTCCAGCGGAAACCGGGGGCCGAACCGTGGCACCGTCGGCTCCCCGGCCTCCCTGCCAGAGGCGTTTGCCGTGGGGGCCACCGACGTCGACGACGAAGTGACCAATTTCTCCAGCCGGGGCCCCTCGCCGTGGCGAGAGATTCGCCCGCACGTCGCCGCGCCCGGCGTCAACGTGCGCTCCAGTCTGCCGGGCGGCGCCTACGGCACCAAGAACGGCACCTCGATGGCTGCGCCCCACGTTGCGGGCATCGCGGCGCTCCTGAAATCGGTCAGCCCCACCCTGAGCATCACCCACACCGCCTACCTCATCACCAGCACGGCCGTCCCATCGGGAGATCCCATCCCCAACAACGACACCGGCTGGGGCCGGGTGGACGCGTTCGCCGCCGTCGCTGCACTGGCGCACACCGGCTTTATCTCCGGTCAGGTCAGCCGGGCCGACGACGGCGCGCCCATCGCCGGCGCCACGGTGCAGGCGGGCGCCCACGGCCCCCAGGGGCGCGGTCAGGCACAGACCGGCGAGGACGGCCGTTACCTGCTAGCGCTAGCGCCCGCTCCCTACGACGTGAGCGTTTCGGCGTTTGGCTACGCGCCGGAGACGAAAATGGGGATTTCGGTCGTGACGGGCGCGACGAGCCTCCAGAATTTTTCGCTGCTCCCCTATCCCTCGGGAACCGTGGAGGGCCAGATTTCCGACGCCCAGACTGGCGCCCCGGTCACTGCGACGATTGACGTGCTGGACGCCCCCCTGCAGACGAGCGGCGCCGCCTATCGCTTCGACCTGCCCGCCGGCGATTACGTCATCCGCGCCTGCAGCGTCGGTTACCGGATCGTCACCGCCACCGTCACCGTCGACGTGGGTCAGACCACGCACGCGGACCTGGCGCTCGTCCCGGCCCCCGCCATCCTGCTGGTCGATAGTGGCGCCTGGTATTACGACAGTCAGATCCACTACTTCCGCCAGGCGCTGGACGCGCTGCATTACGCTTACGACGAGTGGGCAATCAAACGGCTTCCCGACGACGTTCCGAGCGCTTCCGATCTGGCGTCCTACGACCTCGTGATCTGGAGCGCGCCCCAGGATGCCCCGGGCTTCGTCGGCGCGGGGCAGGCGGTCGGCGATTACCTGGTCCAAGGGGGGCTGCTCTTCCTGAGCGGTCAGGACGTGGGCTACTGGGACGGCGGCGGGGTCCTTGGCTACTGGAGCGCCTATTACGGCGAGCGTCTCAAGGCTCGCTACGTCCAGGACAACGCGCCCACTCACGCGCTCCAGGGATTGGGCGATCAGATTTTCGCCGGGTTGGCGCTCACCATCGCCGGCCCCGGCGGCGCGGACAACCAGACCTATCCCGATGTGGTGGACGTGAGGGATGCGGACGGAGCCAACGCGGCGTTGCGCTACGACGAGGGTGGTTACGGCGGCATCCAAACCGGCACGTGCCTGCCCTACCGCGCCGTCTACCTGTCGTTTGGTTTCGAGGCCATCGACAACCAGGCCACCCGCCGCGAGGTGATGAAACGCGCCATCGACTGGCTCACGTCGTCGCCGCCGGCGGTGGGCCTCGAATGGTCGCCCATCCAGCAGATGCAGGTCGGGCCTCCGGGCGCGACGATCTCCCACACACTGCGCCTGCGCCACCTGGGGCAAGCGGGCGTCACCGATACCGTATCCCTGGAACTCGACGTCGCCCAATGGCCGAGCGAACTCAGCCACACGACGGTCACGCTGGCCCCCTGCGCCTCGCAGACCGTCGTCGTCACCGTCACGATCCCCCCCACCACCGGCTGGCACGAACAAGACACCGCTGTCGTCGTCGCCCGCTCCAGTCTCTCCCCCACGCTCGTCCAGACTGCCACCCTGGTTAGCAAGGCGCCTGCGCCTATTCTCCTGGTCGACGACGATCGCTGGTACGACCAGGAGGACAAATACGAGGCTGCGCTGAATGAGAACCGTTTCCCCTACGATTACTGGCGCACTGGATGGTCTGGATCGGAACCGGGTTGGGGCAGTCCCACGCCGGATTTGCTCGCCCGTTACCCCATCGTCGTCTGGTACACCGGTTACGATTGGTTCCGGCCGGTCACCGACGAGGAGATCGACGCGCTGAAAATGTACCTCGATCAGGGGGGGCGGCTCTTTCTCTCGTCGCAGGACTTTCTATATTACCATCACCAGAAACCCTTCACGCCCAACTACCTGGGGGTGCTATCGTATACCGAGAGCGTCACGCCCACGATGGCGAGCGGCACGCCGGAATCGCCCCTCGGCGACCGACTCGGCCCTTACGTCCTGCATTATCCCTTCAAGAATTGGTCCGACGGGATCCTGCCTGCCCTGGACGCGACCGTCTCGTTCCGCGATCAGAATCGCACCCCGATCGGTCTGGCCCGGGCGGAGGCGGATTACAAAACGGTCTTCTTCTCCTATCCTTTCGAGGCGATTCCTCCGGCCGGCCGGCGCCAGGTTATGGATCGGGCCGTCGGGTGGTTGAGCTGGCTAGGGGAATCGACGTTCACGGCCCATCAGCGCTCGGTCGCTCCCGGCGCCCGGTTGACCTACACGTTGACGTTGCGCAACGATGGCCCCGAAGCGGTTCGCGCGTCGCTTTCCAACACCTTGCCCATCAGCCTGACGCTCGTCCCTGGCAGCCTGACTGGCCCCGCGACTTATGACGCGCCATCGCGCCATGTCTCGTTGTTGGGGACAGCGGCTAACCCGCTCCAACCAGGCGCGACGCTCACCGTCACGTACCAGGCGACCGTCTCCCCGGATTGCGCCAGCGGCGAAACCATCGTCAACGTCGCTCGCATTGGCCTGGAGGATCATCGCATCCGCTTCGACCGGGATGCCGTGCTTGCAGTTGACGCCCCCGATTTATCCCCATCATACCTGGCTTGCCACCCCCTCGCGCCGCGACCGGGCGCCACGATCACCTGCGGCCTACACCTGGCCAACGCTGGCCCGGCCGGGGCGCTCACCGCCACTGTTTTCAATCTCCTGCCGCAGAACACGAGGTTGATCCTCGATTCCGTCGAGCTGGAGAGAGCGGGCACAGCCAAATTACCCACTCGAACGCTCGTGCTGTATACCCAATCCATTCAATGGGCCGGCCCACTGCCCGCTGGCGACGTGGTCACCCTGTCTTACCAATTGACGCTTCCCCGGACCGTTATCCATCCGCCCTTCTACAACGTCGCGTTTCTGGAGGATGGTGTGACAGGCGCATGGGAACGAACGGCCTGGATCATCGCCGATCCTTTCCGATGTTATCTGCCGCTGACGTTCAAAGACTGGGCGCAAACAGGAGCGGGAAACGTCAGATAGGTCTCGTTCTGTACAAGGATTCGATCGGTCAAGCGCCGACTGGCCTATTCCCGTGTCTCATGTATAATGAAACACTCGTTGTGTTTGAAAATGTGTGTGTTTCAAATGATTTAAGCGTATCATCTCAATAAACCGGGGCAAACTCGCTCGGGCCGGTCTCCCCGTGCCCGCTGTGACTCGGTCGGGAGACCGGCCACAGCTCCGTGTGTGTTTCAAATGATTTAAGCCTTGTTCGTAGTATGCGCGCTAGATAGCGGCTTCAGCGCGCTTTTACGGCGATAAATCGCCTACTACGAGCTTGGCCTCAAATGAAATGCAACACACCCGTTTGAAAATGTGTGTGTCCCTGAAAAATGTCCGGCAGCCAGTGGATTATCTGATCCCTGAGCCTGGAGGATGTCTGGAGGTGATTCGATATGCCTCAAACGCTGTTCGGCTCGGATACGTTGGGCCATACGATGTCGACCCAGGTGCTCGTCTACACCGACGGTGGGAGCGATCCCAATCCCGGCCCTGGCGGCTGGGGGGCCATCATTTGCTGGGAAGAGGACGGAGGGCGCGAGTGGACGCTCAGCGGCAACGATCCCGAGACGAGCAACAATCGTATGGAACTGCACGCTGCCATCGCCGCGCTGGGCCTGTTGGAAAGTGTCCTGGGACGCTGCCAGGTGGCGCTCCACACCGATTCTCAATACCTCCGCCGGGGGATCACCGAGTGGCTGGATGGATGGATCAGCCGGGGATGGCGCACCAAGGGCAAGAAAGCGGTCAAGAACCAGGATCTGTGGCAGGTGTTACACCGATTGACCCAGGCTCACGACGTCACCTGGCATTGGGTCAAGGGCCACGCCGGCGACCCGCTCAACGAACGGGCTGACCAGTTGGCGACCCAGGCGCGCGAAAGGCTCCAGGCGGCGCGGGTCATTTCCTCTCCCTCCACCCCTCGGCGCGACGATAATCGACCCAGCGTCGAGATTAGCGTCAAGGCATCACATCGGGGATCGACTGGACTGGGGGGGTGGGGAGCCATCTTGCGCATGGACGATCACGCCCGTTCCCTCAGCGATAGCGCGCCGGCGACTTCGGTCAATCGTATGCTCATCCTGGGCGCTACCAGGGCGCTGCAAGCTCTGACCCGACCATGCCGCGTCACGCTTTACTCCGACGCAAATTACCTGATTCAGGGCGCTTCTCAATGGGTGAAAGGCTGGCAGGCCCGGGGTTGGCAGACGAAAGAGGGGAAACCGGTCGCCAATCGGGATGCGTGGGAGACGCTCATCGAAGCCGCCCAACCCCACCACGTCACCTGGGTACAGGTCAAAGGCGACGAGGCCCCTGACGATCTGGCCTGGGCTGGCGAGTTGGCCACCGAGGCCACGCAATCCAAAGTGTCCAGCTGACGCTGTTCGACGAGCGCCTGATCCAAGATGTTTTCAAGAACGAGTAGCTTGAGCGGCGAAAAGATATGGGTGTGTTTCACAAACGATTTAAGCGTATCATCTCAATAAACCGGGGCAAACTCGCTCGGGCCGGTCTCCTGACCGTGCCCGCTGTGGCTCGGTCGGGAGACCGGCCACAGCTCCCCAACTTATTGAGAAGATAGATTTAAGCCTTATTCGTAGTACGCGCTTTTACGGCGATAAATCGCCTACTACGAACTTGACCTCGAATGAAATGAAACGCGGCGAAAAGATATTGAGGGTCTCTGGCCGAGTCATTACGTCTATCTCTGCTAAACTTTTCTCTGCCGCCTTTTGGCGGCTGTTTTTTGGAGGGAATCGATGATCATCAAACGACTGCTCGATCAACGCTTCGTCCTCGTACTTGTGCTCGTGTTCACCCTCGCGGGCGCGGTGGGTTCACTGTCTGCTTGCCACCGCGCCACACCCGAGGCGCCACCCCAAGCGCCCAAGGTTGAGAGCGTCAACGTCGAGCATGGGGGAAATTCCACACCAGAACCGAGCGCGACCTTCACCGCTACACCGGCGGTTCCACCCTCGCCCGCATATCCCGGGGCCTACGCCGGCACGCCGACGCCCAACCCGACGCCCGCGAACCTGAGCACCGGTGACGGTCTGGAATCCTACGTCGTTCAATCGGGCCAGACCCTGGGATGGATTGCCCTGGTCTTCGGTTGCAGGGTCGAGGACATCGTGGCTGCCAATCACCTCGCCAATGCCGACGCCATCAAAGCCGGCCAGACGTTGGTCATTCCCGTCACCGCCTCGGAAACCGGTCCCGCTCTCAAACTGGTGCCCGATAGCGAGGTGGTTTATGGCCCGGCCTACATCCATTTCGACCTGGCGGGTTTCGTCGCCGGTCAGGCTGGCTACCTGGCGAGCTACGCCGAGGACGTGGAGGGACGCACGTTGACCGGCGTGGAGGTCGTCCAACTGATCTCCCAGCGTTTCAGCGTGGGACCACGGGTATTGCTGGCCCTGCTGGAGATGCAGTCGGGATGGGTTACGCAGCCTCAGCCCGCCGCCGAAACCCTCACCTACCCCCTGGGGCACGTCCGGGACTACTACGAGGGGTTATTTCAGCAACTGAGTTGGGCCGCCGTCAGGCTCAATAGCGGCTACTATGGCTGGAAACGGGGAGACCGCACGACGATGCGCCTCGGCGACGGGGCTCGAATTGCTGTCGCCCCCACGCTCAACCCGGGCACCGCCGGTGTGCAGAACTGCCTGGCCGAGCTGGCCCAAGATCGAGACGAATGGCTGGCGATGGTCGGCCCTGAGGGCTTTCCGGCGACCTACGCGCGCCTCTTTGGGAATCCCTTCGCCTACGCGGTCGAGCCTTTAGTTCCACCCGACCTCGTTCAACCGGAGATGCGCCTGCCCTGGGAGGGCGGGGAAACCTGGTACTTGACGGGTGGCCCTCACGGGGGATGGGGCACCGGCAGCGCTCAGGCAGCGCTGGACTTTGTACCCGGCAGCAAGATGCTGGGCTGCCGGCCGGCCCAGGAGTGGATCACGGCTGTCGCTGCGGGGGTGGTCGTACGGAGCGAAGATGGCGTGGTGATCCTGGATCTGGATGGGGATGGCTTCGAGCAGAGCGGATGGACGGTGCTATATCTCCACGTCTACGCCGACGGACGTGTGCCAGCCGGCGCCTTCGTCCAACGGGGAGAACGGATCGGGCGTCCTTCTTGCGAAGGGGGTGTGGCCGAGGCGACTCATCTCCACCTGGCCCGGCGTTACAACGGCGAATGGATACCGGCCGGCAGCGGCCCGCTCCCGATGGTGCTTTCGGGGTGGACGGCCCAGGAAGACGTGATGCCCTACGATGGGACGATGGTCAAGGGTGAGCAGACGCGCACCGCTTGCGAGTGCTGGGAGGATGATTACAACGGCCTCGTCTCCGACAATTACCCGTGACGCATGAGCCACGTCTCAATCGTGCGACGATAGACGTCGGGGCGCTCGTAGAAAGGGGTGTGTCCGACATTCTCGATCACGACCAGTTCTCCTCGCGGAACCCGCTCCGCGATCAGGTGCGCCTGGGTGGGAGGAACGATGGGGTCTCGATCGCCGGTCAGCGCCAGTGTCGGCACAGAGATGCGCGGCAGTTTTTCGCTGATGTCCACGTCGGGCATCGTGGTGAAATAGTGAATCATCGCCTCCAGGTCGAGTTTCCTGTAAGCCGGAAAACTGTTTTCCAGCAACGCATCGAAATGGCGATAGTTATGTACGCTATGGGGATCGGCCGAGTAAAAACGGGTTGCCGCTCGATAGATCGTCCGGCTGAGGCCCACGCTCTTGTATACAAACTTGAAAGCGCACTGCCCCAGCAGGCCATCGCGCACCCATCGCTGCTGGCGTCCCAACACCCCTCGCCAGCGTCCCTGGGCAAAGCCGGATATGCTGATCACGAAATGGGCCATATCCGGCGCGTGAGCGGCGATGTCCAGGGCGGCAAATCCACCGGTGGAGTGCCCCACCAGCATCACCGGGCGCTCTCCCACCAGTTGGCGGATCGCTATGGCCAACACCTCGGCCAACCCCTCAGCCGTCAACGACTCTCGCCGGAAGTCAGACGGAAACGACGCTGGGTAATGACCGGGTAGGCTCAAAGCGTAACACGGCCCTGCTCCGATGAAAGGCTCCACCAGGTCCGAGGTCCAGAAGTAGACCGAGGACGTGATGCCGTGCATCAGGATGACGGGAACCCCCTCCGCCTCTGGATTGAACGATAACGCCACCAGGCGATGCCCATCAACCGGTATCTCATATTTGATTGTCATATCCCGCCCCAATAGAAGTGATGGATTCTTCTCGAAGTATGGGGAAGATGGGTGCCTTGCGGGCAGCGAAGCCACCGGCAAACCCCCGTGCCCCAGTTTTCGAGAGGATCATTCCCCTACGGTCAGCCATATTATAAGGGTGCGTTTCATTTCATTTGAGGTCAAGTTTATAGTAGGCGATTTATCGCCGTAAAAGCGCATACTACGAACAAGGCTTGAATCATTTGAAACACAGCCATATTATAACGTCTTTTGAGGTTCCCGACCATTCTGTGAACATCGTCTTTCGATACGACCTGAGTGTCTTCTCACAGTGGGAGATGGATCACACGAAATCGTGATAGAGGGACGGGGGCTCAGGCGGATATGTTCTCGACCTGGATCTGATACATTTCCCTTAACTCCTCCAGGGTTTTTAGCACGTGCTCTTCATATTGCCCGGGTATCACGAGGGTCAAGTCGTTGCTATTCGCTTCGACGGGGCATTTGGTGTCCAATAGCGCCTGCCTGAACGCCGCCCAGAATACTTTCGTGGGGCAATGGTACGTGATGCGCGTGGAGCGCATTAACTTTACCCGCTCCTTCTGCTCGGGTTTTGGCTTGGCGCGCGGTGCTTCTTGGACGAAGACGGTGCGGGCCGGAGGGGGAACAATCGCCAACGAAGAAGCTGGATGTGCGACCCACAAAGGCACCAACGCCGCTTGCTCCAGGTGCTCGAACAGCACGTCGGGCGAGTGGACGACGCGGATGGTGGGCGATACGCACACCTCGGTCAACTCGTCGATCAGTTCGTCGGACGCCAACAGGTCTTCGCTTCCCTCCAGGAGCGCGAACCCGTCGTAGAGGATGAACTTATCCGCGTAAGCCCCCCACTCCTGCAACTCGCGGGCGACGTTGCCCGGCAACTGGTGCTCGGTCAGACGGTCCAGCAGCGCGACGACGTCGAGGCTTTCGTCCTGGGCCGTCGCGGTGGTGACCTTCTCCCGATCCAGCTTCAGGATGGTGAGGACGTCCTCGGAGACCAGGTCGGTCAGCGGGTTCAGCCGGTCGAGCACGCCAACCGGGTAAAGTGTCGATTCCACGTAAACCTCGAAGTTGGGTTGGACGGTCACCTTGGGCTTCGGGATCTCGCCCGCCACCGTCTGTGCCAGGCGGCTGGTGATCCGGAAAGCCTTGAGATGATTGATTGGCGGGTAGACGCCTTTATATGGTTCATCGGCGTAGGCCACGTCCACGTAACCGAGGGTGAGCAGCGCGTCCTCCAGGAAACGTTCCACGTACCGCCCCTCCACCCGTTCGAATCCATCCGGGGCGTCATCTGGGATCACATCGTTGCTTCTCCAGCGATCCTTACCCTCCTTGAAATTGGCGTAACGGGTTCTCTTGTCTTCCCGCCAACCCAGTTTGTACGGCGGCGGGTCCTTGGGGATCAGGAAGTAGGGATGGTGTTGCTTCAGGTACTGCACCAGGGAAGCCGCGCTGTACCAGACGCCGACCTCGCATTGGCCCAGGATATCCAGCAAGAAGCGACGCGCCTCGGGGAAATCGAGCATCGGAAGCACCTTGGTCGCGCATCCGTGACTATTGAAAGCGCCGAGCCGTCCAAAATACCCGGTTTGGAAAAACTCACTCCGACAAGCCTCTTCGTTTTCCAAGAATAGATTGAGCAAACACCGTTCTTGCTCGATCATGGGGGCATCGAGAAATGCCTCGTACGCCTTGGCATTGAAGATCACGTAGTTGTCAATAAAGGATGGAGAACTGCTCGAATATCCCTGGTAGGCGCCCTTGATGTCGTAACTGACGAAATCCAGGTTGAACGCCAGCCAGTCTACGTAATTCACCCATTGCGAAGCGCCATTTGCTTCCACCTCCTCCGCCGCGTAGGGATCGGAGACCCGTTTCGCCAGGCGACGGCAGTCGGCCTTGCTCAGGTTGTTATCTCGCACCAAGCGCTTGACCTCTCGCTCGCGCACGTAGCGCACGAACACGTGGATATCGCGGCGCAGGTCGTAGGGCACGCTGTACACGTCCAGATTGGATACGTCGATGGGTTTCAGTTCAAGCATCGTTCGTCACCTCCTTGATCACGTGACCGGCGCCAGCGACCACTTTCCTGACCGCCTTCAACATATCTCGAGGACAGACGATGTAATCATTGGGCAGAAAGCGAACTTTCAACGGGTCCTGGAACGTCTCCTCCATCTGTACCCTGAGGCCCAAATCATTGACCTGGGCGATGAGCAAATGCTGGTGGACGATTTGTTTGCCCCACCGCGCCTCGGCCATCTCCAGGGTGCGGCGGAAGGTCGGCGCGTGCTCCTGCAGCCACGCTGTGAGCGCTTGGCCCTGCAGAGACTTCAACGAGCGGCCGATTTTGACCAGACTGGGTGAAGCTGTCAGGTATGGGCCATCGACGTCCGCCACGCGCAGGTCAGCGCTGCACTTCAAGAGGTCCAGCGCCGGGTAGGGAATCGTCTCCAGGTTCACCAACAGGTCTTGCTCGTCGAAAGCACAGAGGTAATCCTGAGGCGTGACGTCGGTGTCACGTCCTATCGTGGCCGGTCGATAGTACGTGACGTCGTCGACCGTTTGCCTGACCAGGCAACCCCAGCGCCAACCGCTCTCGCAGATGTCCTCTGCCTTGATGCTGGTATTGCAGAAGACACGCAGTGGCTGGGACAACTGGCCCGGACGGAGCCACTCATCCTCGGCCAGTCGAGAAAAGACGTAGGTGACCGTTTGGATGGGAGGTACAACGTAGCCCTGGTCACTGCGCCAGATGATGGTCACTTCGTGCTCGTCCATGTTCTGGTAGGAGAAAGGCATGGCGCTCGACCAGCACACACGCTGCCATTCGAGCAAGCGCTCGGTCTTGAATGGGTGGGCGCCCATGTACAGATCACCGTTCACTAATTGCAGTTCGTAGTCCTTCCTGATGTCTCCCTTGATGGGCGGCTCGCCGGGGATGACCGTTTTCAACTTCCGCCGCAGGAGATCCGCGTGACGTTCGCCCGCCCCCGCCAGCTTCGTCGGCGACTGGATCAGCGGCGGCAGAAAGCGCGCGAACTGCCGGGGAAAGCGGTAGCGGCGGCGCTCGTTTTTGGTGTTGGCGTCGTACAGGCTGTGATCCTCGGCGAACAGGAGCACCCCCTTGCGAATCAAGGTCCGGCGCACTTTCTCGAAGACCGGTTTGTAACGCTCGGTGTAGGTGGCATAGCGGGAACCCTGCGCGCTTTTGTAGATACGAATGAAAGCCGTGATAGGCACTTCTTTGTCGATGTACGCGAGCCAATGCAAGAACACGACCTCCGGGTGCGTCAACGTGTTGAGCGCCGCCTCCACCCCGATGTCGGAGAGGTAGAAGTTCTCCAGGAGCGCGCGGGAGGCGGTCTCCTGCTCGCTGAAGCCCCGATTTTCCCGGATGGCGTTGACGTCGGCGTTGCTCAACTCATCGTGGCACATTTGATGTAACATTTGTATGGTGTCCATATCGTCTCCTAACCTGGCAGAGCCAGAGCCAATAAAGGATGCTGACAGCAGAAGCGAAGCGGCTCTTGCTTGCCGTGCAAGGATTCTATGGGTGAGGCCCTATGAACAGCCACTTGCCATTGACGCCGTTTCGCGTTAAGATGTACCCACTATGACATACGATTCAAAAAATCCGATTATCGTCCAGGGGGACAAGAGCGTGCTCCTGGAAGTCAATAACGAATACTACCGGGATGCCCGGGACGTGCTGGCCCGTTTCGCCGAGTTGGAGAAAAGCCCCGAGTACGTTCACACCTACCGCATCACGCCCCTGTCGCTCTGGAACGCCGCATCCTCGGGCCTGAGTGCCGCGACCATCCTCGAAGACTTGCAAAAATACAGCAAATATCCCCTGCCCGAAAACGTGCGGGTGGATATTGAGGATTATATCTCGCGCTACGGTCGCGTCAAGTTGACCCGGCGCGACGGCGACCTGTTGCTCGTCTCCGACGACGTCGCGCTGATCGTGGAACTGCTGCACCACAAGGAACTCGAGCCCTACATCGAGCAGCGCATCGACGACACCACCCTACACGTCGACGCGGCCCGGCGTGGACACATCAAGCAGGCGCTGGTCAAAATCGGTTACCCGGCCGAGGACCTGGCCGGGTACGTGGATGGCGAGGCGCTGGCGTTCCAACTGCGGGACGAGACGAGCGCCGGTCAATCCTTCTCGCTGCGCGATTACCAGCGCGAGGCGGCCGAGATTTTCTACGCTGGCGGCGCGGCCCACGGCGGTTCCGGCGTCGTCGTGCTCCCGTGTGGATCGGGCAAGACGATGGTCAGTATAGCGGCTATGGCGATGATGCAGTGCAACACCCTGATTCTGACGCCCAACACCGTCGCGGTGCGCCAGTGGATCAGCGAGCTGTTGGATAAGAGCACGTTGACCGAGGAGCAGATTGGCGAGTACTCGGGCCATCGCAAGGAGATCCGGCCGGTGACCATCTCCACCTACCAGACGATGACCTATCGCAAACGGGGGACGAAAGGGCGCGATCTCCCCATCGTCGAGGAGTTTCCCCACTTCCACCTGTTTGACGAACGGGACTGGGGATTGATCATCTATGACGAGGTGCACTTGCTGCCAGCGCCGGTCTTTCGTATCACGGCCGAGCTCCAGGCGCGTCGTCGACTGGGGCTGACAGCCACCCTGGTGCGCGAGGACGGGCGGGAGGAGGACGTCTTCTCTCTCATCGGGCCCAAGAAGTATGACGTGCCCTGGAAGGATCTGGAGCGGCAGGGATGGATCGCCAGCGTCGAGGTGACCGAGATTCGCGTTGCGATGCCGCGCAATTTACGGATGGATTACGCCGTCGCCGACAAGCGCCAGAAGTACCGCATCGCAGCCGAAAATCCGCACAAATTCGACGTGGTCGACGCCTTGCTGGACAAGCATCCCGACGATAAGACCCTCATCATCGGCATGTACCTGGATCAACTCGAGGAGGCGCAGAAGCGCTACGGCTACCCGATCATCACCGGCCAGACCGACGTGCAGGAGCGCCAGAGATTGTTCGAGCAGTTCAAAGCCGGAGACGTACAGCGTTTGATCATCTCCAAGGTGGGCAACTTCGCCATTGATCTCCCGGACGCCAGTGTGATGATCCAAATCAGCGGGACCTTCGGCAGCCGCCAGGAGGAAGCCCAACGCTTGGGCCGGATCCTGCGTCCCAAGCGTAATGGTGATCTGGCCCATTTCTACACCCTGGTCAGCAAAGATACGCGAGATCAGGCCTTCAGCGCCAATCGCCAACTTTTCCTCACCGAGCAAGGCTACAGCTATACCATTCTCTACGACGACGAAGTGGAGGATTTAGAAGCGGCGCGGGGATAGCGCAATCGAGAGCCGAGAGGGGAAGATCGACCAACACGACCTTCTCGTCCTCCAGTCATTCGGCCGGCAGCGTGAAATAGAACGTGCTTCCTTCCCCCACATCTCCTTCCACCCCTACCTGTTTGCCCAGCTTCTCCACGATGCGCCGGACGATGGATAGCCCCAGGCCGTGTCCCTTGGCGCTCACCTGGGAGAGGCGCGTAAACGGGATGAACAAGTGTTCCTGCTCCTCGGCTGAAAGCCCCGCGCCGTTGTCGCGCACCCAGAAGCGCACGGACCCATCCGCCTGTTCCATCGCTCCCAGTTCCACCCGGGGCGGTTGCCCCCCGTACTTGATGGCATTGCTGATGTAGTTGACCCACACCTCCTCGATCCACGGACCATAACCGATGGCTGAGGGCCAGGTATCGGGCAATATGATCTGGGCCTGGTGCTCCTCGATCATATCGCTCAAGCGACGCTGGGTCTTACTTATGATGCTCCCCATATCCAGCGCCGTCATCTTGACTTCCTCCATCTTGCGCACACCGGCCAATAGGAGCAACTCGTCGATGATGTTGGACATATCCCGTCCTCGTTGCGCGATCATTCCAAGGTGATGGCGGATCTGTTCCTCGGGCAACGATCCATAGGCCTGCTCCAACAACTGGGCGTAACCGATGATCGAGGTCAACGGGGTTTTGAGATCGTGGGCCACGGTGTGGGCGAAGGCGTCCAGCTCGGCGATTAACTTGTCCCGCTCGACGATCTCGCGCTGGAGGTCCCTCTGCAACGCGCGCAGGCCCAGGTGGGCTTGCACGCGGGCCCGGACTTCGGGGACTTCGAATGGCTTTGGGATGTAGTCCACACCCCCGGCGGCAAAGGCCTTGACCTTATCCTCTGTCGCGTCCAGGGCGCTGATAAAGATGACGGGAATATCTCGCGTGGCCTCGTCCGCCTTCAATTGCTGGCAGACCTCGTAACCGTCCATTCCCGGCATCATGATGTCGAGCAGGATCAAGTCCGGCGGATCATTCGCCGCCGAGGCGAGCGCCTGAACCCCATCGCTCGCCATCTGAACGTCGTAACCCTGGCGCGTCAACATGTGAGAGAGCAAATTCTGGTTCACCTGATTGTCGTCCACGACCAGGACCGTCCCACCGTGCGAAACAGTTTGATGACGATTCATCGGCATCGCTCCTGTTCATGATTCATTGTTTTCATTTTCATTGTCTTTTCCCACCAGGAAATAGGTCGTCATTTCTCCTTTACCCTTCACGTGAATCCCGCCGCGTCGCTCAAACACGTACCGCTCCCGCAATCTCTCGTAAGCCACTGTCGTGACCTGGATCCGATTCCCCACCCCGTGCGAGGCCATACGGCTGGCGGTGTTCACGGTATCTCCCCACAGGTCGTAGCTGAATTTCCGCTGCCCGATCACGCCAGCGACGACCGGCCCGGTGTGAAAGCCGATCCGAATCTGAATCGGCCGCACGTCGTCTACCTTGAACTGCTCGATGGCTTTCTGCATGTCGAGCGCCATGTCGGCTACCGCCTCGACGTGGTCCGGTCGAGGGCTGGGTAGGCCGCCGACCACCATGTAGGCGTCGCCAATGGTCTTGATTTTCTCCAGGCCGTGCCGCTCGGCCAATTCGTCGAAAGTGGAGAATAGACCATTGAGCAGGAACACCAATCCCGTCGGCGAAAGTTGGGCCGAGAGGGGCGTGAAATCCACGATGTCGGCGAACATCACGGTAACATGGGCGAAACTGTCGGCGATGATGCTTTGTCCTTGTTTCAGACGTTCGGCAATCGGTTCGGGCAGGATATTGAGCAGCAGACGCTCCGACTTTTCCCGCTCGATCTGCAACTGCTTGAGATACGCCTGCTCCTGGTCGCGCAACCACTTTTTCTCCAGGCTGGCCCCGATTCGCGCCCGCAGCAGGACCGGGTCGAAGGGCTTGGGCAGGTAATCCTCGGCTCCCATCTTGACACACTTGACGATGCTGTCCATGTCGTCGACAGCCGAAATCACGATGACGGGAATATCGCGTAGCGCCTCATCCGCCTTGACGTGGCCCAATACCTGGTAACCGTCCATCTCTGGCATGACGATATCGAGCAACATCAGGTCGAAGGATTGCTCGCGCAGCATATCCAGGGCCTGTTGGCCATCCTCAGCCAGCGCGACGGTGTGTCCCTGTAATTCCAACCCCCGGGCCAGCTTGAGGCGATTCAGCCGGTTATCGTCCACCACCAAAATGCGGCCTGGTGACCTCACGCCTTCCTGCTCTGCCGCCATATTCTACTCCCGTTTTGCTACCCAACGTTTGTGGCCACAAGCCTCGGTCAGGGCCGTCACCAACTCCGCCACCCGGATCGGCTTGCTGAGGTAATCGTCCATCCCCGCCGCCAGGCAGGTTGCTCGATCCTCCTTCATCGCGTTGGCCGTCATGGCGATGATGCGCGGTTGCGCTTTGGGCGCAACCTCGTGGCGGATGCGGCGGGTGGCCTCCAGACCGTCCATCTCTGGCATTTGCACGTCCATCAACACCACATCGTACGCTTGTCGCTCCAGCGTTTCCAAGGCCTCCAGGCCGTTAGAAGCCAGGTCGGCCTGGTAGCCCAGGCGCGCCAGGAGTCGCAGGGCCAGCTTCTGGTTGACCGGGTTATCCTCGACCAACAAAATCCGCAAAGGCAAGCGCGCTGCCATCCCGGCGTCGAACTGGGGCTGTCGCATCGTCTCATCCGCCACTGTCGGTTCCTCGCTCGGCTCGACCTCGGCTTGGATGGTAAAGCAGAATGTACTCCCAGCGCCCAGTTCGCTCTCGACCCACATCCGGCCGCCCATCATCTCGGCCAATCGCCGGCTGATCGCCAGCCCCAGGCCGGTCCCCCCATACTGGCGCGTAGTCGAATCATCCACCTGGGTGAAGGGCTCAAAGATGTGATCCAGGCGATCGGCCGGAATCCCGATGCCGGTATCCTCGATCGCGAAAAGAATTTCCCACGTCTCCCGATCCGCTGGGGATGTCCCTCGATCCAGCGGCCGCGCTGTCACCGAGAGGGAAATCTCTCCCTGCTCGGTGAACTTGATCCCGTTTCCAAGCAAATTGACCAGGATCTGCCGCAAACGCGCCATGTCGCCCCGGATACGCTCCGGCACCTGGCCGTCGATTTGATAGTCCAACGCCAGGCCTTTTTCGGTTGCTTTGGGTCTTAGAAGATCGACGGCGCTACCCACACACATAAGCAACTCGAAAGATTCTTGCTCCAGATCCATCCGTTCGGCCTCGATTTTAGAGAGATCGAGGATGTCGTTGATGAGCATCAAGAGCGCGTCGCCGCTGACGCGGATCGTCTCCACGAATTCCCGCTGCTCCGGCGTCAGTTCCGTGTCCAGGAGCAGGCTGGTCATCCCGATCACGCCATTCATCGGCGTGCGAATTTCGTGGCTCATCGTGGCCAGGAACACACTCTTGGCGCGCGAGGCAGCCTCGGCGGCGATACGGGCCTCCCGGGCTTCGCTCAAAGCTTGCTCTAAGTCTCGTTCCATCTCCCGACGCTCGGTGATGTCGCGCAAGACGAGCATGCGCCCTTGTAGCACTCCTCGTCGATCGAATAGGGGATTGATTCGCAGGTCGTAACAGCGTTGCCCGTCGTCCTCATCCTCATCCACGGCGATCTCGGTTTGCACCCGCACCTCGTCGCGGAAGTGGTCCAGCAAGTCCTGCCACAGGCTCAATGCTTGGAACGCAGACATACCAATCAAGCGATCGGCGCGCAAGTTCAGGATGTCTTCCATGGCCGGGTTGAGATCGACGATGCGATTCTGTCGATCCAGCACGAACATCCCGTCGTCCATATTGTCCACCAGCACGTCGCGCGCGATGGGCGCCAGGTCCAGGAGCCGGTAACGGAACACGCTCTGGGCAAACAACAGCCCGCCCAGCATAAAACCAATGGGGCTCAGGTCAATCCCTGGCAAGGGAATCAAGCGGAAGATGTAGAGCAGATTGGGGATCAGAGAGGCCACCACGCCCAATAGCAACGTGATGGACTGCAACTGGTAGAGATGGAACGAGCGAATGGCCTGCCGGATCAACAGGAACGCGCTGACCGTCGATAGCAGGTACCCGTAAGCCGCGTTGATCCAGAACCAGGCCCCATAGGCGGTCACGTCCATCAACAAGAGGGGATCGTGCCGGAAGAAGGTATAGCCCTGCCAGATCAGGCCGTGCGCCTCGGTCGTCCAGGCCAGGATCAAGGTCAGGGAGGGGATCGCCAGCAAGCCCGCCAGGCGGCGGACGTTCAGCTTCCGTCCATACCCGACGTACTGGATGGCGAACGCCAGCAACGCCACGGGCGAACTGCTGATGAAGATATAGCCCACCTTGGACCAGAAGAGCGTGCCCATCGGCCTGGGGCTTAAAACCAGCAGGGCCTCGGTCAACGCCCATCCAGCCACCGAAAGCATGAGGAAGCTTAACCCCAGCGCCGCCTGGGCCTCCCGGTGGCGCCAGGCGTAGAACGCGAGCACCGTCAGGATCGTGGTCGCGAACACCATCGCGATAATGCATATCATATATTGCCAGATCACTTTATGTGTCCTTATCCCTGCCCTCGAGGGGTGCTAGCAGTTCCGCCACCCGGATCAAGCTGTGCCCTTTCCATTCCCGTTCAACTACCCTCGCTACTGGCAGGCAATGACTGGCACATGCTCAGCGCCCGGACCAACTCCTCCACCCGGATCGGCTTACTGATGTAATCGTCCATCCCGGCGGCCAGGCAGGCCTCCCGGTCTTCCTTCATCGCGTTGGCCGTCATGGCCACGACGCGGGGCCTCCGATCCACGTCCCACTCCTGGTGAATGCGGCGGGTCGCTTCCAGGCCGTCCAATTCGGGCATTTGCACGTCCATCAGGATCATATCGTACGTCTGCCGGCGCAGGGCTTCCAACACCTCGACCCCGTTGCCCACCACGTCGGCCCGGTAGCCCAGACGCTCCAACAACCGTAACGTGAGCTTCTGGTTGACGGCGTTGTCCTCGGCCATCAGGATACGCAGTGGCCAGCGCTGGCCCATCTCTGAATCGAAGAGTGGTTTTTCGGTCTCCTCGCTTTTCTCCCCCGGCTGAACCTCCTGGGCGAAGATTTGTACCAGCACCTCGTACAAATGGGAGGCCTTGATCGGTTTGTTCAGGTAGGCAGCGAACGCCACCGTCTGCCCCCTGGCCCCTTGTCCGTCCTCTCGCCCTCCCTCTCGCCCTCCCTCTCGCCCTC
>Ga0129302_1000685_pt1 | contig 25109 bp, 21 predicted proteins | sample BlaSprsedimmetaG_FD_94476 | JGI IMG/M metagenome (GOLD analysis project Ga0129302, IMG submission 94476) | Hot spring sediment bacterial and archeal communities from California, USA to study Microbial Dark Matter (Phase II) - Blank Spring... | ecosystem: Environmental > Aquatic > Thermal springs...
AAAAAGCAACGAGAGATTGTTGTTGAGACGGACTTATTTTCTGGATAATTAAAAATTTATAGCGTATTCAGTGGGGTCCATAGGCTTTTTGGCTAATTTTCGAAAAGTTTCGGATGCTAGTGATCAAGGAACTATTTCCGGGTGAGCCACTGTTGGAGGACAGCTATGAGGCTGCAATTGAGCAGTTTACAGGCAAATGTAAGTGTGGCGGCCAGTTTAGGTTTAATGTACCCCCACGCTGCCCACGTTGTCGTTGCACCGATTTCGAAATGGACAACACCGATGCGCTTTGTTACGATTAAATCGATACATGTTTGAAAAAGTGTAATCAGAGATTAGTGTAGAATTGACAGCTTAACATTGTGCTGCATTCTTTTTATCTTCGTGCTAAACAAAATGTAATGAATCAGGTAGATATTGCCGAACTTTACAGGCAGGTAAAGGAATTCTGTGAACACGATACTACTGGCCACGACTGGTGGCATGTGCATAGAGTAACACAGCTGGCAATACATTTAGCCAAGCACGAAGGGGCCGATGTTCTGCTTGTTGAGCCGGCAGCACTTGTTCACGATACCGACGACTGGAAACTAAAGGGAGGAGAAGGATATCCGAATGCAACCTTAATACTCAAGGCAGCCGGTTACAACAGTAAACAGATTGCTGACATTTTGGGGATTGTGGTGCAGGTGTCATATAAAGGGGCTGGCGTCGATACCACACCACGTAGTATTGAAGCCATGGTGGTTCAGGATGCCGATAGGCTCGATGCCATTGGAGCCATTGGCATTGCGCGAGCGTTTGCCTATGGCGGCTCTAAGCATCGCCCTTTGTATCTTCCCCATTTGGAGCCCCAATTGCACCAAACCTTTGAGGAGTATAAGACAGCTCAAGGCCACACCATTAACCATTTCTATGAGAAACTTTTGCTCCTTAAGGACAGGATGAACACCGCTACGGCTAAAGCCTTGGCCGAGGAACGCCATAGGTTCATGGAAATTTTTCTGGAACAGTTTTATAGGGAGTGGAACTTTAAACCATGATTATTGCCATTATCGATATGGGCACCAATACCTTTAACTTATTGGTAGCTCAAACTTCAGGAGAAATCCTACACGAGAGTAAATTACCGGTTAAACTTGGAGAAGGAGGTTTTACAGATAATTGGCTTACACCCGAAGCCATGCATAGGGCATACAACGCCATTAATACACATCTAACTACTGCTAAAAGCTTTGGGGCATCGCAGTATTATGCCTTTGCAACATCGGCTGTGCGCGATGCTTCAAATGGACATGCATTTGTAAGCGAGATAACACAAAGGTTTAATATTGATGTTGAGGTAATAAGTGGCGATCGCGAGGCTGAGTTGATCTGGAAGGGCGTAAATGCAGCGGTAGACCTGGGCGAAAGCCCTGCAGTTGTTGTTGATATTGGTGGCGGCAGCAACGAGACCATTATTGCCAATTCTAAGCAGATATTCTGGCTCCGCAGCTTCAACCTTGGCGTAACCCGAATTGCTGAGAGTTTCCCAATTTCCGATCCTATTACTACGGATGAACTCGAAGCCATTGAAAGCTACATGCTTCAAACGGTTGAGCCATTGCTTCTGGCAGCAGCAAACCTAAATCCGAGGATTTTGGCCGGTAGTTCAGGTGCATTCGACTCCTTCAGAAAAATATTAGCGCAAAAAGGGATTATACATGATACATCAAAGTTTTCGGTCGAAATACCCGTTGATGAATATTTGAAGATACACCAATTCTTTGTTGCATCAACCCATGCCCAACGGCTTGCACTGCCGGGCCTTGACCCCATAAGGGTCGATTTAATTATCCCCGCATCGATATTTGTTAACCTGCTGGTTCAAAAGCTGGGTATCAAAAGGATGTTTCAGTCCGATTACGCCTTAAAGGAAGGGTTTTGGGAGGAGCTATGTAATAAGGATAAAGGATAAATAATTCTCAATAACCCGTTCTGAGAATATAAAATTGTGGGATTTAAACGAACAGTGCTTTGGTTTTTGGGGCTGGAACCTTTAACAGATTACATCTTAACTAATTTTTTTATCTTTACACCAAAATACTGGTTATGTCAAAAATTTTGGTTATAGACGACGAGAAAGCGATTCGTAATACCCTGAAAGATATTCTTGAGGTAGAAGGCCATTCGGTTGATGTTGCCGAGGATGGCCATGCAGGCCTTGAGATATTTGATGATGGCAGCTATGAACTTGTGCTTTGCGATATAAAAATGCCGCAGATGGATGGCATTGAGGTACTTGAGAAGCTTCAGGAGCGCCAGCCCGATTTACCCGTGGTAATGATTTCCGGACACGCTAATATCGATACGGCTGTAGAGGCAATCAAAAAGGGAGCCTTTGATTTCATTGAGAAACCACTTGATCTTAACCGGTTGCTAATTACTATTCGGAATGCTACCGATAAAACCGTTCTGATACAAGAAACCAAAACGCTTAAGCGTAAGGTTTCAAAAGCATACGATATTGTTGGAGAATCGCCTGCCATAGTTAAGGTTAAGGAGATGATTGACCGCGTGGCACCAACTGAGGCTCGTGTTCTAATAACAGGTCCCAATGGAACTGGCAAGGAACTGGTAGCTCGCTGGTTACACGAGAAGAGCGTCCGGGTAGCCATGCCTTTTGTGGAAGTAAACTGTGCAGCCATTCCTTCGGAATTAATTGAGAGCGAACTTTTTGGTCACGAAAAGGGGGCCTTCACTTCGGCCATAAAGCAGCGGAAGGGTAAGTTTGAACAGGCCGACGGTGGTACCCTGTTCCTCGATGAAATTGGCGACATGAGCCTTAGCGCCCAGGCAAAAGTGCTCCGTGCCTTACAGGAGAATAAAATTAGCAGGGTGGGTAGCGATAAGGATATCACGGTAAATGTTCGAGTTATTGCTGCAACCAACAAGAATATTACCCAGGAAATTGAAAAGGGAACCTTTCGTGAGGATTTGTACCATAGGTTGAGCGTAATAATTATTAACGTTCCTCCATTGTCCGAACGGATTGAGGATATCCCTTTACTCGCTCAGCATTTCAACGAACAGATTTGCGCCGAGTATGGAATACCTCCCAAGGTTATTAACCCCGATGCCATTGATGAGCTCCAGAAGCTCAAATGGACAGGAAATATTCGTGAGTTGCGCAACGTTATTGAGCGCTTAATAATACTTTGCGACAAGCAAATCACCGGCAACGATGTTAAGGCCTTTGCCGGGCCTGCATTTTGAGGTATATAAAAAGCACAAAAGGCCGGGAAAAATCCGGCCTTTCGTGTTTGTTAGCAAATTTACTGCATGGTGAACACCGTTACGTTATCCACTCTAAAAGCTGTGGATATAGTCGAACTTCCCGTGTATTTAAAACCAATGCAAGCATTTCCTGCAAAGTCTTTAATATTTATATTACCTGACGATACCCAACGATTAGTACCATCGGCTTGCTTTACAATGTAGGCATCGGTTAGTTTAGTCCATGTTGCCGATTGGGGGTTGCTTCCATCAAAATTGCTTGAGATGAATACTTCAAGGGTTGCATTAGCCCAATAATTGTATTGTGTATCAAACTTAAGGTAGGCATTAACTCCGCTGGGAATGTTGAAATTTGGTGAAATCAGCCATGCTGTATTGTTTGCTTCACCCGATTGGTAGGGGTTCATTTCAGCATAAACATTACCGCTATACTGTTTTGCATTCCATACTTTAGTGCCAGCTTCAGCAATGGTTTTCCATCCATCGATACTGATTGGGCTACTAGGATTAGTAACTGGTGCCGATTGAAAATCTTGGCTCAATATGAAGGTCTTAACCAATCGGGGTTCAATCAGCCTTACCTCGCCAACTTTACGGATGGTAAGCTGATAATCGCTGTTATACTTGGTAAGAACAGCAGTAATTTTGCCACGGCCTGTTGGCAGTTCAACCCCTGCAAAATTGGCGTAATTACTAGTTCTAACTATAATTGTTCTTCCGGTAGTTACCTCCTCCAATATTCTGTTTGTGGGTACAGAGCTTTCAGCGTAGGTTTTACCCATCTCGTTATCGGCAAATTGAACTCCAGATAGGGTAACAACCTTGCCAATTAAGCTGTCGCTTAGTTGTGCAATTGAGGTTTCAGTCACGCTCACCTCATTACCGGTGCTAATCACAAAAACATTTTTGTAGAAATCGCTTGCAGGTAATCTACCAATAGATCCATTATTATTACCACCAAGTTGTATTACCCCACCGTAGGTGCCCAAGTAAAGGTACTTGCAGTTAATCCTTATTTTGGTTCCAACGGGGAAGTCAGTGTAAAGGCCTGTAACGTCAACCTTAAATTCAATGGCTCCCGTTTCATCTTCAATAAAGAGCTGTTTGTAAAGGTTCCCTGACTCATCGTTTGCCGTAATAACACCCTCAATAACTAAATCGTATGGTATTGGGTATAGCGCAGAACCGTCATAGAGGAGTTTTAGCTGCTCAATGGTAGTGTTTTTAGCTGGCACCTCTGAACCAAAGCGGGGTTGGTCGAACTTAATATCAAGGGTATCGCGAATAAGGAGCTGGTAGGTGCTACCAAATAAGCTTAGGACTCCGGTTATGGAACCACTACCGGTTGGAACCTGATTCTTGGCAAACTTAGCGTACCCGCTTGTTCTTAGTATGATCTGATTCCCATCTTGGTCAACAAGAATACGGTTTGTATTTACTCCAGGCATGCTATAGGTTGCAGCAGGGTTCCAGAATTGAACACCCTCCAGTTTAACTAGCTTTTGGACTTTATCGGTGCTGAGGGTTGGAATGGTAATAGTTTCAGGTTGAATGCTAATTTTATCGCCGGGCACCTGAATTGTTTTGGAAATAGCTGAGGGTTCGATACCAGTAACCTTTAGCACGCCTCCATCGGTATATCCCAAACCTATTTGGTACATACCGTTGTAATTGTCAATGGCCAGATTGTCAACCCTAACCAGCACTCTTTTTCCCGGTTTTAGACCATAGGTAGTGTAAAGGTTGCTGGTATTTATCTTTAAGTCAATGCCACCGGTTTCGTCGGCTATGGTTACGGTTTCGTAAAAGTTTCCGGCCGAATCGCTCGAGAGCACATAGGCATCAACAAATATTCCAATAATGGTGTCTTTGGGTTGAACTATAATCGTATCCCAAAACTCGGTAGGGGCAACATCTTTAATAAGCGCAGGCTTGGTATTGTAAAGATTTTTTAGCTGGGCAATGGATATGCTCTTTTCCCAAGTGGCAACCTTGCTGTAAAGGGGAGGCGTATCAAAATCTTCCTTTACACAGGAGCCGGTTACTAATACTAACCCAGCAAGGGCCAGTATGGCAAGTACAATAAAATATTTCCTTTTCATATACATCTTCTCCCTTTTACTGTTGACACCTATCGTTTGTAAAATTGATATCGTTCAAATCGCGCATTAGCAGCTGGTATGTCCCTTTGTAGTAAGTTAGAATACCTGAAACAGAGCCATTTTTAGTTGCAATTGTTGTACCGGCAAAGCGAGCGTAACCACTTGTTCTGAGTACAATGGCGCTTAGGTAGGTTTGTGAGCAGGCAACTAGAGTATGATTTACCGTTACCTTGTTAACATTGTCGGCATAGGTGTAAGTGGTATCGGTAATGGGCGATAGGGTATCTTTAATTTGTACGTTATCAAACTTAACCAATTTACCAATGTTAACCTGGGTAAGTAGAGCTGGAGTCATGGTTAATGGGGTAACATCAGCAAGCTGTTTACCCTTTTTGAAAACGTGCTTTTTGATTATGGGATCACCTTCCAAACCGCTAATTTCCCAGTTCCCATTATTGTTGTATATGGAACCAAGCTGAATTTGCCCGCCGTAATCGCCAAGGTAAAGTCCATTGCAGTAAACCACAATCTTTTGACCACGTTTATAGTCATTGTACAGCGATGTTTTATTGAGTTTTAGCTCAATGGCACCGGTTGCATCCTGAATGAAGATGCTTTTGTAGAAGTTTCCTTCCTTATCGTCCGATGTAACTATACCTTCAATTATGATGGAGTCGCGCTGGAAGAAGGTGTTTTCGTTTAGCTTGTATAGCTCACCAGGGTACATGGCCTTTAGGTCGGCAATGGTAGTATTGGCTACAAGCGTTGTTGTATCGACCCTGGGCTCAACCTCATCGTATGTGAAATCCACGCATCCGGGAGCTGAAATCATTAGAGCTCCTGCTGTTAGGATTGTGAGTATAAATGATACTTTTCTCATCTTAATCTATTTAATTCGTTTAAAATCTGAGGCCTAAAATCAAGAAGTATGTACGACCAAAACCGTAGAAATACTTAGGAGGGAACTTGTTTGAGGTTTGCTCTGTAATTGAGTATCGAGCTTGTTCAAAACCTCCGGTTTTGAAGTCGGTTTTGTCAAGAATGTTTGTAATCTGGAAGTTCAGGTTGATAAAATACGATTTATACCTCCACGATTTACCAATGTTAGCATCAATAAGCAAGGCCGAGGGCATTTTTTCCTGTCGGGTTAGTGCATCGCGACGGGGATCGTTGGGCTCAAGTCCCTGTAAGGCTTCAGCGGTACGCTTGCCAGGGGCAAAATCAATATAGGAATGATCGTAGTAGCTAACCTCGGCACCCAAAAACCAGTACTTAGGCGATGCATACCTTAAACCTAGCATTGCAGCAGTTTGAGGCGTGTTAGGTACATAGAAGTTCTTGATGTAAACAACCTGATCCTGTTGTAATATGGTTCCCAGGTTATCCTGAGTAACCGTTGCCAGTGGTCTTGAGGTAAACTGGTATGAACCCAGCGAGGCTGCAGTATTTAGGGTTAACGTGGTGGAAAGTTTAATTTCGGCTCCAGCTTCAACACCTCTGTGGACTTTCTCTATTCCACGCATGGTGTAGTTAATAAAGGTGCGATAGGTATCGTCGTAGAAGGATTTGAGTTCAGTTTGATCCATGAACTTTGTGTAGTAAGCCGATACCCTGGCTTTGATGTAAGGGGTACGAAGGTTGTAGTTTACATCAACAGCAGCTATGCGCTCACTGGTTAGGCCAGGTATAACAAAATTGCTGGTACGGGGCGATATGTAAGAATTACGGAAGAATGGGGCCCGGGTAAGGTAGGCCAGGTTAGCCTCGAGATAGTGGCGTCCGGTTATTTTCCAGGTGGCTCCGGTTTTTACACCGTAGTTGTTGAATACCTGTTTTGGGGAATCGCCCTTGGAGTTATCGGGGAAACGGCCATTCCGCATGTTGCCAGTACGCCAGAACTCGCTGTAGCTGTAGCTTGCTCCGGCATACAAATCAATGCGGTTAAGGGTATAGTTGGCCACAGCCCAAATATTACCATTGTTTACGTTTGCATCGTAGCTGTAACCAAAGGTATCGCCAACCTTAACCTTGCGATTCGGATTATCCAAATCGTTCTGGGGGAGGCTGTCGTTACCAAAGAAATCGCGCTCAACAAACTGGTCAATGTCCAACCAGTACTGGCCTCCCAGCAGATCGTCCATTTGTTTGTAGTTTTTCCCCTTATAAATTGATGCGTCAATTCCGCCATTTACTTTAAGTTCAGGAAGAATGCTCCAGTTAACAATGCTTGAAAAGGTGAACTGGCGAGAGTCGGTAATCCTGTTCTCAACAATGTATTTTGAGCGCAAGCTGTCGTTAGCATCCTTGCTGTTGTAGTTCACCTTGTACATGTAGTCCCAGTCAAGCTGACTAATGGAGGGGTCGTTCCTAAAAGCATCGGCTATCTGGCTTACAACCGATGGGTCAGAGTCAATCCAGTAGCTGGGGAGTTTACGGTAGTAATCGGGACGGGGATCCTGGGCGTCGTACCAGTTAAGTCCAGTAGTTTGGTAAGTGCCAAATGAGAAACCAGCAGTTGAGGTCAACTTTAGGCTTGAGTTGATATCCCAGTAGTGGTTAAGTATAAAGGTAGGCTCTTGCTGGAACCGAACGCGGGCATTGCGTTTTTCGCCGTTCTGGTAACCCCAGTTGGGATTGTAAAAGTTAGTTCCGGCAAGGGTTTTAGCCTCATCGGTCGATACACCCTGCATAGCCCTTTTTATCGGGGCATTAAAGGTAGTGAATGCCACAGAGTGCTTGTTGTTAAATTTCTTTTCAATGCCAATGAAGTAAGCCCAGGCATCGTAGTTGGTGCCTTCAATATATCCCTCTTCAGCCCAGCGTCGCGAACCGCTTATGGTAAATGCCACCCCATTCGACATCAATCCAGTAGAGTGGGTAAACATGAGCCTGTTGTTGTAGGTTCTATTGCTCGATGCGTAAGATATACGTGTGCCGGTACGTTGCTGCGATGCCCTTACATTCAGGAAGGTAGCACCACCAAGCCCCCCGAACGACCAGTCGGTTGGGGGCAATCCATTTCTCGATTCCCTGTTCCGGGTTACATCGTTTAACCCGCCCCACGAACTCCAGCCGGCAAAACCGCTTTCGGGGTCGTTAACAGGAACACCATTCATGAAAAGTAGGGAGTATTCAGGCTTGTATCCCCTAATGTTAAAACGGGCAGCACTAAAGGTAAAAGAAGCCGCCGAAGAAAACGCATCGTTTTGTGATTGAAGTAGCCCGCTTACGGCTTGCCCCCTCGATTCGCTCTCCAAATCATCGAGCGAAACGGTTACCTCGCTAAAGGCTGCGTAAGCATCGTCGGTTAAGCCTCTATTCATTGAAACATCAGGGAGTTGAAGATCGCCCTCAACATTTGCCTCAGTTTCAACCGTTTGGTAACCAGAGAGGATGTAGTCAATGATGTACTTGCCAGCCTGTAGGCCCGAAAATTGGTAGTAACCATTAGCATCGGTTGTTGCGGTTTGGTTTACACCTACCACTTGCACTGTTACACCGGGCAGTGCACTACCGGTTTGTGAGTCCTTTACGTACCCGCTTACACTGTATTGAGCCAGTAAAGTGGTTGTGCTGTAAAACAGCCCAACCATCAACATCAAAAATAATCGCCTCATTAAATATTCCGTTTCATTGGTTAATTTTAAAGTTTAAGCCTTTAATCGCACTTGCAAAAATGACACTTTTTAATATAATTTTTCAATTTTTGCATTCTTTTTTTTTTAAAGTTTTATTTTTGTCGGCACATTTTTTCTATAAATTAACTGAATATGTGTAAAATATTACTACAAAGAGCAGCGGTACTGTTTGTTTTTTTGCTACTATCGGCACAAGTACTGTATGCTCAAACCAATGATCAAAAGGAGCAGTTCAAGGTTAGTTGCATAGCATTCTACAACCTGGAGAATTTGTTTGATACCATTCCCGGACCAAACGATACCGAGTTTACACCCGAAGGTGCCAAAAAGTTTACATCGGCACGGTACTGGCATAAAATTGATCGCATGTCGGAGGTAATTTCACAGATTGGTAGCGAACTTTTCCCTGGTGGCCCCGCAATATTAGGGGTTTGTGAGGTTGAGAACCGAAGCGTTATGGAAGACCTGATTGCCTCGCCAAGGCTTAAACCCTCGGGTTACTCCATTGTGCATTACGATTCGCCCGATGCCCGTGGCGTTGATGTTGGGTTACTTTACCGTTCCGATTTCTTTAAGGTAACATCGCATCGCTCGGTTACCCTTCATGTACCTGATAATCCCAATTTCAAAACACGCGATCAGCTTGTGGTTAGCGGATTACTCGATGGAGAACCCCTGCATGTAATTGTTAATCACTGGCCTTCGCGCCGGGGGGGCGAAAAGCGTAGCTTGCCGTTCCGCATGGCGGCTGCCAAGCTCACCCGTTCCATTGTCGATTCCATTCTGGCAACCGATGCCAATGCCAAAATCATTATCATGGGCGACCTGAACGATGACCCCGATAGCCCAAGCATTGTAAAAGGACTTGGTGCTAATCCGTACCGCGAGAAGTTGAAACCCGGTGAACTTTTCAACACCATGGGAAGGCTATACCGTGAAGGTATAGGAACACTAGCGTATAGGGATTCATGGAATCTGTTTGATAATCTTATCATTACCCAATCGCTCTTGAATGACGATAAATCATCGTGGACATTTTTTAAATCCAAAGTATTCAATAAGCCTTTTTTGCAGCAGCCAAGCGGTCAGTTTGCCGGTTACCCCTGGCGAACCTACGTTGGGAACAATTTTACCGGTGGGTATTCCGACCACTTCCCCGTATATTTATTTTTGATAAAGAAAAAGTAGCATAAACGGGCAAGTGCCCGTTTTTTTTATTCAAAAACTTTAACTTTGTGAACAAATCCATTGTTCCATGGCCGCATCAAAAAAACAAATACTTAAGGATGAGCCAACCGAATTCAAACTCCTGGCTATTGCCTCATCGTTGAGTATTAGCCAAATGGCGTGGAATATCAATCGGGCGTGTACATTCTCATTATCCCATAACACTGAACTTGAGGATATTTTAGGTTTTCCTTCGTTTACCGATAGGCAAACCTATGCTGGAAGAGTAATTACCCTTATTGGCAATAAGGTTACAGGCAAGGTTCTTCATGCAAAGCTATCAAACATTGATTTTTTAATGGAGATAAGCGGCAATACCGACGAACAGTTTATTGCCGATACCCTTAAGCAGTTGAAAACAATAAATGGAATTCAGGTTATAACCCAGGTGCAACCCTCATTCCTAAAACTAAAGGAACCCTATTGCGTCGAATAGTTAAAACAGTACCACCTCATAATCAGCAATCTATATAATCTTGTTATTTAAATACCCCTGAGGGTTAAACTTTGTTAAGAGTAGTTCGAGCCATTTCATAAAAACTACCTTTGCTTTTATGAGCAGGAAATTACTATTCATACTTACAGGGGTTATTACCATTGCATCGTTAGGCTTGGTTCTTCTACAGTCCAAGTGGATAAGGATTGCTGTGCAAATCAAGGAGGAGCAGTTTGCCCAAACAGCCAGCCTGGCAATGGAACGTATAATTGATGAGGTTGAAAAGCAGGAAACCATAGTCCAGGTGATTGATGAGATAAAACCCTACTACTCGGTAAACACCAGCGGTTCTGCCCGAATGATCTACCGCCAGGATATCCTTAATAAAACCAAAAGCGGATTCAGAACCAAGCAAATAAGCCAACAGGTTTTTACGCTGAACAACCTCGATACCCTTAAGCTGCCTGCAATAACCAAAAGCCTTTTTGATACGAGTTTATTGGGTAACTTACCAGTAAAGATTTCATCGGACCCAACAGCATCGAATCAGCAAAGGTTAAGTTTAAATGTAAATGACAAGCTGCTTAAGAAAACAGTTTTTGTTGAGAATATTGTTGACCGCATGATCCGAGTTGAGCTGCCGCTTCAAGAAAGGATTACGAAGGAACAACTCGATTCCATCATCCACCGCGAACTTGTCCGTAAGGGCATTGATGCCCGGTACGAGTATCGTGTAACCAACGACAAGGATAGCACCATCTACAGTAGCCCCAGGTTTAAAGCCAACTATAGAGGGCTTGTTCTGCGCGACAAGCTTTTCCCGAACGATTTCTTTGCCCGCCGTTACTTTTTAACCCTTTACTTCCCCAACCAAAAAACTTACCTGTTAGGATCATTAGGCCCCATGACATTTGGAACCTTATTGCTCACCTTGTTAATTATTTCTATATTTACAATCACCCTTTACATTATTTTCAAGCAGAAAAGGATATCGGAAATTAGAAACGACTTTGTAAGCAACATGACCCACGAACTAAAAACACCCATATCGACCATATCGCTTGCTGCGCAAATGCTTAACGATAAGAGCATACCCCATGAACGTAAAAACCTCGATTACCTTGGCAGTGTTATTGCCGATGAGAGCAAGCGGCTTGGATTACAGGTGGAAAAGGTGCTTCAAATGGCAATATTTGAACGCACTAAGTTGAGGCTTAAGGTGAAGGAGGTTGATGTTCACGAGGTCATCAAAAAGGTAACTAACAACTTTGCCCTTCAGCTCGATTCGCAGGATGGTGTAATTATTCATGAATTTAACGCCAAATTGCCCATCATTAAGGCCGATGAGGTACACATCACCAATGTCATAAATAACCTACTCGACAATGCAACTAAGTACCGGAATGGAAATCCGGTAATAAACATTATCACAAAAGATGTGTCTTATGGAATAGTAGTTGCCGTTAAGGATAATGGCATTGGCATTAACCGCGATAACCTTAAAAAGATTTTTGACCAGTTTTACAGGGTGCCAAGCGGCAATATACACAACGTGAAAGGCTTTGGCTTAGGCCTTAGCTACGTTAAAAAGATAGTGGAGGCACATGGCGGAAAAATTTGGGTTGAAAGCAAAGTGGGCGAGGGCAGCACCTTTTCCTTTTTCCTACCTTGGAGCGGACCAGCAGAACAATCGTACATACCTAAATAACTAGTATAACCATGAACCAAAGAAAAATTAGAGTGATGCTTGCCGAGGACGACGAAAACCTCGGATACCTCCTCAAGGAGTATCTCCAAGCTAAGGAATACGATGTAGATCTTTATAAGGATGGCGAAAAGGCATACAAAGGCTTCCAGAACAACTACTACGACATTTGTATTCTGGATGTTATGATGCCCCTAAAGGATGGCTTTACTCTGGCCAAGGAGATCAGAATGGTGAATCCCAGCATGCCCATACTTTTCCTCACAGCCAAATCCATGAAGGAGGATGTAATTGAAGGATTTGCCATAGGCGCCGACGATTACATGACCAAGCCCTTTAGCATTGAGGAGCTGCTCATGAGGCTCGAAGCCATTCTACGTCGTACCCGAAAGGATGCAAACGGCGCCGAGCAAACCCTCTTCCAGATTGGCAAGTATGTGTTTGACGCTACTAAACAAACCCTTACCTACGAAGACGACGTTCGTAAGCTTACTACCAAGGAAAGCGAATTGCTTAAGTATCTTTGCCTAAATCGTAACACCTTGCTGGACCGCAACTTTGCCCTTAAAACCATTTGGGCCGACGATAGCTACTTTAACGCCCGTAGCATGGATGTTTACATCACTAAACTTCGTAAATACTTGGCTAGCGATCCTTCCATTGAAATCATTAACGTTCGCGGCAAAGGTTTTAAAATGATTTACTAACAACAACCAATATATCCAAACTTTTTTCGTTTTTTTGTATTGGTAAGGTTTGGATTTAAATAAATATTTAATAACTTTATGGTTATTAAGTATAAAAGCCATAATTGATATGGATAGAGTTGAAATAGAACCAACCATGGAAACCCCAAAGGTGGTTCTCGATAAAGATAAAGCGATTATTGAATTTGCAGGAAACTCTTTGCCCGAGGATGTAAACTCATTTTACCAGCCGGTTCTGGAGTGGATAGACAAGTACATTGACAGTCCAAACGAGAATACCGCAATTGACATGAAGTTTGACTACTATAATACCTCCTCATCAAAGATGATTCTAAAGATTCTTGAAAAATTCCGCGAACTTCATAAAAAGGGCTTTTCAGTTGTTGTGAACTGGCATTACATGGAGGACGATGAGGATATGATTGAGGCGGGCGAAGATTTTGCTGAACACCTGAAAATTCCCTTTAAAATGTTACCAATTCAACAGTAGCACCCTAAACCATAAACCAATGGCTGTTCCCTCAAAATTTAAAGTTTTTGCCAATCGCCTTTTTGGCAGTTTTAAAAATACCGAAAAGGTTGAAGCAAACCGAAGTGCTCTTCAGAACGAGTTTAATGAATTTCTTGCATACAGCAGTTCTGATGAGTTAAAACGATATCGCGAATTATCAAAATGGTTTAAGAGTGGAGAGTACCAAAAAGTTAAAGCTGAGCTCAAAAGGTTGACCTACAAGGGGTCGTCTGAATTTAACATCGAAAAGGAATTCCTTGCCCTTGCCAAATCCAAGAATGTAAAAAAATACCTGAAAAAAGGTGGCGATATAACACCAGCAGTTTCAAGGTATTTAGAGTTGAAGGCTAAGGTTGAATCCCCTGAATTTCAGAATCGCAAAAAATACTTGCTATCAAAAAATAAATTTGAACAAAGCGAAGCTTACTCTAAACTGACTGAATACCAAAAACTCCATAATTCCGATAAAATAAAATGGTTCCTAGGCTTAGAGAATGATAGCAGCAAGTTTAACGAGCTAAAAGAGTGGAAGTTGGAGTTCTCCGACGATTTTGACTCTTCGGCCATCGATCGCCAAAAGTGGCTTACCAAGTTTTTCTGGGGCGATGCACTTCTTAATAAGAACTACTCATTTACCACCGATAAGCAGAACTATACCAATAAGAACTTTGAGCTAAAGGATAGTGTTTTGCGGATTGTAACCCGTAAAGAAAAATCCGAGGGGCTTGGTTGGGATACAAAGTTTGGGTTTGTACCCAAAACTTACAACTACACTTCGGGCGTAATAAATACTGGTCATGTCTTAAGGTTAAAAGAAGGAAGGGTTGAAGCTAAAATCCGCCTTTCATGCATCCCGGGTGTTACACATGCTTTTTACTTAGTTGGAAATAGCGTTTTACCTGAGATTGATATTTTGATTAAAACCGACAGCAAGCCCAATTCATTCACCGGTGCCTACTACACTCAAACGAGTAATGGGAAAATCTCAAAAAATGTTAGTAGAATTGGTGGGGTTAAGTGCAGCCAGAATTTTTACATACTAGGCGTTGAGTGGAATAGCAATTACATTGTTTGGAGTATAAACGAAACTCCATACAAGGTAGAAAGGAATATTACTCCTGATATCCCGATGTACCTAGTTTTTGCATCGAGTGTAAACAGTAAAATTGACGATTCTAAACTTCCTGCATACATGGAGATTGACTGGGTGCGTTGCTGGTCGCCGGTTAAGTAAGTATGGCAAAACTATACAAAAAACTATAAGGGCTTGCCAGTTAGGGTTAGCCCTTTTTAGTACACCAACCCCGAAACTACTCTTAGTTTTGTTATGGCATCCTCGTTATAGGTTTTGGTTGTGTCAAAATCCCATAGCCACTCCTGAACCTGGGTAAGGTTTGATAGGTCAATGAAAACTGTTGGGCGAGTAGCTGTAATCGACCCTCTTTCATCGTAAAACTCTTCCAGTATATCCGATACTAATAATGATTTTCCCTTCGGAAGGCTTTCTAAATGCTTTTGCTGTATGGTGCTGGCTAATTCAACGCATTGCCAATCAGTGAGTATTTTCTTTTGCTTAAGGAATTCAATGGGGATATCGCTTAGCTGGCTTAACAGGTTTAGCGAGACAACAAGATCGGCATTGCTAGCATATGTTTTTGCTCTGGAAACCAGGTTTACCAAGGCGAAAAAGTTTAGAGCTTTCAACCTAGTGGTTTGCAAGTAATGAATTAGACCGCCGGTTAGGTCGTGTGTTTCAAATCTGACAAATGAATTGGATGAGTACTTGTTTACTAATTGCGCTGGATGCAACAAGTCAACTAGGGTTATGTTGATATTACGTGAGAGCAATTCTTTCATGGGAACATCGAGCAGCAATCCGCTTCCCAGGATGCAAATGCTTTTGGGTTTGAATAGTTCAACAGCCCCAATAATGGCTTGCCTCGATTTACTAAGATGTCTTCCCCAGCCCTCATGTTCGCGAACGTACCGGTTGTAAATACCAATTTGACCCGAGGTTAGTCCCAGCTGGCGAATCCTTCGAGCCTTAAGTAATTTTTGTAAAACCATTCTGCTACACTAATCCATTTTGAGTACTGCCAGAAAGGCCTGCTGGGGAACCTCAACTGAACCAATCTGACGCATACGTTTTTTCCCTTTCTTCTGTTTCTCGAGCAACTTACGCTTCCGGGTTATATCGCCGCCGTAACACTTGGCAGTTACATCTTTACGAAGGGCTTTTACGGTTTCGCGGGCAATAATCTTTGAACCAATGGCAGCCTGAATGGCTATATCGAACTGCTGACGGGGAATGAGTCCCTTCAGGTTTTCGCACATTTTGTGGCCAAATTTGTAGGCGTGATCATAGTGGATTAGCGACGACAGCGCATCAACCATTTCGCCGTTAAGGAGTATGTCGAGTTTTACAAGTCTTGCCTCCTGGTAGCCATCCTTCACATAGTCGAACGAGGCGTAACCGCGCGATATGGACTTGAGCTTATCGTAAAAGTCGAAAACAATCTCGCTCAGGGGTAACCGGAACGAAAGTTCAACCCTGTCAGAGGTAAGGAACACCTGATTTTTGAGGGTACCTCGCTTATCGATGCAAAACTTCATAACAGCACCAAGGTATTCCGCTTTAGTTATAATTTGTGCTGATATTACGGGTTCTTCGATATAGTCAATGGTAGTGGTTGCTGGTAGGCCACTGGGGTTATGAACCTCAACAACCTCGCCCTTGGTGGTGTGAACCAGGTACGAAACGTTAGGCACGGTGGTAATTACATCCATGTCGAACTCGCGGTATAGGCGTTCCTGCACAATTTCCATATGCAGCAGCCCAAGGAATCCACATCTGAATCCAAATCCTAATGCCAACGACGATTCGGGTTCAAAGGTGATAGAAGCGTCGTTTAACTTCAACTTTTCGAGTGAGGCTCGTAAATCTTCGTACTCATCGGCATCAACCGGGTAAAGGCCAGCAAAAAGCATAGGTTTAACATCTTCAAAACCAGCAATTGCCTTTTCGCAGGGGCGATTAACATGTGTTATGGTGTCGCCTACTTTAACCTCATTGGATTCTTTAATACCCGAGATGATGTAGCCCACATCGCCGGCACTGATGAAATCGCGGGGTTGCAGCTTAAGACGGAGTATTCCTACTTCATCGGCCTCATATTCCCGACTGGTGTTAAAAAACTTTACTTTATCGCCTTTGCATATGGTACCGTTAAAAACTTTGAAGTATGCAATAATACCGCGAAATGAGTTGAATACCGAGTCGAATATCAGGGTTTGTAAGGGTGCGTTCGGATCGCCAAGGGGAGGCTTTATCCGAGTTACAATTGCCTCAAGCACTTTGTCCACTCCTTCGCCGGTTTTGGCACTAACAGGTATTATTTCATCGCGCTTGCAGCCAAGCAAATCAACAATCTGATCCTTTACATCGTCCACCATGGCTGCATCCATGTCTATCTTGTTGATAATAGGGATTATCTCCAGGTCGTGGTTAAGTGCAAGGTAGAGGTTCGATATAGTTTGGGCCTGTATGCCCTGTGTGGCATCAACCACCAGCAGGGCACCCTCGCATGAGGCTATGGCTCGCGATACTTCGTACGAGAAATCAACATGACCGGGTGTGTCAATCAGGTTAAGCTTATACTGTTTGCCCTGAAAGTTGTAATCCATCTGTATGGCGTGGCTCTTTATGGTAATGCCTTTCTCGCGTTCTAAGTCCATGTTATCCAGTACCTGTTCCTGGAACTCGCGGTCCGATAGGGTGTTGGTTAACTCCAGCAGCCTGTCGGCCAGGGTGCTTTTCCCATGGTCAATATGGGCAATGATGCAAAAGTTCCTGATATTCTCCATCCTATACTCTTCAATTGAACTGCAAAGATACTGAAAAGTTGTGAATTACGGATAGGGGGGGGATAAAGGTTAAAGGATAAAGGTTAAAGGATAAAGGTTAAAGGATAAAGGTTAAAGGTTAAAGGATAAAGGAAATAATTTAATCTACCAAACTAAATAAGACTGTAAGGGTGAGCACATGCTCATAAGTGTTTAGTTCAAATTTAAGCGTTTCAGGCTCTTTAGCCATGAACTGTTCAATAACCCTATATGAATGAAACAGTAATTAGCTTTCACAATACTCAATTTTAACTACCTTTATAAGGTTTTAAAAGCATTTTGTATGAATTCGTCGAGGAAAAAAATTAGAAAGTATGAGGAGATTGTTAACAGCATAAGCCATGGAGTTGGAATAATGCTTGCTATTGCTGCAACTACCTTACTGGTGATCCGTGGAGCCATGCATGGTACGGCTTGGCACATTGTAACCTATTCGATATTCGGGGCAGGGCTAATAAACCTGTACACCGCCTCGACTCTGTTTCACTCGGCCATTAATCCGCGTATAAAGTTTAACTTGAACAAGTTTGACCATTCATCTATTTATGTTTTAATTGCTGCAACCTACACGCCTTTTGCAATACTAAGCGTAAAGGGTTGGTCGGGTTGGACTGTTTTTGGATTGGTGTGGGGCATGGCAATTGCCGGAGTTGTTTTTAAGCTTTGGTTTTACTCGGTTAAATACCGGAGCCTATCGGCTTGGCTATACGTGGTAATGGGATGGATAGGCATAGTTGCTGTTGTACCCATTATTCAAAACACGCCAAACCAGTCGTTATGGTTCCTTTTGGCCGGGTGTTTGGCTTATAGCGCCAGCGTTATTTTCTATCTTAAAGATCATTACCCATTTGTTCATGGGATTTTTCACCTTTTCATTATTTTAGGCAGTGCATGTCACTTTTTTGCTTTGTACTTCTTAATTTAAGATACCATGGGAGAGTTTAAGTATAGAATAAAACCCTCAGAGGTAAAAGACCTTATTCCATCAAGAAAATACTGCTACGCCTCGGATAAAATTACAGTGGATGGTGAACCTGTGGGTTACATGCATCGAGAAAAGCCTGAAGAAACCGAGGATAGCGGTTGGCGCTTTTATTCCGGAACCGAGGATGAGGAATACGTTGAGAATCCCTACCACTTCATGATGTTCGACCTGAACTACATAGCCAACTGCGACCCGGCAATCATTCCATATTTGAAATCGAAAACCGGGTCGGAGTTGGAACGTATTGAGGGAACTGATTGGTTCAGACCCGTGGAGGATTAGTTGCCTCCGGCAAGCAAATGCTTTACCATATCGGCGATGGCTTTACCCTCGGCTTTACCAGCCAATGTTTTGCTGGCAACACCCATTACCTTTCCCATATCCGACGGGGCTATAGCACCAACTTCTGCAATAATTTTTTGAACCTCGGCTTTCAGTTCTTCGGCTGTGAGCATTTTGGGCAGATACTCTTCGATTACGGCTGCTTCAGCCAATTCCTTGTCGGCTAACTCTTGGCGTCCGGCTTGAATGTACTGTTCGGCGGCATCCTTACGCTGCTTAACCTGCTTCTGAAGGATTTTCATCTCAACATCAGCTGTTAGGGAGTCTTTATGCTCGCCGTCGGTTTTAGCCAGTAAAATAGCGCTCTTTACTGCCCTTAATGCCTCAAGGCGCACTTTGTCCTTTGCCATCATGGCTGCCTTGATATCCTGATTTATGCGTTCCTCTAATGTCATGGTAGCGTTGTATTTTGATTATTCTACCTACAAAGTTAGCTAAGTTTTTTAACAACTCTATGGTAAGTATAGCCCAAGAGAGCCCCTAGTATCGACGTAAATATTGCGATAGGAATCAAGTTAAAGGGCTCTTTTGCACCTATAATAATAGCTGAGGGCAGAAGAATAAGAAAAGCCAGCAATACCCCTTTAAGCCAACCTGGAATCTTGATATCCGTAACTGAAATCAAGAATCCTACCACCAACCAAAGTGTGAATGCCGAGAGGTTAGCATCCCCAGGTCAGCTTTTTGGAGCATCATGGGAATAACATCAATTATTCTGGTTATTGCGCCGATGGTAAACCCGATTATAGATTTTTCCATTGTGAGTTTATTTACTTAAATTTAGTGTGGTTAGATTTTACGAAAAAAACGGAGGGTAAATATCCCTCCGTTCAAACTATTTAGTCATGTTTTTACATCATGTCCATTCCGCCCATTCCTGGGTTACCCGCTGGGGCGGCAGGTTTATCTTCCTTTTTTTCGGTAATCACGCACTCAGTGGTTAGGAGCAAACCGGCAATTGAAGCTGCGTTTTCAAGGGCTACACGGGTAACCTTGGTTGGGTCAATAACACCGCTTTGGAGCAGGTTCTCAAAGTTGTTGGTTTGAGCGTTGTATCCATAGTCGCCTTTACCTTCCTTGACCTTCTGAACGATTACCGAACCCTCAAGACCGGCGTTAGCCACAATCTGGCGGAGAGGTTCTTCAATAGCCCTCTTCACGATTTGGATACCGGTGGTTTCATCCTCGTTGTTACCCTTTAGGTTCTCAAGAGCCTCAATGGCTCGGATATAGGCAACACCACCACCGGGAACAATACCCTCTTCAACAGCGGCGCGGGTAGCGCTTAGGGCATCGTCAACACGATCTTTCTTTTCTTTCATTTCGGTTTCGGTAGCAGCACCTACATATAGAACAGCAACACCACCGGCTAGTTTAGCTAAACGCTCCTGTAGCTTTTCGCGGTCGTAATCGGAAGTGGTGTTTTCAATCTGTGTACGGATTTGAGCTACGCGCTTGTCAATGGCTTCTTTCTTCCCGCCACCGTTAACAATGGTGGTGTTTTCCTTGTCAATAGAAACCTTTTCGGCACGGCCGAGCATATCCATCTTAGCGCTATCGAGGCGGAGGCCTTTTTCCTCACTAATTACCACACCACCGGTTAGGATGGCAATATCCTCAAGCATTTCCTTGCGGCGATCGCCAAAGCCAGGAGCCTTAACGGCAGCTATCTTAAGCGAGCCACGTAACTTGTTAACTACAAGGGTAGCAAGGGCTTCGCCTTCAACATCCTCGGCAATGATGAGCAAGGAACGACCGTTTTGAGCAACTGGCTCAAGGATAGGTAGGAGATCCTTCATGGTCGAAACCTTACGATCGGTAATCAGGATAGCAGGATTCTCTAGAACGGTTTCCATTTTATCGGGGTCGGTGATGAAGTATGGTGAGATGTAACCGCGGTCGAACTGCATACCCTCAACAACATCAACGGTTGTCTCAATACCTTTGGCCTCCTCAACGGTTATAACACCTTCCTTCTTCACCTTTTTCATTGCCTCGGCAATGAGCTTACCAATCTCGTTATCGTTATTGGCCGATATGGTAGCAACCTGCTCAATCTTCAGGTAGTCGTCGCCAACCGATACCGATTGCTTTTTAAGGTGCTCAACCACCTTGGCTAAAGCCTTGTCGATACCGCGTTTTAGGTCCATGGGATTAGCACCTGCAGTAACGTTCTTCAAGCCAACGTTAACAACAGATTGTGCTAAAATGGTAGCAGTTGTTGTACCATCGCCAGCGTTATCGGCGGTTTTGGAGGCAACCTCCTTAACCATTTGCGCTCCAACGTTTTCAAGTGGATCGGGAAGTTCAATTTCCTTGGCAACGGTTACTCCATCCTTGGTTACCTGCTGTGAACCAAATTTCTTTTCAATTACAACGTTGCGACCTTTAGGACCAAGTGTAACCTTTACGGCATTTGCCAATTGGTCAACCCCCCTTTTTAGCTTGTCGCGGGCTTCGATGTCGAAGGTTAAAACTTTTGATGACATAGTCTATCGTTTTTTATTGTTTAAAATTAATGATTTAAATAACAGCCAAGATGTCCGATTGTTTCATGATGAGGTAATCCTTGCCATCGATGGTGATTTCAGTACCGGCATACTTGCCATAGAGTACAACATCGCCAACTTTTACCTCCATGTTAATATCCTTGGTACCGGGACCAACAGCAATGATAGTTCCCTTTTGTGGTTTTTCCTTTGCGGTGTCGGGAATGTAGATACCGCTCGAGGTCTTCTCTTCAGCCTCCATGGGCTCAACCAGCACTCTATCGGCCAGTGGTTTTACCTTTACGTTCGACATAACTTCTTATGTTTTTTAGGTTTACAACTAGTTTTCCAAAATTTCACGTTAAGGTTATTTACACATCGTGTGCCAAACCTTAAAACTGACTTTTTTGCATGAAAAAACTGACAGAAGTATGTCAGTGCAATGTTGAAAGTGGCAGCAATGGCAGGAATTGTAGTTGATTGTTGTTGGTTGACTGCTGTTTTAGGTACTTTGTCACGTTGAGTGCTGGCGAAACATCCCATTGAGGTCTATTAGAGAACCTTCGCTGCGCTCAGGATGACAAGTGTAGTTGATAGTTATTTGTTGTTGGTTGATGGTGAAGGGAATGGGTTGGAATGAGCTGGAATGGTAGAATAGAAGGTTAGAGTGCGTGAAACCGAAATGCGTATTCTGAAATATTTTTACAGGAAGTTTTTCAATAGAAACAAGTTGTTACGATGTTTTTCGTATTTCAATTGACTAATAGCGGTTTAAAGCAAACTAAGCACTAAAAACCAAACACTTCTAAACACTGTACACTATAAGCTAAACACTAATAAGCTCTATCGCCTTTGATTATTCTCTCAATAAGTTCCTCAACTATGTTGCTCACAATCCGTTTTGCTGCATTGGAGTATGCGTTAATACCTGCGCTTTGAGCCTCAAAATGTGAGGCATTTATGCGGTCGGTGCTGTGAGAGTAAACGGTATTGCCGCTTGCATTGGTTACAGTAACTTGTAGGTTCAGGGAAACCTGGATATACTGACTGCTTTGGCCAGTTTGCCTGGTTGATGAGTTTATGTTGATCCTGTAATCCGCTTCGGATGGGTTTTCGGTGATGGGGAAACCTGCCTCAAGGATTTTCCGTTTAAGGGATTCAGCAAGTGGTTTAGGTTCTATAGCCACACCTAGGTTGGTTTCGGTTGACAACACAAGGAACTTTGGCCTGATTATACTGACTTGCGTTTCGGTCGATGGTGTTTTAAACCGGGCAAGGATTTTGCCTATAGCAAAATCGCGAGTAGCTTCCTTTACAATCGATTCAAAATCAACTTCTACCGAAATGGTTTCGCTTGGCTTGCGGGAACGAACAGCATCAATGCTAAAAGATGCTTCACCCTGATTATTGGTGATAATCCTGTTGTTGGTAAGTGGACGTTCAGTGTACCTGATTTTTAGCGGAATTGATTTTTGTGGTATGCCGTTACTACTGGTAACAAGGTACGTGAGCTGGTTGCTTTCAATACCAAAGCCTAGCTTAACGTTAACAGTTTTAGGTCCGTTTAGTGTTAGTGAATTTAAAGTACTTGTTAGGGTAGAAATTATCTCGTTACCAAGGAAGATTTGCTTATCGCGATAGGTTGCCGTGATGGTTTCGGCAAAGAATGGTTTAATGGGTTCCAATGCTTTAACAAGCATTAGCAGAGCAGTTCGGGAATCGTTACCCTCAATGGCTGTAATGGCCTTATTGTAAAAGTCGAGCGATTTTGCGGCGGCAGCAGCCTTTTTCTCCTCAACCATCCGCCTGTAAGTGTCCTTTGATAGACGATAGTAAATCCAGTAGGTGTTTTGGTCTTCCCAGCTGTCAACCACCTCGTAATCTTCAAGTTCCTTTTGGGCTTCGGCCCGAATAGATGACTGGAAATCTTCGGAGAAGTAGTTCTGGCTTTCAAAGGCGTTTAGCACCGATTGCGATGAAATGGAAACCGATATGTCGCTTGCCAAATCGGCAAGAGCGCTCTGCTTTGCAGTTTGCTGGTAGTCGGGGGTGGTTTTTCGGGCGGAGCCTATTCCAATGTAGTACCCGGCCTGAGTGGGTCGTCCCTGAACCCACGATGGGGTAATAGGTGCTTGTGCTACTTTCTTACTCCCTCCGCATCCCAGCATTATAGCTGTTACTAGCGGTAATACCAGTATTCGTTTCATCGTTATTACTCTTCGGGGTTATACTGATTGATTTTTTGTGCGGTTCGCTTTGCAATGTCCTCAATGGCATTTGAGGTGAGGGTTTTAATGCCTGTTATATCGCGCTTAGCTTTCAGTAATTCCTGTAAACTTCGCACATCGGCTTGGTTGTCGTTAACTACATCCTTGGGCGAGTCGGCATTAATTTTTTCCCAGTAGCCAGGAACCAGCTTAGAGGTTGGGCCATCGAATGTGGCATAGTAAATCTCATCGGCTTGGTTGCTCCGGATGAAATCCGATACCATTACGGCTCCCGTTTCGGTTGAGGTAAGCTGGAACTTTAGGGCAACCGATACGCTGTTCTTTTGGTTGTAAACCCAGTAAATAACCTTGCGGTAGGTAACATTCACCTTTTCCTCGCCGGTTTTAGGATCCTTGGTTTTGGTTTCCTCGCGGATATATCCCCGTTTTTTGGTTTTATTTAGCTTGCCTTGTGTAACTTCAATAACTGAAACATCGCCGCTTAGTAGGGCTTTTGCAGCAAGTAATTTACCTATCTCAAGGTCGGAACCGGTAGTTACACTCCGTTGCTGCTCCTCGATTATTTTATCGGTACTCTGAACATCAATTACCTTGATAAATGGGTTATTCAGAGCATTAAGTTTGCTAACAACTTCGGCCTGAACTGATTTGGTGATACTTTCAGCATTGTAAGTTGTGGATTTAAAGTCGGTAACCCTTATGGTAATGGTTGCCTTTTGCAGGGCCTCATCGCGTAAATCGCGTGAATCTTTATAGTTTGTAAATTCTTTTACTATTCTATCCAAATTGGCATAGGCCTTACGGTACTGGGCGGCATCCATGAACTGCTTTGCTTGCCTGTAAAGCGGTTCGCACTTGGAAACCTTTAGCATATCCTGCGTATTTCCATAACCGGGCTGAAGGCGTTTAACTTCTGTAAGCAGCAACTCGGCATCCTTGAACTTTTCTGCATCCAGCAGGGTTTGAGCTTCAATGTATATCTTTTCAACGTATTTGGGTTTGGCATCGTTAAAGTAGTCGGTTGCCATATTCGATATGGAAAGTTCAACTCCTAACGATGCGGCTTGGTTTTTAAAGTTTTCAGCATCGAGGTATGTGTAAACAGCTTGTTTAAGGTCGTCGTTCTCGTATGCTTTAATAACCTTTAGCGAACGTTCATCCAGCACGCGTTGGCCTGCACGTTTAAGGCCAACAATGGCATCAATATTATCGCGCTTGGCGGTAAGCGAACGGAGGTAAGCATCGGCGGCTTGCTCCCACAAACCGGCTTGCTCAAACTTCATTCCCTTTTTGGCATACTTTTTTGAGGCGCACCCGCCACCAACCAGAACTGTTGCTGCTAAGAGTAGTAGTAAAAGTCGTTTCATAGGCTAATATTGCTTTTAGTTAATATCCTTCAGGAAACACGATATCAATGGGTTAAAATTAAAATCAAATTAAATTAATTCCTAAATTCAACCAATAAATGCAACTTTCGGTGAGGATGACATCAATATTTTTTCAGCAAAGAGAGGGGAAAAAATCCCGCTCTCTTCCGCTGAATGGAAATAAGCTCTATAT
>Ga0129302_1000687_pt1 | contig 25086 bp, 26 predicted proteins | sample BlaSprsedimmetaG_FD_94476 | JGI IMG/M metagenome (GOLD analysis project Ga0129302, IMG submission 94476) | Hot spring sediment bacterial and archeal communities from California, USA to study Microbial Dark Matter (Phase II) - Blank Spring... | ecosystem: Environmental > Aquatic > Thermal springs...
GGGCATAGCCTGCCACGCGTTGACGTAAAGATTGAGAAGTACCTGTTCGATTTGTCCATAATCCGCGGTAACAGGCCAGAGATTATTTTGCAGGTTGAGATGGATTTGTATTTCTTTTTTTGTGCGTCCGATTGTTTCCGAAGTCTTCTGAATCATCGAATTAATATCCACATTATTCACTTCAAATTTACCGCCGCGGGCGAAACCCAGTAATTGCTTGGTTAAATCAGCGCCGCTCATTACAAGCGCTTCGATGGTTTTCAGGTGCTCATAATTGGCATCTTGCAAGTCGAGATTGAGAAGAGCTAAAGAAGTATGGCCTTGTATACCCATGAGAAGATTGTTGAAATCGTGAGCTATGCCCCCGGCCAATGTGCCGATTGATTCCATTTTTTGTGCCTGAAAAAGACGAGCCTCAGTTATTTTTTGCCCGGTTATATCCCGCATGGAATTAAGAAGTGCGGGCTGATTATCCCAGTTAATTCCGACGCTGTTTGTTTCTACCCAGCGAGTTGTTCCTTTTCTGTCCATGACGCGAAATGTATAAGAGACGCTTGAAGCATTGTCTTCTTGTTGCAGGCAGCTTTCCTGTCGTTGAAGCACCATGTCCCGATCTTCGGAAATAACCATATTTATAAATGAAACAGATGATAATTCATCCTTGTCATAGCCGAGCATTTGAAGTGTTTTTATATTGGCAAAACAAATTTTTCCGTTCGTAATTATAAAAACGGCTTCATTGGAATTTTCTATCAGAAGGCGGTATTTTTCTTCTGATTTGCGTAATTCCTCTTCTATAGCCTTTCTTTCCGTAATATTTTTAGAAACAACAGCTACGGCGATTTTATTATTAGAGCTGTCTCTGACGGGGCTGAACGTCCGCAAGAAAAATCCGTTGTCGCGGGGAGAGTAGTGTTCGTCGAAAACGGATTTATTCCGCAGATAAACTTCTTTGATTCTTTCGGAAAAAATACTGGTCTGCTCTTCAGAATGGAATTCACCGTAACAACGGCCGATAATTTGATCGGCGGATAATTCCAATCGTTTAATATGATTGCTGTTTATGAAGATGTAACGGCAGTTTTCATCAACAAGATATAAAGAATCACTGGTTGAATCCACAAGGCAGCGGTACTGGTAGTCGGAATTTTCCAGCTGATTAATTTTTTGAGTGAGTTCAGTATATTTTTCTTCCAGCTGTTTGAGGCTTAATTTTGAATTCATTGCTTTTTAAAACTGTTGCTAGCTAATTATATCAAGTCTTTTAACTGCAAACAAAAAACGTCGTAGTCACGGCTGCTGAAAAGGATATGACGAATATGCTTTATTTCATTATTCTCCCGGGCAAATTCTATGCTCGTTTTCAGCGCAATTTTGGCGGCTTCATCAAGAGGGTAGGCGTAAACCCCGGTGCTTATAGCCGGAAATGAAATGCTTTGCAATCCATTCTGCCGGGCAAGTTCCAGGCTGTTTCGGTAAGCATTCTGCAGCAGCTTCTCTTCGCCTCGGGCGCCACCCCGGTAAATAGGGCCCACTGTGTGGATAACATACTTCGCCTTGAGGTTTCCGCCGGTAGTAATCACGGCTTTGCCTGTTGGGCATGATCCTATCTGGCGGCACTGGGCCATGATGGAAGGACCGCCGGCGCGATGGATGGCGCCGTCAACGCCGGCGCCCCCCGCCAAACGCTCATTGGCGGCATTGACAATAGCGTCTGTAATTTCCTCGGTTATATCGCCGCAAACAAGTTCTATAATTGTTTCATTAACTTTTGCCTGCATAAGCTATATATCAGGTATTTTTTCTCCCTCACCGTAAATGAGCATGCGGTAGGTTTTTTCAATCCTGTCCCAGTTTTCCTCCCGATCCAAAGACCAGTATCGTCCGATAACGGAGGCAACTTTTCCTAATTCCAATTCCAGAGTTTTTTCTTCCACTTTTTTTATATACAAGGCGCCGCTTTCCGGTAATTCTCCGCGCCGGCCCAGCATGGCGTGGATGAACATTTGAGGGACTTGCTCCTTTTTTGCCATTTCCATCAACGTAAAAAGATGATTTATCGAACCGTGGGAACTGAAGAAGGATACTATTCCCATAAGGTGTAAAGCACAATTTGTTTCATGGGCTTTTCGCATGACGCTTAAAAAAGCTCGGTTTTGATAAAATGACTTATCTTCGATAGTCCGGTCGATTTTCAGACGGTCTGAATAAATTCTGCGTCCCGCGCCGATATGCAGATGTCCCGCTTCGGAATTACCCACCGTGCCGGATGGCAAGCCAACAGATTCTCCTGAGGCATCAAGTTTACTTGACGGATAATTTTTCATTAAACTATCTATAACCGGCGTACGGGCAAGCCAGATGAGATTAGAGTTATTTTCATCTCCCAATCCCCATCCGTCGAGGATTATCAACAATAACCTCCGCGCGCGAGGAAATGAGCCAGTTTTATTTTCAATAAGAGATGAACCGCTCATCAGTGGCGAAGGATGCAATCCCATAATGTTCAGTATCGTAGGGGCGACTTCAGCAAGTTCTCCTTTGGGGCAAAGAGAGAATTTTTTTTCCGGATGAATTAAAATCAAGGGAACGGGGCTGTTCGTGTGTCCTGTGTCCACGGCGCCGTCAGGATAACGCCATTTTTCCGCGGTTCCATGATCGGCGGTCACAATGGCCGGTATTCCTTGTTTCCGGGCGGCATCCACGAGAATGCCCGCGTGCCTGTCCACCGCCTCTATGGCTTTGATGACGGCTTTATCATTTTCGATATGAGCGACAACATCTACATTGGGCAAATTAACAACAATAAAATGATAATTTTCATCATTAATTTTTTCCAGGGCGGCTTTTGTGATTCCTTCGATGGACATTTCCGGCGCTTCATCAAAAAGAGAAACATCCTTCCGTGTTGGTACTACAATTATTTCTTCACCAGGCAGAGCGTTATCTTTCTTGCCATTAAGGAAGAAACTGATGTGAACGGCTTTTTCCGCTTCGGTAATTTTAACCTGCCGCAGATTATTTTGGGAAATTATATCGCTCAATGTGTCCTGAATTGCGTCCTCAGGCGGGAAAGCCACCTGAACATTTAAAGATTTATGGTATTCAATCATTGTGGCAAAATTAAGATTCAATGGTTTATCTACGGGAAATTCATCGAAGTTGTCATCGGTTAGGGCACGCGTTAATTGAATTTCACGCTCGCCGCGGATATTGTAAAATATTACCGAATCGCCCTTTGATATGCGCCCCACAGGGTATCCGCCTTTGTCGTTCAAAACGAGAGGAGTTAAGGTTTCATCTTCTTTTCCTAGCGCGTAAGCACGGCGCAAGGCTTCCGACATGGGATGTTTTATTTTTTGGCTCATTGTTCCTAAATTATAATTAACCTCTGAATTATTTGCGTTATGTTTAGCGAAACAAAGCAGAAGTGTAAAGGGAAACTTTTGTTTATTGATAAATAAACTTTTAAGTGTTAAAAAAAGAAAATTTGTTGGCGAAGCCTATGTATACCGTTAAAAAAACAAGAGAAACCCATAATAACAATATATGCGAAGAAATTTTGCGTGAAAGAGCATCTGTTTTGAGTCGTGCCGGAATGGCCGTAAGCGATGCGATTAATTTGTTAAAGAAGCTGGATGAGCAAATAACAAAGAAAGTATCGCTAATAGACAAGTTACGCGGGAAAGAAAACACGCAGTTCGAAAAGCAAAAAAGGGTTTCACTGGGAAAAGAAATCAATGCATCAATAGAGAAATTCAATGAGTTGAGGGAAAAAACAAAATTACGATATTATTATCTTATTGTGACCAGGGAAGCGCTTGGGCTGCGAAGACATGACATTATCTTTGAAATATATAAAATTCCGGATAAAAAAAACAGGTTTAATGATGGACATTTTTAAAAAAAAGCGATTAAAAATGGTGCAGACGCAGCTAAAAGCTCGTGATATAACCGATGCGCGCGTGCTGAAAGCCATGGAGAGCATTCCGCGTCACTTATTTGTGGATGAAGGATTGGCTGAGCAGGCTTATAACGACAACCCTCTTCCGATAGACGCAAGACAAACAATTTCCCAGCCTTACATCGTCGCTCTGATGACGCAGGCACTGGAGATCAAAAATACCGATAAGGTTTTGGAAATAGGCACAGGTTCAGGTTATCAAACAGCGATTTTAGCCAGCCTTGCATTTCAGGTTTTCTCTATTGAAAGAATTGCCACCCTGGCGGCAAAGGCGCGTAAAATTCTCGATCAGCTCAAATTCTATAACGTAGCCATAAGAGTAGGAGATGGCTCATACGGATGGAAAGAAGAAGCCCCGTTTGACGCGATTATCACTACCGCTGCGGTTCCTGAAATTCCTCAGCACCTTGTCGAGCAACTCGCCGCGGGCGGCAGGCTTGTCGCGCCGGTGGGAAACCGGGATATTCAAACACTGTATAAAGTCAAACGCGATTTAAAGCATCCGGACAAGCTCAATAAAGAGGACCTGGGTGGATGTCGTTTCGTGAGCCTGATAGGAAATAGCGGGTGGAAAGAATGAAAAAATCAAAACTGTCATTATTACTCATATTGCTCCTGTTAAACCTGACGTTTTCGTGTGCCGGTCCGCAAATCTACAGAGAAAAGGCCACCGGTGTATATCATCGGGTGAAGAGTGGAGAAACAGCTTACAGCATTGCTCGTGTTTATAACATCAGTTTGAACGAGTTGGCCGAAATTAACAATCTCAAGGATCCTGCCCTGCTTAGAGAGGGCACGGTATTATTTATTCCCAATGCAACAGAGGTAATTGAAGATGTCATGGCGCGACGGGGAGGTGTTGTTTCCGGGACAAAGAAAGATAAAAAAAGTGCCGCGCCAAAATCCGCACCCTATGTTCCGCCTCAAAGGAAAGCGGATATTAGACAAGAGCATAAAATTTTCATCTGGCCGGTAAAAGGCGAAGTCAAGGCTCATTTTGGAAAACAGCCGGATAACACTTATCATAATTGGATAAAAATCGCCGCACCGGAAGGGTCGCAGGTTAGGGCCGCTGCATCGGGAACCGTAATTTTTTCATCCAACATCAAGGACTACGGGGAAACGGTTATTATCCGGCACGAGAAGGAACTCACTACGGTTTACACTAACCTCAGCACACGATACGTAAAAGCGGATCAAGGAATAAAGCAGGGAGATATGATTGCGCTTGTAGGAGAAAAAGACGAAAACGAAACTACTTATATTAACTTTGAAATAAGACTCAAAGGAAAAGCGGCCAATCCTTTGTTGTTTTTGCCTTAAACTTGCCAGAAGATTTTCCGTTGTTATATTAACACAAATATTTTCACGAGGTAATGATGGATTGTTATTTTGAACAAGGGCCAATACGCCCTCCCAGTGAAGCGACAAGTTTATTGATTCGCGTGACGAGAAATTGTCCATGGAACAAATGCGCCTTTTGCCGGACATATCACGGTACAAAGTTCGAACTAAGAAGCGTCGAAGAGGTGAAAGCGGATATTCAGGCAATGAAAGATTACGCGGATAAAATCATTGGTTTGTCGTGGAAAATCGGGGAAGGGGGCGAAGTTAACAGAAGCGTCCTAAGCCATATTTATAATCAGGGTTTGTTTGATGATTATTTGCGGACAGTTGCGGCCTGGCTTTATTTCGGCGGAGAAAATGTTTTTTTGCAGGATGCCAATTCCTTAATCGTTAAAACTCATGAATTGGTGGAAATTCTGGAATTTCTCAAAGAAAAGTTTCCGAATATCAAAAGAATAACTTCCTATTGCCGTTCTCACACGGCGGCAAGAAAAACCGTAGAAGAGTTTAAGCAGTTAAAAAAGGCGGGTCTTACGCGCATTCATGTTGGCATGGAAAGCGGCAGCAATGAAGTCCTGGCATTGGTTAAGAAAGGAGTAACCGGAGATATTCACGTGAAAGCAGGAAAGAACATCAAGCAGGCGGATATTGAGCTGAGTGAATATTTCATGCCGGGGTTGGGAGGAAAAAAATTATCGCGGCAGCACGCCTTGGAATCAGCAAAAGTAATAAATGCGATAAATCCGGATTTTATAAGACTCAGAACGCTCCATGTTGTCCCCGGTACCGCACTTGAAGAAATGGTAAAAAGCGGTGAATTCACGACACTGAGTGACGACGAAGTTGTCCGGGAAATCCAAATATTTGTCGAAAATCTGGATGTGCGCGGCGCAAAGCTGGTCAGCGACCATATTTTAAATATTATGGAGGAACTGGAAGGGACGTTTCCTCAGGATAAAGAGAAAATATTAGCATCAATCGAACAATATTTTGCTCTTACTGATAATGAGAGGCTTATGTTTCGCCTAGGTCGCCGCAGCGGCCTTTTGAGGAAACTCGAAGATTTGAACAATAGTGATAATTACACGAAGCTGAAATCCGTCGTGGATAGCTATTTGGCGCAAGGAAGGAACCTGGATGAAGATATCATTAAAATAATGAATAATTACATCTAGTTAAATAAATTCTGCTGCAACTGGTGACGATTTTTATATATTTTAATTAAGCGCAAAGAATTTCAATGTTTATAGCCATCTCCGGGTTATTGCCGGCTCATGGAAGGTATTATCCATTGACTATAAGTTCCATTCGTGTTATTGTCTTTCTTTCTATATACGAAAGGCAGGGTAAGAAAAAATGTTTAAAGTAGGGGATTTGGCGGTTTATCCGGCGCAGGGGGTTGGGGTCATTGAAGCTATTGAAAACAGGGAAGTAATGGGGAAAATACAACCCTTTTATGTCATGAAAATTATGGGTAATGGGATGAAGATAATGATTCCCACGAATAGCGCCAAAGCGGTGGGATTGCGCGAGGTTATTCTTGAGAAAGAAATACCGAAAGTTTTTGAAATATTGAGGAATAAAGACGTAACTATAGATAAACAAACATGGAATAAGAGATACCGGGAATATCTGGAGAAAATTAAAACCGGCTCTGTTTTTGAAATAGCCAGTGTTTTGCGCGACCTTTTCATACTGAAGAGCGATAAAAATCTTTCTTTTGGCGAACGGAAAATGATGGATACGGCAAAAAATTTGTTGGTGAAAGAAATTTCTGTGGCCTCAAACGCGCAGGAAGCTAAAGTGGAAAAAGACCTGCAAATGATTTTCAGCATGCAGTAAACATCATTTAGCTCTTTGAAAATCTAAATAAATAAAGTGTTATTAAGTGTTTACGATAGAACCTGAAAGTGTTGACTCCGGTTTTTTATGGATGAGGGTAATATAAAGTGTAATGGATAGAAAAAAGAGTGTTGTAAAAGCAGTGTAGTGAAAGGAGGTGAAAAGGTTGATTATTCGAATTATCTTAATTCTCGCATGTTCCGTTAGCGGATTATGGATTGCCTTTTATTCTTCAGTACCGGATTCATCGTATCGGATTCTGGAGACAGTCGGCGGCTTTATTATTGGTTTATTAATTGCTTTATTAGTTATTAAAGTAGAACAAGACATCCGTAAATTATCTTTAAAAATCATAGCCGGCGGTGTTGCTGGCATGATTATCGGCCTGCTGATCGCGCTGATTCTTGGATTCGGTTTAAGTCTGGTTACAAAAATAAGCGAAAATCCTCGGGTAGTGCCTTGGATTTACCTGCTTCTGACGGGTATTTTGGGCTATCTTGGTCTTGTTTTGGGCTCAAAAAAAGTTGAGGAATTAAATTATCATTCCTCCGATGTGAAGAGCAAATTCGATTACAGAATCCTTGACACAAGTGTAATAATCGACGGTAGAATAGCCGATATTTGCGACAGCGGATTTATAGAAGGGGATTTAATTGTTCCCCGCTTTGTGCTCAATGAGCTGCAGTTTGTAGCTGATTCCTCCGACCCGATGAAGCGTTCACGTGGAAGACGCGGGCTTGATATCCTCAATCACATGCAAAAAAGTAACAACATCAATATCGACATCGTTGATCATGATTTTCCAAAGATTAAAGGTGTTGACGGAAAGCTTGTGGCTCTGGCTAAAAAAATAAATGCCAAGCTCCTTACCAATGATTATAATTTAAACAAGGTTGCCGAACTTCAGGGCGTGAAAGTCCTAAACATAAATGAACTGGCCAACGCGATGAAGCCTGTTGTGCTTCCTGGCGAGCATATGAATGTAAAAATCATTCGTGAAGGGAAGGAAGCTGGACAGGGAGTTGGCTATCTTGATGATGGAACGATGATTATCGTGGATGCGGCGCAAAAGCTGGTAAATACGAATGTAGATGTAATCGTTACCAGTGTATTGCAAACCACCGCAGGACGCATGATTTTTACCGAGCTCAAAGAAGTGGCGAATAAGAAAAACCAGCAAAATATTAAAACAGCGTCCGACGCCGTAAACTGATAAATATTTACATAATTTCAGAAATATCGATTGCATTTATTCCGGTGATAGAGATATAAAAATATGCCGGGATTTAAATCAAAAAAGTCCACATTCGGACTTTCGGTAGTTTTTGATTAAAGCCCGGAGAATTTTTGACATTCCGGGCTTTTTTTTGGAAAATGTTATGAAAACAGTCGCGATCATCCCCGCTTCAGGAACAGGCGAGAGGTTTAGCGGCAAAATGCGCAAGCAGTATTGCCTATTGGATAAAAAGCCCCTATTTATTCACGCGCTTGAAGTATTTGAACAGGCGAAAGCTGTACATGAAATTGTTTTGGTTTTGCCTGCTGATGACGTTGCTGATGCGAAAAAAAATATATTACGAAAGTATGGTCTGCAAAAGATAACCGCTGTCATTGCCGGCGGGAGCAAGAGACAAGATTCAATAAGAAACGGACTTGCCTCTATCAAAGGTGTGTATGATATTGTTATTGTTCATGACGCAGTCCGGCCGTTTGTTACGGAAAAGTTAATTAATGATGTTATCGAGGCGGCTAAGAGTTATGGAGCGGCATCGGCGGGAGTTAAAGCGAACGACACAGTAAAAGAAACGGTATCGGGAGATATGGTCAAAATGACCATTCCGAGGGACAACTTGTGGCTTACGCAAACACCCCAGGCCTTTAAATATGAAATATTAAGAAAAGCATATAATGAAGCTTACAAAAATAAATATTATGGAACAGATGACGCTTCTCTTGTCGAGAATATTGGACAAAAAGTAAAGATGGTTCAGAGTGATTATAATAATATCAAAATTACGACTCCGGAAGATATGATAATCGCCAAAGCTTTCAAGGCGGAAAAGCGACCACAAAATTGCTTTATTGGCTTTGGTTACGACAGCCACAGATTTGTTTCCGGAAGAAAGCTGATTTTAGGCGGTGTGGAAATTCCATTCGAAAAAGGATTGCAAGGTCATTCCGATGCAGACGCTCTAGTACATGCAATTTGCGATGCGCTTTTGGGAGCGGCAGGATGTGGTGATATCGGAAGACATTTTCCCGATACGGATGAAGCTTTTACGGATATTTCTAGCCTGATACTGCTGAAAGAAGTAAGAAAAAAAATCAAAAGCAAAGGTTTTTCGGTTGTAAATATTGACGTGACGGTCGTCATGGAAAAACCAAAGATAGCTGCTTATGCAGAGATGATGATAAAAAATATTACACGGACTTTAAATGTTCCGGAAGATGTTTTAAATATAAAAGCGAAAACAAACGAAAGAATGGGTTTCATCGGCAGAAGCGAAGGAGTTGCAGTATTTGCCGTAGCGTCGGTATTAGAAGAATAATGATAAAGAAGCCGAGAGTAAGATTCGCTCCATCCCCAACAGGAGAGCTGCATGTAGGCAACGCGCGTACCGCTTTGTTTAACTGGATGTTCGCCCGGCACCATAACGGCAAATTTATTTTAAGAATCGAAGATACGGATGAAGCCAGAAGCGAGTTATCATATCAAATAGGGTTGTATGATGATTTAAAATGGTTGGGATTGAATTGGGACGAAGGTCCGGAAGAAAACTGCCCGTATGGTCCGTATAGACAAAGCGAGAGGCTTCCCATATATAAAGACTATCTTGAGAAACTTATAAGCAAGGGTCTTGTTTATCCCTGCTACTGCACAGAAGAAGAGCTTGAAGGTGAGCGCCGAGAACTTATTTTAAGCAAGCGCATGCCGCGTTATATGGGAAAGTGCAGAAATCTAACAAAGGTGGAAAAAACAAGACTGGAAGCTCAGGGAAGAAATCCTGCATTTCGCTTTAAAATACTTCCACAAGTTATTGAATATGAAGACTTAATACGTGGCAAAGTCAAGTTTGAAAGCGATAATATAGGAGATTTCATCATTGTTCGCTCCAACGGGATGCCCGCGTATAATTTTTCCGTAGTTGTTGATGATTACCTGATGAAAATTTCACATGTTATACGGGGTGAGGATCATCTTTCGAATACAGCTTTACAATTAGTTTTATATAAAGCTTTAGGATTAACCCCTCCCTTCTTTGCGCACCATTCTCTGATTTTGGGGAAAGACCGAGCGAAACTAAGCAAACGTCATGGATCTGTAAGCATTTCTGAATTTCGCAGGCGGGGAATTATGCCCGAAGCGTTAATTAATTATCTGGCCCTGCTGGGCAGTTCGTTTAAAGGCGGAAAAGAAATATTATCTAGGGAAGAAATGATCAGGGAATTTTCTTTGGAGAAAGCTTCAAAAAGCGGCGCAGTTTTTGATGATGATAAACTGCTTTGGATCAACGCGAATTATATCAGGAAAGCAACCTCCCGGGATTTAATAAAAGATCTCGCACCGTTTCTCCACGACGCGGGATACAGAATGGAAGAAATTGACAGCGACTGGCTGGAAGAAATTATTAATATTGTAAAAGATGAAATGAACAGTCTGGCTGATATTAATTCGCACATAGAAATCTTTTTTCCCGATAAGTTAAAGATGACAGTGGAAGCAAAAGAACTGCTGGCGAAAGATTCATCAAAAATAATAATTAGATATTTAAAAGAATATATCGCTTTTAATGATGACGAACCTCGTAAACTTTATATAAATGCCATAAAACATTTAAAAGAAAAAACGAGACTAAAGAATAGAGAAATATTAATGCCTATTCGCGCCGCACTCACCGGAAAAACAAAAGGTCCGGAGCTTGAAGAAGTCTTTAAAGTAATGGGAAGAAGTATAGCGCTGGAATTGCTTCAAAGAATTGCTGATTAAAAATACTAAAGGATACTGTTCGCAATATGAAGAATAAGCTGATCGGTATAATAGACTATGCCATAAATGAATGCGTGAATGAAAAGATATTTGAGTTGGATTTTTTGCCGCGCGTTGAAGTAGAAGTACCCGCTAACTCAGAGCATGGTGACTATGCCACAAACGCGGCGATGATTCTTGCCTCGTCAGTTAAAAAGAACCCGCGAAATATTGCCGAAGCAATTCAGTCAAGAATAGTTGATAAAGAAAGCATTATCTCAAAAACGGAAATAGCTGGTCCCGGTTTTATCAATTTTTTCATAAAAGATAAGGTTTGGAAAAACAAGCTTAAGCTAATTGAAGAAAAAGAAGCAAAATACGGTCAAATTAATATTGGTCTTTCCAAAAAAATACAGGTTGAATTTGTCAGTGCGAATCCTACAGGCCCCCTTCATATAGGCCATGCACGAGGGGCGGTTGTCGGAGATGTGATTGCCAATTTACTAAAGGCAACAGGTTATATTGTCTCCAAAGAATATTATATAAATGATGCTGGAAATCAGATGAATAATCTGGGTAATTCGGTTTATCTCAGGTATCGTGAATTAAAAGGAGAAAGAATATATTATCCCGAATCTTGTTATCAAGGTGACTATATTAAGGATATTGCGGCAAAAATCCTGGAAAAAGACAAAGACAAGCATTTAAAAGAAGATGAAAAAACAACAATTCAATATTTTACACGAATTGCCGGGGGGATTATTCTGGAAGATATAAAGAATGATCTTGCGGATTTTGGAGTAATTTTTGATGAATATTTCAGTGAGAATAAATTATACGAAAATGACGGCGTAAAAAATATTTTAGATGAACTTAGGAGAAAAGGTTTCGTTTATTCAGACGGCGAAACCTTGTGGTTTAAAACCTCGCGGTTTGGCGACGAAAAGGATCGCGTAGTTGTAAGAAAAACCGGAGAACCCACTTATTTTGCCGCGGATATAGCCTATCATGAAAATAAATATTCCCGCGGTTTTGATACCGTAGTGGATATATGGGGCGCGGATCACCACGGATATATACCACGGATGTATGCGGGAATTATGGCATTGGGACATGATAAAGAGAAATTAAAAATAGTTTTGGTGCAGTTGGTTAATTTGTTGCGAGCCGGACAGCCGGTGGCAATGTCCACACGCGCAGGGAAATTTGTCACTCTGAGGGAAGTTCTTGATGAGGTGGGTAAAGATGCGGCACGTTATAATTTTTTAATGAGACGTTCCGACAGTCACCTTGACTTTGATCTGGAATTGGCAAAAAGACAATCCAACGAAAACCCCGTTTATTATGTAAAATACGCTCACGCACGAATTTGTTCAATATTGAAAATAGCCGAAGAAAGAGGCGTTTTCATCCCCTGTTTTAATAATATTAATCCGGATCTTCTGAAAGAACCGGAGGAAATGACCTTGATAAAGATGGCCATACGGTATCCGGAAATTATCGAAGGAGCTGTCCGCAGCTTGGAACCGCACAGAATTCCTTTTTATATTAATGAAATGGCGGCTGTTTTTCATAGTTACTATAATAAAAATAAGGTAATTTCGGAAAACAGGGAGCTTACTTCCGCCCGGTTGTTTTTGGTGAAAACAATCAGACGTGTCATGAAAAACGCGCTGGGGTTACTAGGTGTCGATGCGCCGGAAAAAATGTGATGAAAAAAAACATAGAAGAAAGAAAATAATGAGATCCGGAAATGTCAGAAAATTTGAACTGCGACTGAAAAAGTCAGGACTTATAGTAGTTATTGTAGGGATGGCATCGTTATTGTTCATTGTGTTTCTTCTGGGCGTAAATGTCGGAAAAAACATCGACACATATCCGGAAAAGATATCCTCCCTGCCGCGCAGGATATTGTCCTACATAACGAAACCTGCTAAAATTGACCACTCGCAGGTAATTGCAGAAAAACAAAATTTAGAGGAGGAATCAGAAAAAGCAGACTTAGATCTTACATATCATGAGACATTGACTGACAAAACTAAGGTAACAAGAAAGCCCGTTTTGCAGAAACAGGCGGAAAAACCTCCTCATTCTAACGACCTGAACGAAATAAAATCTACGGATATAAAAGAAAAGAAAAAATCAGAAGAAGTAGCTTTTCAAAAATATGTTGTTCATGCCGCATCTTTTCAGGATTTGGACAAAGCATACATCTTAAACAAAAAAATAGCGGAACTGGGGTATGAACCTATTATAATTCCAGTTGAAATTAAAGACAAAGGAAAATGGTATCGGGTACTTATCAGGGGCATTGAAAGCAAGGAAATGGCGCAATCAGCGGCGGATAAGATATCAAATATTACTTCCACGGAATGTATCATCAAAGCGATGGATTAAAAAAAAGAAGTAAAGTTAAAGGGTAAATATGTTTCAGAACCTGTCGGAAAAATTCGAAAAAATATTCAGCAAATTGAACCAACGAGGCTTTTTAAGGCAAGAAGACATAGACGCGGCTCTGAAAGAAATCCGTATGGCGCTTCTCGAAGCGGATGTAAATTTCAAGACAGTAAAAACCTTCATTGAAGACGTCCGGAATCGGGCAGTCGGTAAAGAGCTGCAGGAAAGTATTAAACCAGGACAGAAGGTGGTCAAGATCGTTCACGAAATGTTGGTCGCATTACTCGGTGGTGCTACCACACAAATAAAATTCGGAGCTCGGATTCCCGCTGTTATTATGCTTGTTGGTTTACAGGGCTGCGGTAAAACAACTTCTGCGGCAAAGCTTGCATATTTATTGTCAAAAGAAGAAAAGAAAATTTATTTGGTTTCGGCGGATGTATACAGGCCGGCATCGCAAAAACAACTTGAAATATTAGCACGCCAGGCGAAAATCGGCTATTTTCAATATGGGGAATTAAATGACCCGGTCGCTATATGTTTAAATGCGCTGGACGAAGCGAAGAGAAAGGGTTGTGATGTATTAATTATCGATACAGCCGGAAGTCTTCATGTAAATGAAGAATTGATGAACGAGCTTAAAGCGATTAAGGAAAAAATAAACCCCGCAGAGATTTTGTATGTAGCTGATGCAATGACGGGACAGGATGCCGTTAACGTCGGGGCGCAATTCCATAAAATTATTAATATTGACGGCGTAATTATGACAAAAATGGATGGTGACGCACGCGGAGGAGCAGCCCTTTCACTTAAGACGGTTATTGAAAAGCCGATAAAATTTGTCGGGGTGGGAGAAAAGATAGACGAGCTGGAAAAATTTCATCCGGAAAGAATCGCATCACGTATTCTGGGTATGGGAGACATACTGACTCTTGTTGAAAAAGCAAAGGAATCATTTGACGAAAAGCAAGCACAAAAACTGGAAAGAAAAGTCAGGAAAAATGAATTTACATTGGAGGATTTCCGTGACCATTTGACACAGATAAATAAAATGGGTTCACTCAAAGATATTGTCGGCATGATTCCTGGAATGGGCAAAACCAAGTCGCTGCAAGAAACAAAACCGGATGATAAAGAGTTGATTAAATTAACTGCGATAATTGATTCCATGACCAAAGAAGAACGAATAAAATACCAGATTATTGATGGAACTCGCAGAAAAAGAATAGCTATGGGGAGTGGTACTGCGGTTCAGGATGTCAATAGATTATTGAAAAACTATGTTCACGTAAAAAAAATGATTACCCAATTCGGCCAGAGGACTTCAGTAAAATCAATGCTCAGGAATTTTCCCTTTTAAAATGAAAGAATATATGTTAATGGAAAAAATAGGAAAAAATATCATCAATTAAGGAGGTTTAAGTTAATATACATGGCGGTTAAAATAAGACTTACTCGTATGGGCGCAAAAAGCAAGCCCTTTTATCGTATTGTTGCGGCTGATTCTGATTTTCCCAGAGACGGAAGATTCTTGGAAATTTTAGGCAACTACGACCCGAAAAAAGATCCCCCTGAAGTAAATATAAATGAAGAAAAGGTGCACAAATGGCTGTCCAAAGGAGCAAAAGCGACACTTACAGTTGCTAACATATTGAAAACAAAAGGTATTCAGGCGCAAATCAGTTAAATTGTTCTCAAGAAACGATATGAAGCAATAAAAAATTATCGCCTGGAGCAAAATTACATGTTAAATATGGAATCCCCAAAGAATTAATCAAAACCAGTGGAGGTTACGATGATGAAAGAGTTGATCAAGTATATATCACAATCTTTGGTAGATAATCCGGACAAAGTTGAGGTTACTGAGGTTATTGGAGAGCAAACGTCGGTAATAGAATTACGCGTGGCGAAAGAAGACTTGGGTAAGGTTATCGGAAAGCAGGGAAGGACCGCAAAGGCAATTAGGACAATTCTGAGCGCAGCGTCCGCAAAATTAAACAAGCGCTCTGTTTTGGAAATAATCGAATAGTGGGAGATGAATTTCATCGCGCTCGGCCAGATTACGAAAACAAGGGGTTTGCGCGGATGCTTAAAAGTTATATCCTACGCAGAGGAACAAACTATATTTAGAGGGCTTGATTTTATTTATATTGCTAGGCCCGGTGAAAAGAAAAGTAAGCACAGAATAAAAAAAATCGAAATTTCCGGTAATTATATCTTTATCGAATTGGAAGGCATAGCAGATATAGAAGCGGCTATGCCTTTTATAGGTTCTGAAATTTATTTTCCCAAGGATTTTTTTCCCGAATTGCCGGAAGGAGAATACTACTGGGTTGATATCATCGGGCTTGATGTATTTACCGATAAAGGAGAAATATTAGGCAAAATAGTGGAAATATTTCCCACAGGAAGCAATGATGTTTATGTTTGCCAAAAAGAGAGTTCACCCGAAATACTAATTCCTGCCACCGCAGAAGTAATCAGAAAAGTCGATATTAAAAAGCGAATAATGGAAGTTAAATTACCAGAAGGACTGTAGAAAATTGATTAGATTTGATGTCCTATCAATATTTCCCGAGATGCTGGAATCTCCGTTAGATTTCAGCATAATAAAGAAAGCCCAGGAAAAAGGATTAATTAATATTCATCTGCACAATATCCGAGCCTGGGCCAAAGATAAGCATAAGATGACGGATGACGCGCCCTATGGCAGCGGCTGCGGTATGATAATGAAGGTCGAACCTGTGGATAAAGCGCTGGAGGAAATTAAAGACGAAAGTAAAAATCCTCTTGTTGTATTAATGACTCCGCAAGGAAAAGTATTCAACCAGCAAATTGCCGTCGAATTGGCGCAACAAGAACAATTAATCATCATTTGTGGAAGATATGAAGGTGTTGATGAAAGAATCAGGGAACATTTGGTCGACAGGGAAATATCCATCGGTGATTATATTCTTACGGGCGGAGAGCTTTGTGCATTGGTAGTAATTGACGCAGTATCCAGGCTTATTCCCGGTGTTCTGGGAAATGTGCAATCCAACCAGAATGAATCTTTTTGTCGGGGACTTTTGGAGTATCCACAATATACCAGGCCGGCCGAATATAAAAGTTGGAGCGTTCCGGAAGTTTTACTTTCCGGAAACCATGCAGAAATTGAGAATTGGCGCACTGAACAGTCATTGAGTAGAACATATAAAAGGAGACCGGATTTATTGGGAAAATCTCCGCTTTCTAAGGCGGATAAGAAAAAAGTACAGAAAATCAAACTCGAGGATATAATATCTTGATTAAAATGTTCATTTGCGTTATGAAAACAAAATTTTTCGTTTAATTAAGAAAATGCAATAAAAATTTCGCCAATGATTTATATAGCTCTTTTACATTATCCGGTAAAAAACAGCCGTGGCGATGTTGTTACCACGTCCATCGCCAACATGGATATTCATGATATAGCGAGAGCCGCTAAAACATTCGGCGTAAAAGTTTTTTATATTGTCAATCCGATAAAAGCCCAGCAGGATTTGGCGCGTAAAATAATCAGCCACTGGCAAGAAGGCCACGGTGCAGGCTTTAATCCGTCACGCGCGGAAGCGTTTAGATTGATACGAATACACAGCGAACTGAAAGACGTATTGTCGGACATAAAAGTGCAAGAAGGGCGTGAGCCTTTAACAATTGTAACCGGTGCAAATATCCGACACAATTTTTTGACAGTTGCCGAATTAAAACGTTTGCTGAAAAATGACCAATTGCCTTATTTGCTGATTTTTGGTACAGGCTTCGGCATTGATGAGGAAAAAATGGAAAATGCTGATTATCGCCTGGAGCCGATTAAAGGTGCAGGAGATTATAATCATCTTTCGGTACGTTCAGCTGTGGCAATAATTTTAGATAGAGTTTTAAACTAATGAATTCTTAGACGAGATAGGTTAATTAGGAGGATAGATAAATGATGAATGCGATGGAAATAATTGAAAAAGAACAAATGAGAGGCGACATTCCCAGCTTCAAGGCTGGTGATACGATAAAAGTTCATGCCCGTATAATTGAAGGGCAAAAAGAAAGAATTCAGGTATTTGAAGGTGTCGTTATACGAAAGCGCCGCGGCGACAGCAGGGCGAGCTTTACAGTAAGGAAGGTATCATACGGTGTCGGTGTCGAAAGAACTTTCCCCACGCATTCACCGATAATCGACCGTATCGAAGTGGTCAGCAGGGGAAAAGTGCGGCGTTCACGGCTTTACTATTTGAGAAACTTAAGGGGCAAAAAAGCACGGATCAAGGAAGCAGCGAATAAAAATTAAGAACTGGTTGTTTGACCTGTATTCTATAAGCCGGCGAGTGGCTTATATCCGTATTTTAATCCACAGGCTTTTTTCATGAATACATTTGAAAAAGTAGCCAATCTGGAAGGATACAGTTATGTTGCCGGTATTGACGAGGCTGGCCGGGGGCCTCTGGCCGGGCCTGTTGTTGCTGCAGCAGTAATATTCCCGCCCAATTATAAAAATCCTGCAATTAATGATTCCAAAAAGCTTTCCTGCCGCAAAAGAGAAATACTCTATAACATCATATATATAGATGCTATTGCTATTGGTGTGGGAGTTATTGATTCTGAAATTATAGATAAAGTGAATATTCTTCAGGCGACATTTATAGCGATGCGCGAAGCGGTGCGCGACCTTTCTTTTTATCCGGATTATCTCTTGATAGATGGTCTTCATCGTCTGCAGGTGGAAATACCTCAAAAACCATTGGTAAAAGGTGACGCGTTGAGCGTTTCCATTGCCGGCGCTTCGATAATCGCCAAAGTTGCCCGTGACCGAATAATGGAAATGTATCACCGACAGTATCCGCACTATAATTTCCAGCGAAATAAAGGTTATGGAACAAAAGAGCATTGCCGAGCAATTGAAGAATTCGGAATATGTAAAATTCATCGCAAGTCATTTACTGTTAAAAATAAGCCTATGCCCCAGTTATCTCTTGATTTGTTTAAAATAAATGAAAGAAAAAATTGACAAAGGAAGAGAAGGCGAAAGAATCGCCGCGTCTTTTTTGAAAAAAAAAGGTTACCGCATCAGCGAAATTAATTATCGTTGTCCTTTGGGGGAGCTAGATATAATCGCGCGGGAAAAAGGAGAAATAGTATTTGTTGAGGTCAAAACAAGGCATTCAAATGAATTGGGCTATCCGGAACAGGCGGTAGGCACAAAGAAACAGAAAAAACTGTCTCAGCTTGCCCTGTGGTATATGCAAAGCAAAAAGATCGCAGATGTGCCCGCCCGCTTTGATGTTGTCGCTATTACCATGCTTCCTGAGGGCAATGATATCAGGTTAATACAGAACGCTTTTGATTTTACCGGGAATTAAAATTGTCCTGTTCGGGTTTGAAGTGGCTGAGCGCGGGTTTACCGATAGAATATACGTTAAAGCCTATTTTAAAACATTTATTGTGGTCGATAATATTTCGTCCGTCAAACAAAAAAGCCGGTTTGGCCATTGATTTATAAATTAGACGGAAATCAAGTTTTCCATATAAATCCCAATCAGTCAGAACAACAATGGCATGGCAGCCGGATGCGGCTCGATAAGGATCTTCTTCGTATGTGACATTCTTATCAATATCGGCAAGGTCTATGGCCGCGTTTTTAAGAGCTTTGGGATCGGAAATGATTACTTGCGCCCTTTCCGCCAGAAGTTTGCGCGTTATATAAATCGCCGGGCTTTCCCTTGTGTCCCCGGTATTTGCTTTAAAGGCAAAACCCAAGATACAGATTTTTTTTCCGGCTAATGTGTTAAACATGCTGCCGAGAATATTAGTGATAAACCTGTCCTGCTGGTATTCGTTGATTCTTATTACGCTTTCCCAGTAATCAGCTACCTGATGTAAACCATAGTAACTGCATAAATAAACCAGATTTACTATATCCTTTTTAAAGCAGGAACCGCCGAAACCAATCCCGGCCTGAAGGAATTTGGACCCTATGCGACTGTCCATTCCTATAGCTTTGGAAACTTCGGAAATATCGGCATCTGTTTTTTCACAGAGAGCAGAAATTGAATTTATGGAAGATACACGTTGGGCAAGAAAAGCGTTAGCAGCAAGTTTGGAAAGTTCAGAGCTCCAGATATTGGAAGTTATAATTTTTTCCCTCGGGACCCAGCGCGCGTATATGTCAACCAGTTCCTGTCTCGCTTTTAAGCCGCTTTTTGTTTCTCGGGAGCCGATGAGAACACGGTCGGGATTTTCCAAATCCCTGATAGCGGTGCCTTCTGCTAAAAATTCAGGATTGGAAAGAACTTCAAATTTAATCTTGCCTTTTGCGGAAGTAAGAATCTTTTCCATTGCCGCTGCAGTTCTGACAGGCAGAGTGCTCTTTTCAATGACAATTTTAGACGATGTGGAATTGTCCAGAATCTGGCGGGCTGATTTTTCAAGAAATTGTAAATCGGATGCCATGCCCGCGCCGGCGCCGAATGTTTTTGTCGGCGTATGCACACTGACAAAAATAATATCATTTTCCTTTATTCCTTTTTCGATGTTTTCGGAAAAAAACAGGTTTTTCCCTCGGGTTTTTCTTATAACATCATCAAGTCCCGGTTCGTAAACAGGAAGTTCATTGGAGTTCCAGTCGTCAATACGTTGAGGGTTTATGTCGACGACTGTTACCCGGTAATCAGGGCACTTCAAAGCGATCATCGCCATCGTGGGGCCGCCAACATAACCCGCTCCGATGCAGAGAATTTTCTTTTTAAAATATTTTTTTTCCACAATATCCTCCGTGTTTCAGGATAATTTCAAGGCTGTGTTGAAATATTCAATGGTTGTCTCCATGCCCGTATCAAGATCTACAACAGGCTTCCAGCCGAGCTTTTGCGCCGCCAGCGATATATCCGGCTTGCGCTGAGCCGGATCATCCATGGGAAGGTCACAAAAAACTATTTTTGATTTGCTTTTAGTCATTTTGATTACTTTTTGTGCTAATTCCAGTATCGAAAATTCCCAGGGATTTCCCAGATTGACCGGGCCAAAAAAATCATCAGGGCTGTTCATCATGGCAATTAGTCCTTTAATCATATCGTCCACGTAGCAAAAAGACCTCGTCTGTGTGCCTTTTCCGTACACAGTTATGTCCGCACCCTGCAGCGCCTGGATAATGAAATTACTTACGACACGCCCGTCATTGATCGCCATACGTGGTCCATAAGTATTGAATATTCTGACTATTTTAGAATTTACGGCATTGTGCCGGCGATAATCCATCATCAGGCATTCAGCGGCGCGCTTGCCTTCGTCATAACAGCTGCGAATGCCGATGGGGTTGACGCGACCCCAGTAAGATTCCGTTTGCGGATGCACATCAGGATCTCCGTAAACTTCCGAGGTTGACGCCTGGAGTATTTTGGCTTTTGCTCTTTTGGCAATGCCGAGCACATTTATTACGCCGATAACGTTAGTTTTCACAGTTTTAATTGGATTTTGCTGATAATGCAAAGGAGAAGCGGGACATGCCATGTTATATATTTCATCAACTTCCAGATAAACCGGATTTACTATATCATGACGAATCAGTTCAAAATGTTGGTTGTTGAGCAAGTGATTGATGTTATCCTTTGTACCGGTAAGAAAGTTATCTAGACACACTACGTAATGACCGTCTTTAAGCAGGCTTTCGCAAAGATGGGAACCTAAAAAACCCGCGCCGCCTGTAACTAAAATTCGCTTCATAGAAGAAAGCCGTTATTCGTGGTGGTAATTTTTTTAATGCTCTGCTATTAAACTCAAAGAACAAGAAGTTGTCAATATAAAATAATTTTACAGGCAATATGCAGCAGAGAACAAAAGAAGAAAAAGGCGTTTTGTTTATTGTCGCCACCCCCATCGGCAATCTCGAGGACATAACACTGCGCGCGCTGCGCATTTTAAAAGATGCGGATATTATCTGCGCAGAAGATACGCGCCGGACAAGAAAATTGCTGAATACCTATCAAATAAAAACAAAACTTATCAGCCTGCACGGCCACAATGAGAAAATAAAAGCCGCCTCAATTATTTCCTGCATAAAAGATGAAAAGAGTGTAGCTTATGTGACGGACGCAGGAACACCTTGTGTTTCAGATCCCGGGCAACACCTCATTTCTCTGGCCCATGATGAAAACATTAGAGTAACAGCAATTCCAGGACCTTCGGCCGTTGTCGCCGCGCTGAGTACTTCGGGATTTGTCGCTGATTCTTTTTTGTTTTGCGGTTTTATTCCGGCGCAAAAAAATAAAAGACGAAAACTTTTCACACAAATCAAGGAACAGAAAAGAACGATTGTTTTTTATGAGTCACCCGTCCGTCTTTATGAATCTCTTGTGGACATGAGAAAAGTATTGGGAGAACGCCATATCGTAATCGCGCGAGAATTGACAAAAATATTTGAAGAAATCACCAGATGCAAGTTGTCCGAAATTATCAGTGATATCAATACAGAAAAGAAAATAAAGGGTGAAATAACGCTGGTGGTAGAAGGGTATAAAGAAAAACACCCGGTAATTTCCGAACAGGAATTGAAAAAACTTTTGTATGATATGATTAAACAAAATAAAACTATACGTGACGCGGTGGAAGCCGTTGCCAGTCAAACGGGTTTACCTAAAAAAGAAGTATACGCGGTTGGCGTCAAAATTAAAAAAGACAGATTTGTCAGTAAGTAAATATGAAGAGAGTGCAGGATTAAGAATTACTGCACTCTCTTTTGGGCTTATGATTTGAGGGTGCTTACTTTATCAATGGTGTTTGCCGCTTCCGAAATTATGCGGTTAATCAGTTCCTCTGCGGATGGTATATCGGAAATTCCTCCGCAACACTGTCCGGCAAAAAGAATTCCTTCTTCCACGTCTCCATCATTAAGAGCTTTTAAATGCTTCATGTTACCGACGGCCTGACGCGCCAGAACCCACAGAGGATGCCCTTCTTCAGCGCGCAACATTTCTATACTGGCGGCAAAAAACTTCGGTAACGACAAATTCATCAGTTTCTTTACCAAAAGGGCTCCCTTAAAGGCTTCAACTAAGGGAAAACCGCGTTTCATCATCGCTTCGGCTTCTTCCGTCTTTAGAACTCTTCCATCAAGGCCGTCGAAGACATTGCTGTATAGAGTATCCTGTTCTGTTGCTTCGATACATAAACGTTTAAAATTACCATGCACCATACTCTCTTTGACAATCATAAAGCGGCTGCCCATGGAGATGCCATCAGCGCCAAGTGACAGAGCCGCGGCCAGGCCGCGCCCATCGTAAAATCCGCCCGCCGCGATTAACGGGACATTAACCATCGAAGCAACAATGGGAATCAGTACCATGGAAGTCGCCGCGGCGCCATGCGCGGCAGCTTCGTTTCCGGTGACAACCAAAGCGTCGCATCCAAGTTGGACGGCTTTTGCCGCGTGCTTGGCTATGGCGATTGTACCCACAACTTTTCCGCCATAGGCGTGCACGTCATTAACGAACCATGGCTTGCCCAAAGAATAATTTATTACCGGCACTTTTTCTTCAATGGCAACCGCGATGTTTTCTTTAGCGCCGGGACCGATTAAAATCTGGTTAATTCCGAAGGGCTTATCGGTCATGTCCTTTATCTGCCGGATATTTTCCCTTGTCTCTTTCGCATTACACCTGGCAATAGCCAGTATTCCGAGTCCACCGGCATTGCATACAGCCGAAACCAGTTTAGGTTCTGTAATCCAGTTCATACCGGCCAGCATTATCGGATGTTTAATGCCGAACATTTCAGTCATTCTTGTTTTGAACATACTTTTCTCCTTAAAATATATTTATTAAAGCTGATTAATTAAGGCATTATTAAGTTTAGAACATAAGTCATGCTGTGAAGGAAGTCAAAATATTTTTATATTTCGATTATTTTTCAATTTATGAATTGATAAATAGCTAAGATTAAATGAATTATCTAAGGAAATCATTCTGCACTAAAAAGCCAATGGCTATTTATGGGTTTGAATATCTCTGATATAGCTCCTTACTATTTCTTTTTATTTTTATTCGCTTTTTCTTCTTCGGCCTCTTCGTATTTAGCGAGAAGATCTTTTAAGTCCATATTGTCATGGTCTTCAAGAATAAGATATCTCTGTTCTTCATCGTCGGGAAATCTTCTAACGGAACTGTCTTTGCTGGAAGCATCTTCAATTGAGGACATATAAATCACATCCTGGATGGCGTTGGGATCGATAAGCGCAGAAATATGGTCTTTCTCCTTGGAGGATTGAGCGCCCATGCCAAAACTTTTATAAGGGGGCACAAAAGAAGAATGGGTGCCGATGAATTCTTTTTCATATTGTTTCATAGTGAACATGCCTTCGTTTTTGCTTGTTACCATGATATTTTCCAACTGGGTTAGCTTATTGTCGCGGATAGTACTTTGCACGGATGGAGTTGCCTTCAGAATAGAAAGAACAGGCACGCGAAACTCGATATTTTTTACAAAATGCAACTGCTGTACGATAAGCCAGGAAATGGTAGAAGCGAATTGATAACGGATAACATCCTGATTTTCGCCAGTTACGCAGTTATTGATGCGGTAGGCCGCGTCTTCGGCATCAGAGGCGTGCAGCGTCGCGAAAACGAGATGTCCGGATTCAGCTGCGTTAAGCGTCAACCTGATAGTTTCCGGCTCTCTTAATTCACCGACAAAAATAACGTCAGGGCTTTCTCTTAAGACGTCAAGAAGCCCCTGGTCGAATGAAGGCACGTGGATACCAACTTCGCGCTGCTCGATAAAAGATTTTTTTGGTTTAAAACGATATTCAATAGGATCTTCAATTGTAATAACGTGGGCGGCGCGCGTGCGGTTAATTTCTTCAATAATAGCCGCGATTGTTGTGGATTTTCCTGAACCGGTGCTTCCGCAAACAAGCACAAACCCTGATTGGAGATGCGCAATCTGGGAAAGAGAAGGGTGAAGATTGAGAGAAGCAAGGTCCGGAATAGTTTCAGGAAGCAGGCGAATTGCCATGCTCAGCCCTCTGGTTGTATGGAAAGTATTGACCCGGGCGCGCACGTTGTTGAAAGAAAGCGAGAAATCGACTGACCATCTTTTACGCAATGTCTGCAATTGACGGTCGCTGAGCATAGACCTGACAATTTCATCTATTTCAGTATGAGACCATTTAATGTTTTTATCGAAATGAAGGGCTCCATCCTTGCGGAAAATTAAAGGGAAGCCGCCGGTTATATGCAGGTCGGAGAGTCTTTGCTTGATGGCGGCGACGATTAAATCTGTGAAGCGTTGATTCATATAAATATTTCGTTATTTTCTTATACTTTTCAAATCAACATGAGAAAAATTAATGTTTAATGAGAAAATATATTAAAAGCCAGTCAGGTGTCAAGGAAAATAAATCATGTAATATTAAACTATTAAGCCAATATTATGGAGCATGTCAATTGAGACTGTAAAATAATCTGTGTAAATGGAAATTTCATATTGTTTCCAAATCGAATCTGCCTTGATACATAACAGCCAGTTGAGAAATTGTCAACGCCCAGTTGGCCAAAGGCATCGTCCA
>Ga0129302_1000700_pt1 | contig 24887 bp, 22 predicted proteins | sample BlaSprsedimmetaG_FD_94476 | JGI IMG/M metagenome (GOLD analysis project Ga0129302, IMG submission 94476) | Hot spring sediment bacterial and archeal communities from California, USA to study Microbial Dark Matter (Phase II) - Blank Spring... | ecosystem: Environmental > Aquatic > Thermal springs...
CGCTTTCCGAAGCGCCGCTTTCCGAAGCGCCGCTTTCCATCCTGCCCTCACCCGGACCGCCGCCGGTCTCCCTGGTCATCCAGAGTGAACCCGGCACAAACGGCTATCCCACGCTGGCCGATTTTTGGGAGGGACAGGCGGAGTTCGTACTCGACGTCGTCGACACGGGCTTGCCGATGGGTGAATCTGATACGCTGGTGATGCACAATGGCGAGCTGTGGTCCTACGTGCATGCCAGCGCCGCATCCGCCGGCGCCGTGGATCATTGCGGTGATCCGGTACCCTTCCCTGGCTGCACCGTCATCTACCGCAGCGTCGACGGTGGCCTCACATTCTCCCCTGAGACCCCGCTGGTTTGCCAGTTCGAGTGTCACACGTGTCCGTGCGTCTCGAAAGTCGATCACATTGAGCAGCAACAGTATCCCCGCGTGGCCTACAACGGGACGACGTTCTTCCTCGTTTACGAATACCTGGGGCGCGCGCGGCTGCGACGCTCGACGGACGGTTTGACCTGGAGCATGCCGGAGCGAGTTGCCGACACAGGGGTGTGGAAGCTGTGGTTGCGCACTTGCCGCAAAGAAGAACGCATCCACGCGCATCCCTTTGTACCGTATGAGTACGAATGTCTGTCCGGCGGCCCACCCGGCATTTTCGTCGAAGGGGGACGGCTCTACATCTTTGTGGGATTAGGGCAAAATCCGGGGGCAATGGGATGCTACACCGGCAGCGTGACGACGACGGGCGAACGTTTGAACCGCTGCCAGCACAATCCGCTGTTTGTGGGAGCTGGGGAGTACGGGCCGCTGGACGAAAAAGGGCCACAGACCAACCCGTACTTCGATTTCCGCACGATCAGCTCCGCCAAGGTGCAGCGCATCGGATCGCGCGTCTACATGCTCTACGAGGGCGTGCGCGGCCCCGGCCCCGGCGACGGCGGCGACACGCAGTTCGGCCTGGGATTGGCGCGCAGCGTCACGCCCGCCATCGATGGCCCCTGGGAGAAATATCCCGGCAACCCTATCCTCGTCGATCAACCCGGCAACGTCGGCCTGGGCCACGCGGATTTGGTCGTTATCGAGGGGCAGACGTTTTTGTACACCTCGCTCAACGGCTACACGCGCAGCCGGCTGGTGCTGGTGTGGAAGTGATCAAAGACTACAAAAGTCTCAGCAGACACGCATTGTGTAAAAATACTCGTTTGACGCAGGCGCTTGGGTACCCAGATAACTCGTGAGACTTTTGTAGTCTAGGCCACAGATTCCGGCATCGATTCCCACTCGAAGAACCCACGCGTGGCGATGGTGCGGTCGGCGATCTGTTCGGCTGCCGCCAGCGCCTCCTCGATCGTCGCCGCGCCGTAGAACCGGCGGACGAGTGCGCCTAACGCGGCATCCCAGGTCTCCAAAACGTCCAACAAATCCTTGTCACGAGGAACAAAGCGGTGGCCAGCCAGAAAATGATAGCGGACCATATCGTGCACCGCCAAACCGAGAATCATGCGTGCTGTCTCAGGGCGCGTGCCGGCGATGTCCGTCGCGTCTTCGTACCGCGCCGCGGCCCTGTAGCGTGCGGTGGTGAGGGCTTCGGCGCTGAGAGCAGGTGGTGTCTGCAACAACTGGCGGGCGCGCGCCTGCAAACCGGCGATCACGCCGTCACAATCCAGGATGGTGAAGCCGGTGCTCAACATGTGGGCGGTGATGGGGCATGCGTCGCGCTGTTCGGCGGCAAAGTAATCCGGCACTTTCCTCTCGGGATTAATGAAGATTTCTGCCGGGACGCCGTTGAAGAATTTCTGCACCCGCTGCCGCTGCGGCTCGCGGCGAATCACGTAAATATCGAGGTCACTCGACGGCGCAGGATTGCCGCGCAAAATCGTGCCGCTGACGACGATCCCGCGCGTATCTGGGCAACGCTCGAGGACAAAGCGTACTGCCTCGCGCAGGGCCTCCGCGTAGGGCGCGGGCAGATCAGGCCAGCGGCACTGCGCCAATAGCCCTTCATCGGGGAAAGCCATACTACACCACTTGGAGTTGACCGCGTCCAGGCGCTAAACCCAACTTCACGAAAACCCACGGCGCGCCGGCGCCGCCCCAGAGGCCCATCAGCCCATAGCGGATGAAGCGGAACAGAAGCGCCGGTTCCAACGCGGAAAATGCCGCCCTTAGCCCGGCCCACAGCCCAACCATCACTGCTGCGCCCAGGGCGTATCGCGCCGCCCGTCGCCACACCTCGCCTTCGATCTCAAAGCCGATCCAGTGCGCCTGCACTACAAAACCGAGGCCCATCCCAAGCAACGTCGCACCGGCAGTCACGCCATCCTCGGTGCGGAAGATGAGCATCAACGCGCTCGTGAGGATGGCCACGAGCGCCAATTGCGCGCCAACTTTCATGCTGGCGATCCATTGTTCGCCGTGCTCACCCCAGCGCAGGTAGACGAAGAGCAAAAGCGCGCCGATGACGTAGCCACCGAGCAGGTCGTGCGGAAAGTGGACGCCCAGGTACAGACGCGACAGCGGGATCAGCACGATCAACAGCGCGGCTACGATCCATAACCAGGTGCGCCGGACCTTTGCCGCCAGATAACCCCACACCGCGACTGGATTCTGCGTGTGCCCGCTAGGGAAGCCGCCGGAGCCACCCACGTCGGAGTAAGCCCATACCCGCGCGTCATAAGGCCCGGGGCGTGGCTGGTCGACGAGCATCTTCGCTGCCGCGTTCACGTAAGCCGAGATGAGGAACAGCAGCGTCACCCGCGCACCCGTCCGTCGATCCAGACACCAATAGACGAGCGGCAAGAACAACAGAAAAAACAGCTCGTCGCCGGCAAACGTGAACGCCCTGAAGGGCAAATCCAGCGCCGGGCGAAACTGTTGCAGCCACAAAATAAGTTCGATACCCCAATCCAGCAATGGTTGCATGACAAGACCCTCCTTGAAATTTTGGTTAACTGTATTCCAACACCCGCTCCGGCGGCTTGCCGAAGAGGCTATCCGGTGCTTGAGGGGGAACGAGCAGCGACAGCTTCCCCGGTTCAATGCTGATGGTGGCCGGTGTATCGCCGTAGGGATCGCCATCCAGGTGCACGGCGACCGCGGGCGTAGTATGGACGGTCATCGTGCGCGCCAGGGCGTGCATTACTTTCGGATCGCGCTGATAACGCCCGCTGAAGAGATGCATCAAGTGCCGCAGGACGTAGGTGAATCCCAAACCCTTGAAGACGAAAATATCCAGCAGCCCATCGTCCATCCGTGCGCGGGGGGCAATGTTGAAGAAGGCCGCGTAGAGCTGGATATTGCTGGCGAGGGCCATCAATGCGCGGGTGCGGAAGGTGCGGCCCTCGATAACGATGCGCGAGCGCACCCCACGAAATTCCGCCGCGACCGAAAATCCCGCGATGATGTAGGGCAAGGTGCGTAGCCGCTTGGCGATGCGTGGGCGCGGTTCCATAAAGGCTGCGATTTCAGCGTCCAACCCTAACCCGGCCCAACAGACAAAGTAGCGCTCGTTGATGACGCCTGTATCCACCCGTTGTACACGGCTTTCACGCAGTGCTTCCCCCACATCACGCACGTACAGCGGCGCGGTGAGGGAGAGAATGGGCATACGCAATTGATGCGCCAGGATATTGCCGGTCCCCACCGGGACAATGCCAAGCGCTGTGGATGTTCCCGCCAGGCCATTGGCCGCCTCGTTGATGGTGCCATCGCCACCGGCCACCAGCACCACATCCAGCGCATCCTCAACGGCCTGCTGTGCATAGCGGGTGGCGTCGCCGGGCTGTTCTGTTTGCACAAGCTCCATATCCCAACTGCACTTGCGCATATACTCCGCCAGCCGCTTTAACGTGCGGGTCATATCCCACGGACCGGCAGTGGGATTGTAAATCAGGAGCGTTTTATAACTCATAGGCGCTTTGGGTTCCTTCCCCACGCTAGATGATCTGTGGTATAAGAAAAGTATAGCACAAGCCGTAATGGAAGCAATTGTGATTAGCTGCCAGCAGTCAGTATGAGTCGTAAGCCGGTAATCACTGAAATCTGATTGCCGATAGCCGGAGGCCAATCAACAGCGCAAAAGCCAGAGTGATGCCGGCTAACGTTATCCAATCAGTGTTCTGCATCCGCAGGTCACGCCAGACAGTGCGCTGTGCAGAAGATACAGAGGCCCCCATACCACGCGCGGCCAGCGCCAGCGTCAGCCGGTCACTCATCCGCAACGTCCCGATGATGACGGCAACCAGTACGGGAAAATAATCGCGAAAACGGCGGAAGAGATTGCCCTCCGCTACCCACCCGCGCGCAGCCTGCGCTTCGCGCACCGTCACAAAAAGCTGCTGGATCGCCGGAAGGAAGCGTAGCGTCAGGCTAAAGGTTAATCCCCACGTATACGGCAGCCCTAGACGGACGCAAGCCTGGACGAGCGCGCGTTGATCGGTGGTGAACAGCAGCGCGCCAACGAAGAAAGCGATGACCAACGTGCGCATGACGAACAGCGCCGCCTGGACGAGGCCCCCTACGGTGAGTTGCAGCGGCCCTACGGCCACGAGTACTGTGCCGGAGGGAGCAAAAAACGGCTGCAACACCAGAATCAGCACGATCAACAGCGCCATCTGCCGCCACAACCGCCGCAGCACGGCCCAAGGAATGTGGTTGGCGAGCAGAAGCAGGTGCAAGCCAAGCAGGAGCGCGCCTTGCGCCACTGCGTAGGGCAGCAAGAACGCGGTGATGAAGCCCAACAGCATCCCCCACAACTTGACGCGCGGGTCGAGCCGGTGCAGCCAGGAATCGCGCGGCACGTAAAAGTCCAATGCGACACTCATCTGAGCACCTCATCCGGCGTCCCATCGGCGGCCACGCGCCCGTCTGCCAGGGCCACCACGCGGTCGGCGCAGGCCGCCAACGCCATCTCGTGCGTGACGATAACGAGCGTAACACCGGCGGCGCGCCGCTCGGCCAGCCACGCCAGGAGGCGCGCCCACTCGCGCCCATCGAGGCCCACTGCCGGTTCATCCAGCGCTAGAATAGGCGTATCAAGCGCGGCGAGCGCGGCGAGCGTGACGGCGCGCTGCGCTCCGTAGCTCAGGATGGACGGCGGCGTCTGCGCGAACGCGGTCAGCTCGAAACGCGCCAGCGCCCGTTCCACGCGCCCGGCGACGCCGGCGAGGTGCAGGGCACGGACGCCAAAAGCAACTTCCTCGTAGACCGTCGCGGCGAAAAGCTGCTGCTCCGGACGCTGGAACAGAAAACCTACCTGGCGGGCCAATTCGCCGGTTGTGCGCCTGGCGGCGTCTTTGCCGTGGATGTGCACCGTGCCGCGCGTGGGGCGCAGCAGGCCGTTGAAGTGCCGCAATAGCGTGCTCTTCCCGGCCCCGTTCGGCCCGATAATGGCGACGAACTGCCCCTGCGGAATCTCCAGATCGATGCCGTGGAGCGCGGCGTGCCCATCGGTGTACGTAAAATGCACATCCTGCACCGCGATGGCCGGTACCGTAGATGGCGCGCCGCACGCTTCCAAAGAGGGCCACAAGTGGGACGGATAGAGAATCCCGGCCTCGACCAGCCGCGTTTCATCCTGCAATACCTCGGCGGTGGGCGCGGGGGACGTTGCCGCGCCACCGGTGAGCACGAGCGTCGTTGGCGCTAACGCGGCAGCCTGAGGACGAAAGGTCGTCAGCAGGAGCGTTGCGCCGCTTTGCGACAGCGTTTCGAGCGCCGCGAGGACTTCGGCGCGGCCCTGCGGATCGAGTCCGCCGAGCGGCTCGTCCAACAGCAGCACGCGCGGGCGCATGGCCCACACCGCAGCCAGAGCCAGCCGCTTCTGCTGCCCGCCGGAGAGCGCCCACGGCGAGCGCGTCCGCACGTCCAGCAGGCCAAAACGCGCCAGCGCCTCTTCCACCTGCGCGCCGATGCGCTGCGGCGGGGTGCCCAACGCTTCCAATCCCCAGGCGACTTCATCTTCGACGGTGGGGTTGAAGAGCTGTGTGGCCGCATCTTGAAAGAGCAGGCCCACTGCGCCGGCCGGTGGCATCGTTGCCAGGACATCGTAGCCAGCCACGCGCACCGTGCCGGAGACGTGACCGCCGGTATAACGGGGAGCCAATCCCGCGAGTACGTGGCACAGTGTGCTCTTCCCACTGCCGCTGGCGCCCATCACCGCTAACGCCTCCCCGGTCTCCAGGCTAAAAGCGATATCCCGCAACGCCTCGCTTTGCGGGAGGTCTGGTCCAGGCGGCAGATAGGCGAAATTCAGGTGTTCTGCAACGAGCATAGTCTCTCTCTGACAAAAAAGCACGGAGGAGGGCTACAGTCACCTCCTCCGTGAAACTATGAGTCGCCGGTTATGCAGCGCGGCGCGAGTGGGATTCTAAAGGCGGGTAAGCGCGGCGCACAGCCAGGTACAATGGAACGCCGATCAAGCCACCGCTGATACCTTGTAGGGTGTTGGGAATCAATTCTAGGGTGGCCGCACCAACGCCGACCAGAAATGTCCCGGCGGCGAAGTAGCCCGCCACGACGATGGCCGCGCCGGTGACAACGGAAAGCAGCACCGTCATCGTATTGATGCGCTTCCGCACGATCCAGCCCATCGCCAGCCCCTGCGCCCCGTGGATGAGCAAGGAGAACAACGCCCACTGCGGATAGCCAAGCATGTCCGCCATCGCCGTACCCATACCACCGGCAAACATCGCCACCCACGGACCAAATGCATAAGCCGTGAAGGTAATTGCTGCATCGCCCAAGTGGACGTATCCACCGGTCGCGGGGATCGGAATCCGCGCGAGCGCCGTCAGAACAAAAATCAACGCCCCCATCAGGGCAATCAAGGTCATACGACCGATATCTACATCACGCGACATCTACTCCTCCAAATTAGTCGTTTACTGAGCTGGTCACAAACCCCTTATGAACATATGAGCGTTTAGCAGGATATGACCGGCTCAGTAGTCGTCAGTCGGGTAATCCGGCCAACTACCATCGTTGTGCACAGGTTGATCATAACATACTCGGCGGCGCTGGCAAGGGTTGAATTTACGCCTCGCCGTCTTTTTGCGACCATGGCACCCGCGAGAGGATGGCGTCCTTCGCCCCCCGCGCGTAGTCGGAGAGCTTCTCCAACTGCTGCGAAATCCCGGTAATTTGCCGTTCAACGTAGTAAGCCACCCCCAAAGCCCCCGGTCCGGCGTGGACGCCCAATTCTATCGGCACGCGCAGCAGGTATGTTTCCACACAGTGGACCCGCTTTTTTAATTCTTCCAGTACATACAGGCCCTCGGTTTCGTCTTCGGCGTAGTGGACGGCCAGGTGAACGGGGTTATCCTCCACTTCATCCACGATTTTCTCGATCACTGTGGCGATACCCTTGCTGCGCCGGCGCGCCTGTCCCGCCAGGCCCACGCGATTGTGTTGCACCCGGATCATCGGGCAAATCTTGAGCAGGCTGCCCACAGTGCTGGCGGCGCTGGATAACCGCCCGCCTTTGAAAGCGTAGCTGACCGTTTCCAACAAAGCGATCACGCCCGCATTGGCTGAGGCCGCCTGCGCTTTTTCGACAACTTCATCGTGCGAAGCGCCGGATGCTGCCAGCCGGGCGGCCTCCAACACCACGAATCCCTCGCCCATTGCTGTGGTCTGCGTATCCACAACCGTCACCGGGATTGGACTCTCCCGTCCCGCGACGGTCGCCGTGCTGCACGTGGCGCTCTGTTTGCCGGCCAGATGCACGGCGACGATACTTTGCGCCCATTGTGCTTGCTTTTGATAGGCTTCGAGGAAGACGGGGACCGCCGGAACGCCCGTGGAAACGGCCATCTCAGGATCGGCGCGGAGACGCTTAAAGAAAGAATCCGGCTGTAAGTCGATGCCCGAGCGATAGGCATCCTGACCCATATGAACCCAGTAGGGTACAACTTCGATGCGGAGTTCGCGACGTAGCGCCTCGGGGATGCTCGAGGCAGAATCCGTGACAATCGCAACGGTGGCTTGTGTGTTCAACTCGACCTCCTAATGACTGGCGTTTCTCCTGAATTTTAGTAAGATAGTGTATACCGATTGATTTTTAAATGCAAATGCATTGAGGAGGGGCGCGATGGCGCGCGTAGCAGTTTTTGCAGGATTGATAGTCGATGAAGCGGATAATCCGGTAGACGTGGCCTACGTCGGCGGGGTGCCACATTACGTCGTCGATGATGCTGGCTTTTTACGGCACATTCCTTCGGAAAAGGTGGACCGTCAGGTGCTTACCGTGATGCAGGAAGGTGTGCTCGAAAACCGGGAAGTGGTCGTGCAGGGCATGCTCCAATTCCTGGGGAAGGACGACCTTTTCACGAAAGCTGCCGTCGATGCGTCGATTGGACAGATGCCGGAAAACATCAACGCACTGCTGGACGCAGGATTGCCCGAAGATGCACGGCAATGGCTCGGTCTGATGGGGCTCCGCATCATCATCGACTTCCATGGCGACGTGATCGACGTCGTGATGCCCGGCCACATCGACCTGGACGAATAGGACAATGCTGCAACAAAGAGAGTTTCGGGCCACACCTTCAGCGCGGTTGCGCGAGCTTCTCGGACAACTAGAGGCGCACATCGGCAAACTGGAGCGCGACAGCCAGGCGGAGGCGCAGAAAATCCCGGCGCTCTTCGATGCGGTTCATGCGCTCATCGTCGAGTTAGAGCGTGCAGGCGTGTCCTTTCCGGCAGAAATGACCCGCTTCGAGACCGCTTCGGCCACATTCCGCCGTAAGGCAAAGCTGTTCCTGCGCATAGTAGGTGGGCCAGAGGGCCTTGCGGCGTTACGCCCGAGACAAGCTCCGGCTCCAGAGCAGTGGTGGTGGTTCATCGATCGATGGTGGGCAGAGCAAAAGACGGCACAGCGCCGCCGTCAGGCAAAATCGCTGTCGATCGGCGCGGCGGTTCTCGCCATAGTGGTCGTGGTGTACGCGCTCTTCCTCGCGCCCGACAAGGCCTCATTCGAAACGGTCAGGTTGCGACAAGCAGCGGAACAGCTCGCACAAGAGGAGGACTACGCCGCCGCTCTGAACTCGGTGAACGCGGCTCTGGCCTTATCGCCGGATGACGCGAGTTTGCTGGCGTTCAAGGGCGTCTTGCAAACCCGGCTGGGCTTTGAGGCCGAAGCCGCGACAACATTTGCCGCCGCCGAAGCCGCGTCCGGCAGCCGTGATCAGTTTTTCCTTGCCCGCGCTCAGGTCTACCTGGTGCTGGGCGAGCCCGAGGCAGTATTGGCCGACGCTGAAGCCGCCATCGCCGCCAACCCGCAATCGGCGCAAGGCTATTTGTACCTGGGCCTGGCCAATACTGACCTGGGTAACTTTCTGGAAGCAGAGATGCAGTATGATGAGGCCGGGCGTCTAGCTGATGAAGTGGGAGACCCCGGGTTGGCCGCTATTGCGCGCGTGCATAAAGCATACCTCTACCAACAACTATTCGTCCCAACCCCGACAGCCCCTTAGAAAACGAAAATCCCCCTCGACGAGGGGGATTGCCGGATGGCCCCAAGGGAAGTCGAATCCCTGTTTCCGGCTTGAGAGGCCGGCGTCCTAGGCCACTAGACGATGGGGCCAAGCGAGCGGAATTGTAGCAGAAACGAGGCTTTTGTCAACTATCGTTTGCGCGTAGCCTGCTTTCGGTTACAATCCCACGAGTCGAGTCGTTAAAGTGGTTATTTGGATGTAGGATCTCAAAGTTCTTGCGCGCCGCAACATGCAATTCCCCCTCAGCCTTGGAAATGGAGATAACGATGTGCAGGTCAGTTCGATTAATTCTTGCTGTCGTGGGAGTGATGATGTTGACTGCCCCCGCCGTGGCTGCACCACCGGTCCCGCAGCTTAGGATGCCGGTGGTGGTAGAAGGAGAAGGTGGCGATGTTGCGCCATGTTTTACAGGCTGCGGTGGGGTATACGGCGTCCCCTCCAGCAATCCCGACTACGAACAAACGCTGGTGGAAATGGTCAACGCGGTACGGGCCGAACAGACGCCGCCCTTGCCGCCGCTCAAGCGCGTTGCTACCCTGACTGATGCAGCACGCTACCATGCAACGGATATGGCGGTGGATGACTACTTTTCACACACATCGTATGACCGTGTTGGCGGCAACTTGACGAAGGTATGTGAATTTGCAGAACGGTTAGACACTTACTATACCAACTGGCTAATCCTAAGCGAGAACATTGCGGCCGGTCATTCAACTCCGGCTGCGGTAATGGCTACGTGGATGGGCAGTGAAGGTCACCGTAACAATATCTTGCGGGCGGCATCTTGGGAAATCGGAGTGGGGTATTATGAGGGCAGCGGCCAGTATTATCGTTATTGGGTACAGGACTTTGGCCGGCGCCGTGGCGTCTATCCCATCGTCATCAACCGGGAGGCGGCAACGACGGATGATTATCACGTCAATCTCTACATCTACGGCAGTGGGACGTGGCCCGAAATGCGCTTGCGCAACAACAGCGAACCCTGGGGCGCCTGGCGCTCGTTCCAGTCGGAACTGGCCTGGGAGTTACCTATGACGACGGGCGAGCACACTGTATGGGTGGAGCTGCGCAACGGCACCCAAACGAGCACGAGCAGCGACAGCATCTATTCAACGTGGGTACCGCCGTTCCCCACACTCGACGTCGTCCCAACCAGCGTCAACTTTGTGTATGATGCTGTGACCGGGAGTTTGACCCCCTCTACACACGTCGTCACGCTAACCAATAGCACCTCAACAGATGCAATCACCTGGGGTTTGACAACCGAGGGCGACTGGTTCACCGTCACCCCGGCAGGCGGGACGACACCGGGCACGTTCACCATCGCGCCGACCACGTTTATGACACAATCCAGCGCATTCTATACCGGCGCGGTCACGGTGACGGCTACCGCGCCGCCAGAAACGGTCAACGCCGTGCATCGCGTCAATGTGACGCTGGACGTTCAGGTGCCGGCGTTAGGAGGCTTGCCCGATGCGATCACGTTCACGTACAGCATCCCTTCGGAACAACTGCTGCCGTCCGCCTGGATATTGACGCCACGCAACGTGGGTAGCTATCATCTTTTGGATTGGAGTGTGACGAGCGATGCGCCCTGGACGCAGATCGTCCCGCAGAGTGGAACGACGCCAGAGAGCTTCAGCATCACATCGACAGGCTTTTCTACATCGACTGTGTTCCTGTACACTGGAATGTTGACCGTCACCGTGGACAGTCCGGCTGGCGTCGCCAGATCGCCGCATCAGGTCCACATGGCGTTGAAAGTGGTGGATGAGGCATTCAGCTACGTTTATCTACCATTGGTCGGCCGCAATTTCTAATTGCCATTTGCCATTTGCCATTTGCTATTTGCTATTTGCTATTTGCCATTTGCCATTTTCTAGGAGGATTATGAATCCCATTGCATTGATTGCTGCCGTTGCCGCCGATCTGGCGCTCGAATTGCCGCGCGTCGAGTCCGCCGTCCGCCTGTTGGATGACGGCAATACCGTCCCCTTCATTGCTCGCTACCGCAAGGAAATGACCGGCTCGCTGGATGAAGAACAACTGCGGCAGGTCTCCGAACGCTTGGGCTATCGCCGCAATATGGAGGACCGCCGCGAGACGATCCTGCACAGCCTGGAAGAGCAGGGCGTGCTCACGCCAGAGTTGCAGGCTGACGTGAAGGCCGCCGATACGCTGCAACGTCTGGAAGACCTCTATCGCCCGTACAAGCCCAAGCGCCGCACGCGCGCTACAATGGCCCGCGAGAAGGGCCTGCAGCCGTTAGCCGATCTCGTGCTGGCGCAAACGCTCGAAGGCGAGCGCAACACGCTGGCCCAACCCTTCCTCACAGACGACGTCCCCACCGTGGACGACGCCTACGCGGGTGCGCGGGACATCGTCGCCGAGACCATCGCCGATGCGCCGGAAGTCCGCGCCGATATGCGCCGTCTGGTGCAGCGACACGGCACGCTGAGCGTCGCCGTCGCCGACGAGAGCAAGGACCCCAAGGGCGTCTACCAGATGTACTACAGCTTCTTCGTGGATTTCCGCGCGCTGCGCCCGCACCAAACGCTCGCCATCAACCGGGGCGAGCGCGAGGGTGTGCTCAAGGTCACGCTGGAAGTGCCAGAGCCGGAAGCAATGGGCATCCTCGCGCAACGGTATCCAAGCGACGCCGGCAGCCCGCTGATGGACGACCTCGTCGAAGCCCGCAAGGATAGCTACAGCCGCCTGCTCTTCCCCGCCGTCGAGCGCGAGATGCGCCGCGAACTGAGCGATATGGCCGGCGAACACGCAATCGGCGTGTTCGCCGCCAATCTCAAATCATTATTGCTGCAGCCGCCGCTGCGCGGGCAGACGGTGTTGGGCATCGATCCTGGCTACCGCACCGGCTGTAAAGTCGCGGTGGTCGATCCCACCGGCAAGGTGCTGGACACGCGCACGATCTATCCCGACCGCGACAAGGTGCAGGCCAAAGCGACATTGCGCCGTCTGGTGCAGCAACACGGTGTCACGGTGATCGACATCGGCAACGGCACCGCCAGCCGCGAGACGGAGACGCTGGTGGCGGAACTGCTCAATGAAGAGAAGCTGAAGGTGAAATACACCATCGTCAACGAGGCCGGAGCATCGGTCTACTCGGCGTCGAAGCTGGCGCGCCAGGAGATGCCCGATCTGGACGTGTCGCTGCGCGGGGCGGTGTCGATTGCGCGACGCTTGCAGGACCCGCTGGCCGAACTGGTAAAGATCGACCCGCAGGCCATCGGCGTGGGGCTGTACCAGCACGACGTCAACCAGAAGGCGCTCGCGGAGTCGCTGGACACGGTCGTCGAATCGGTGGTGAACACGGTGGGGGCGGACCTCAACACGGCGTCGCCGGCGCTGCTGCGCCACATTTCGGGCATTGGCCCCAAGCTGGCGGAGACGATTGTGGCGCACCGCGACGCGCAGGGCGCGTTCGCCGCCCGCGAGGCGCTGCGCCGGGTTCCCGGCCTCGGCCCCAAGACGTTCGAGCAGGCCGCCGGATTCCTGCGCGTCCCGGAAGGGGCCGATCCGCTGGACAAGACGCCTATCCACCCGGAGAGCTATCCGGTGGCCCGTGCGGTGCTGGAACTGCTCGGTTGCCCGCTCGGCGATCCCCGGCTGGCGGGCGAGATTGCCAACCTGCGCCGGGCGATGAATCTCGATGAACTGGCTGCCGAGCTGGGAACAGGCCGTCCCACGCTGGAAGACATCCTGGAGGCGCTGGCCCGTCCCGGACGTGATCCGCGCGACGGGCTGGAAGGCCCGATCTTGCGCAGCGACGTGTTGAGCCTCGAGGATTTGCGCGAGGGTATGCAGCTCAAGGGCACGGTGCGCAACGTCGTGGACTTCGGCGCGTTCGTCGATATCGGCGTGAAGCGCGATGGACTGGTGCACATCAGTCGCATGGGAACGGGCTACGTCCGCAATCCGCACGACAAGGTCTCCGTGGGGGACGTGATCGACGTGGAAGTAGTCGAGGTGGATCAGCAGCGTGGGCGCATCAGTCTGGCGCTGGTAGAATAAGAGCATCTTAACCGCGAATCACGCGAATTGTATCTTCTCAAAAATCCGGGGGTGGGGGTTTGGGGGCGGGTGTGCCTGCCCCCAAACCCCCATTTCTCCCCCTTTTATTGAGATGACATCGCAAATTCTTAACAGATTTGCGTAAATTGGCGAGATTGGCGTTGTATTTTTGAAGGGGGGATGGGTATGCCAATTGGAAGTCTCGTCAACGCGCTGACGGTGATTGTGGGCAGCACGATTGGGTTGGCGCTGCGGAAGAAGTTCCCGGAGAACATCAAGGGCATCATCTTCGAGGGCGTGGGCCTGGGGACGCTGGTGTTAGGGATGAAGATGGCGTTCGCGGTGGAGGATTTCCTTATCTTCATCTTCAGCCTGATCTTCGGCGGCATCATCGGCGAGTTGCTGCATCTGGAAACCTGGATGGAGGGGATGGGCGACCGCCTCAAGGCGCGGTTGAAGAGCCAGGATGGGCGCTTCACCGAGGGGCTGATCACGGCGTTCCTCATCTTCTGCGTCGGCTCGATGACGTTCGTGGGGGCAATCAACGAGGGCCTCAGCGGCGACCGCACGCTCATCCTCACCAAAGCGATCCTGGACGGGTTCACCTCGATTGCGCTGGCGTCGGTCTATGGCTTGGGCGTGCTGCTTTCGGCGCTGCCGCTGTTCATCATCCAGGCGAGCCTCACCCTGATGGCGGCGCAATTCCAGAGCTTCTTCTCCGATCTCCTCATCAACCAGATGACGGCGGTCGGCGGCGCGCTGATCCTGGGGATTGGGCTGAACCTGCTCGGCATCAAGCGGGTCAAGACGAGCAACCTGCTGCCGGGGCTGGTGGTGGTGGTTGTACTGACGTTGATTTTTGGGTAGTAAGCCAGCGCTTATGGTATAATGGTTGTACGAAGTGATTGGTGTAAGTTAAGCCAGGACACATCAGACTTCGAGTTGTTTCAAGGAGTTGGACGTGGATTTTGAGTTCCTTATACCGAAACGACCTGTATCGTTGCAAACCAAAAATCGCCACAATCTTCAAGTATGGAAGGACTTTGTGCGCACGGAAGCATCAAAAACTTGGTTTGATCCACCAAGTCATACAGGAACCAATATCCATATCACACTCGTCTATCTATGCGAAGAAGCGCCTGTGGATACAGATAATATCGTCAAACCCATACAGGACGCTTTGATAGGGTTGGTTTATACGGATGATCAAGACGTTACAGATATAGAGTCGCACCGGCGTCCACTTTCTGGTACATTTGATCTTACGGGATTGCCTGACTTGCTCACGCGTGGACTGAGTCAGGGAGATGAATGTGTCTATGTGCGTATACAGGAATCAAAGCCTTTGGAGGTATATCTATGAGTAACGTGACATTCACCCATGATTCTCTGACATCAGATTTGATGACCAAGTATCGGCAAAATGGTTATGAGGTCATTGTCGAACCTGACCCCACTGATCTTCCATTTGATCTAGGGCACTACCAGCCAGATTTAATTGCCCGGAAAGGCGATGGCGGATACATCATTGAGGTGAAGGCGGCCGGCACTCGTGTTCCCATTGACCGATACAGCGAAATCTCCAAACAAGTCGCACGCTATCCAGGATGGCGTTTTCTGCTCGTCACATCCGAGGAAGATAGTCTCAGCGAACAACCAAATATTGGCGGTGGGCTTTTGACATGGGAACAAATCACACAACGGGCAGAGCAAGCTGACAAGATTCTTTCAAGCGGTAACAGCGAAGCCGGTTTTCTGTTTCTATGGGCCGTGTTCGAAGCCTTATTAAGGAAACAGGCCGTACAAGTATCGCTACCTGTCGAACGCTTTCCAAGCTCGGCGTTAATCAAACATTTATACTCACAGGGTGAACTTTCAATGGAGCAGTTCGATCAAGCGATGGAGTTGCTCGAGTTTCGGAATCGCGTTGTCCACGGGTTTCAGACAGTCGATCTTGGTGAACCGGCGCAACGACTGAGTACACTTGTCAATGATTTACTCCACGCTTGGCGTTACGAAGATGCTACCGTTTGAACGTTGCCCAGTATGTGGGAATGAAATGATCAGCAAAGAGGTCGAGAAACTGCTGCGCGGGGGAAAACATACAGCGGTCGTGACCGTTATGGCCGAGGTGTGTTTGCACTGCGGCGAAAGGCTGTATTCCAAAGAAGATATCAGTCAATTTGAGCGGATTCGCTTGCAATTGAAGCGCCAAGAGACAACACAGTTCCAACCTCTGGGACAAACCTTTCAAGTCGTGTTAGCCCGCGCCTGACAAACGCGGCAGTGAATCTTATAAACAGGAGTCGAACACTATGGGTTTAGGCGATATTTTGAATGTGATCAACGAATGGGCGCTGGGCCTCATCAGCACGCTAGGCTATCCAGGGTTGGGATTTGTGATGTTCCTCGAAAACGTCTTCCCCCCCATTCCCTCCGAAATCGTGCTTCCGTTGGCCGGATGGCTCACCATCGGTGATCACGCGCCGTTTACGCTGTTGGGCGTGACGATTGTCGGAGCGATTGGCTCCGTAGCAGGCGCGTTCTTCTTCTATGGGATCGGGCGCTGGTTCGATGAGAGCCGCGTGCGCTACCTGTTGCAGCGCTTCGGCAAGTGGTTTATGCTGTCGGAGAACGATCTGGATACCGCGTTGGCCTGGTTCAAGAAATACGGCGAATACGTGATTTTCTTCGGGCGGATGGTGCCCATCGTGCGCAGCCTGATCTCCGTGCCGGCGGGCCTGGCGAAGATGAACATCCCGCGCTTTACGTTCTACACCGCGCTCGGCACGGCGCTGTGGAGTTTCCTGCTGGCGTTCGCCGGGCGGCTATTTGGTGAAAGTTGGCCGCTCGTCGCGGAATACGTCAACCAGTACGAGCACGTTGTATACGCGCTTTTCGCCCTCGCCGTCATCGGCTTCTTCGGCTACCGGTTCTGGCAGCGACGCAAGCAAGCGGCCAGCGGTCAGTTATCAGCCGTCAGTGAACCTATAAGAGAATGAGCGAATGGGCGAATGGGCGAATCAGCGAATGAGCGGTGATCGCACAAAAGCCCGTTTTACTCTTTACTCTTTACTCTTTACTCTTTACTCTTTACTCTTTACTCTTTACTCTTTACTCATTTCTAATTCCCATTTCAAGCAGAGGAGAAAGTCCCATGCCTCCCATTATCCGCGTAGAACAAATCGGTCAATATGAAGGTCAGGAAGTCACGATCCGTGGGTGGGTGTACAACCGCACGCACAAGGGGAAGCTGGTGTTCCTGCTGGTGCGGGATGGCTACGGCTTTGCGCAGTGTGTGGGATTCAAGAACGACGTCCCCGCCGAACTTTTCGACGCGATGACGCACATCCCGCAGGAGTCGTCGGTCGTCATTACGGGGGTGGTGCGCGCCGACCCGCGCGCGCCCGGCATCCCCGGCGGCTACGAAGTCGGTATCACAGGCTTCGAGGTGGTGCAGGCGGTGGAGGGCGAGTATCCCATCGCGCTGAAGGAGCACGGCGTCGAATTCCTGCTCGACAACCGCCACCTGTGGATTCGCACACAAAGCCAGTGGGCGGTGCTGCGCGTGCGCGCCGTCGTCATTGCCGCGATTCACGAGTGGCTAACGGACAACGGCTTCATCCACATGGACACGCCGATCCTCACGCCGGCGGCCTGCGAGGGGACGACGACGCTCTTCGGCACCGAGTACTTCGACGAGGGCGTGGCCTACCTCGCACAGAGCGGGCAGCTCTACAACGAGGCCAACATCTTCGCCTTCAATCGCGTCTACTGCTTCGGGCCGACGTTCCGCGCGGAGAAATCGAAGACGCGCCGCCACCTCACCGAGTTCTGGATGGTGGAGCCGGAAGTCGCGTTCTGCGATCTCGACGGGGTGATGGAAATCGAGGAGCAGTTCGTCTCGCACATCGTGCAGACCGCGCTGAAGAAGTGCGCGCCGGAATTGAAGGCGCTAGGCCGCGACGTGAGCGCGTTGGAGCGCGTCACGCCGCCCTTCCCGCGCATTTCCTACGACGACGCGCTGGCGATGCTCGCCGAGATCCGCGAGCAGACGGAGGACCCGGAGGCCAAGGCGCTGCTAGAAATCGAATGGGGCAGCGACTTCGGCTCGCCGCACGAGACTGCGCTGACCAAAAAGTTCGACAAGCCGGTGTTCGTCTACGGGTATCCCACCGTCGTCAAGGCATTCTATATGGAGCCGTGGCCCGGTCGCCCGGAGGTCTGCAAGAGCGTAGACCTGCTCGCGCCGGAGGGCTATGGCGAGATCATCGGCGGCAGCGAGCGCATCTCCGATCCCGATCTGCTGCTGCAACATATCCACGAGCACAACCTACCGGAAGAAGCGTTCAAGTGGTACATCGATCTGCGGCACTACGGTAGCGTCCCCCACAGCGGCTTCGGCCTGGGCGTGGAGCGCACCGTGACGTGGATCTGCGGCATCGATCACCTGCGCGAGACGGTCGCCTTCCCCCGGATGATCAACCGGGTGTATCCGTAAAAACATAGGCCGGCCACGAATTGCAAACGAATAAACGAATGGGTGCCCGACTGACGTGAATTTTTCGTTTAACCAAGACCAGAATTCGTTTATTCGTTGCCTCATTCGTGGTCGGCAAGCTCTACCATCACCGCCGCATAACCAGCGGCATATACACCCGGCGCACCGGCCACAGCCCTAGTTCACCCAACGCGACGGTATATACCTCTGCGCCGCGCGGCCAGGTAAACGGCAAAATACGCACGTAGTCGGTGAGCGGCGTCGTCGCGGTAAGCTTCAACCGGTAGGTTTCCCCCGCCCGGATCATGGTGATAAACTCCCACGTGTTGCCCACCCCAGGGGGGACAACGTTGCGCCCTGCACTATCGACAAAGTGCATGGATACACCCGTTAGGATGTGCTCGTCGAGGATGAGGGTCAATGTGCCCTCTCGATCGCCGCGATTTTCATCGGCGAAGAAAGGCCCGGCGCTAAAGCGGAGCGTGCTCGCCAGATAGAGCGTGGTCCGCGCCTGAGGTGTTGGCGGCCAGTCGCCGAGATTGCCCAGGCTGTCGATGGCGCGGGCGCGAAATTCGTAGGTGCGGCCGTGCGCGCCACTAAAGACGGCGGCGGTGAGCGGCGTCGCTTGTTGCCACAGCGTCCACGCACCGGTTTCGTCGTCGCGCACTTCCACGTCGTAGCGCCAGACGTCGGGAGCATCCCCTTGCCCACCCCAGGCAACGGTAAACGCCGGCGTGTACGTGACCGCCGGCAACGACCGCATCGTCGCCACCGGCAACGCTTCGATCACGATCAACGGATCGCCACCGATGATGTAATCGTCCGGATTGGAGACCAGGTTGGCCGTCGCCCCCGGCAAGGTGAAGGTATAAGCGCCGTCCGTAGATGTGCGCGTTTGCGTGATCCCCCACCGGTTTACCAACGTAATCTGCGGAGACGCGGCGGCCAGCGTGTAAGTGGAAGGTGTGGGGCCGGTGTTCCACAGCACGCTGACCTTGCCGTGTGGCGTGTCCCACAGTGTAACGCGCACGTTTGATCCGGCGACGACGCGGCTGGTAGCGGTCGGTGAGATCAGGTACGTCGTAGCGACCTGATACGCGCTATAGGCGGGCCGCAGCGAGCGGTCGTTGCGCATCAGGCCGAAATACTCACCCATATCGACGTCGTTGGTGCGGAAGAAGAAGTAACGTTCGACGCCGGCGGCTATCGCGTTGGCGTAGGATTGCATCAGGTAGGCGGCGGCTTCGTCCTGCGTGGCGGAAAAGTCGTATTTGGGATTGTATGCCTGTGGGTCGCCCCAAACCGGCACGCCGGTCTCGGTAAGCCACACAGGACGGTCCGGTACGTAGTGCTGCATCCGCTCGCGCAGGTGATTGACCAGCGTGTAGGCGGCAGAAGAGCGGCTGTAAAAGTGAACAGATAGCACGTCGAAGAAGTAATTGTTGGCGGGCGCGGCCGGGTCGTCGTTGAGGATGTCCAACACGCGCTCGAAGAAGGTGGGGTCGGCCCAGTAATGGAGTCCCGCAAAAAGTACGGTACACTCCGGGCAGGCGGCTTTCGTCGCCCGGTAGCCCACTTTGAGCAGTTGGGCATAATCCTGGTCGGTCCCGCACCAGAACACGTTCCACTCGGCCTCGTTCCACATCTCCCAGTGTTTGACCTGCTGCTTGTAACGCGACACAACCGTATACACGAACTCCGCCCACTGGTTGCCGTTGAAATCCCCCACCGTCCAGTCGCGGTACAAACCCTGGGGCGGCGTCCGCGACTCCACGGTATCCCACGTAGGCGACGCCAGGAGGTGCGCGCGCTCATCATTCAGGGGTACGAGGAAAGGACGCGGCGCGGGCGGATACCAGTCGCCGGATTGCTGCTGGACGGTCAAATTCCGGCCTGGCGCGCATTGGGTGGCCGCCCAGTCCGGCGTCATTTGCAGGATGCCAACGATGTTTTCGATGCCGGCGTTGCGCAGGTCGGCCACCAAAGCGTCGTGCGGGGCGAAGTTCCAGACGTTGTCTGCCGGCTCCAGTCGTGGCCAACTGAAGTCGAAGCGGTCCCAGCGTGCGCCGGCATCCACGGCCAACGGCAAATAGTAGCGATCCTGCCCTTGTGGACCGGGGTAGAACGTATAACACGCGCCCGCGCGCCCGTCCGTATCCGTCACCGGCGGCAGCAGTGTATCCACTGGCGCCTGCGCTATAACGGATATGGTCACCGTCAGCGAGAACACTATCCCTAGCATTAACGCCAGGCCTAAAAAGACCATTCGTTTCATCAATGTATCTCCTGCTCACCGGTTCTATAGTCTGGCTTCGGCTCGAACTGCATCTGTGTGAGTTTAACAGGGATAGAGAAAGAAGCAAGAGTCAGACTGTGGCGCATAGCGCAAAAATCGTCAAGGATTGCGCGTTTGGGCCAGTCCGCGCGGCGCAGAAGCGCAAGGGACATCAAGAAAAATGCCACCCGGCGGGTATACTGGCAAACGTGGAAACGCGAGCGTCGCGTTCCCGTAAAAACCAACAGGGAGGCTATTATGGATACAGCAACGTTTACCGTCAACGCCATTGGGCACATTCGGGCAGAAGAAGAGGGCTTTTATTTGGAGATCGCGCCGGAGTACCGGCCGGCGCTCAACGGCCTGGACGGCTTCGGGCACATCGACGTGTTGTGGTGGCTCCACCTCTACGCCGAGTACCGCGAGGTTTTGGAGTGCGACCGGCCCTACAAGCACGCGCCCGACAAATTGGGCATCTTCGCCACACGCGCCCCGGTGCGCCCCAACCCCATCGCCTTGACGACGGTCGCCGTGATGCGCATCGACCACGAACAGGGCCGCGTCTACATCCCCTACATCGACGCGGAGGACGGTTCACCCATCCTGGACATCAAGCCCTATCATCCATGCGAAGACCGCGTGAGAGACGTGACCCTGCCGGAGTGGTGCGCGCATTGGCCGCAGTGGTATGAGGACGCCGAGCATTTCGATTGGGCCGCGGAGTTCGTCAACGCGCAGTAACGCCCGTGAGCGGTTTTCGATGGCGTAAGGACGATTGTCCTTGCGCCATTTTCGTTTTGGGGTAGTGTATGCTGATACAGTGAAAAAGCCCCCCCCTTAATCCCCCCCGATGGGGGGAGACGGAGGACGGCAGGCTATCTTCCCCCCTCTGGGGGGAATTAAAGGGGGGAAATTCTCCGCAAGGAGTCAACAAAATGAAAGCAGAAATTATCGAAAAACCCGCGATGTTGCTGGTAGGCTTTAACTTTTTCGGCGACCCGTTCCGCAGTTATAGCGGTTGGAGCGAAGAAAACGAGATTGGGCGGCTTTGGAAACGCTGGATGGCGTATCTCGAAAACGCGCGGCCCGACCTGCGCCACGTCAGCGCGCCAGACGCGATGGTCGAACTGCACGTCCACCACGCCGAGACGCCACAAACCGGCGAATTCGAGGTGTTTGTCGGGGTCGAAGTGACGCAGCTCGAGGCCCTGCCGCCGGAAGTCGTCGTCAAAGTGCTGCCCGCGAGCCGCTACGCGGTGTTCACCCTCGCCGGCCAGGCGATCACGGCGGACTGGTCCTGGATGATGGATGCCGAGTGGTTGCCAGCACTAGGCGTGCGCCGCCACCCCACGTACAGCTTTCAACGCTACGACGCGCGGTTCAAGGGGATGGACGCCATCGAAGCCTCTGAGTTAGACGTGTACGTTCCGCTCGAAGACTGAGAATTTTGTCAGCAGATTAAGCAGATTAAGCAGATTTGCTTTTTCAATCCGGCCAATTCTGTTACTTCTGCCAATCTTCAAGGGATAGCAATGAATAACATCACGGTGATGGCGCTCGCGTTAGACTTCATCGAAAGCCACCTGCGCGAACCGGTGGGCGTGGCGGATATGGCGGCGGCGGTCTCTTACTCGCTCTATCACTTCTGCCGCACGTTCAAAGCGGCCACGCACTTCACTCCCTACGACTACCTGATGCGCCGCCGGATCGCCGAAGCGGCGCGCGAGGTGTTGGCGAGCGAGCGCAAGCTCATCGACATCGCGTTCGACTACCAGTTCAACAACCCAGAGACGTTCTCCCGTGCTTTCAAACGGGTGATGGACGTGCAGCCCACGCAATGGCGCAAACAGGGCGCCGCCGGGTACCGGCAGATGATGCCCCGTCTCACCGCAGAGCACCTGGAACACCTCCAACGTGGCGCGCCGTGGCGCCCCACCATCGAAACGCGCCCGGCCCTCGATTTGATTGGGGTGATGACGTTGGGGGATGACGTCACCGCCGCCTGGGAACAACTGCACAGCGAGTTGGCAGCGTGCGGCCTGGCGGACACGGGCGGGGATTTCTACGGGTGGACGTGGTGCGCCGCCGAGGGCGGTGTCACGGCGACGCTGGCGGCGCTGGTGAATTCCGGCGCTTGCATCGAGGCGGGCGCGCTCGTCGCCAAGACGCTGCCCGCCCGCACCTACCTGCGCGTGCCCCACCGGGGAACGGCGCGCGACCTCGCGCTGACCCTCGACTACGCCTATCACATCTGGCTGCCGCAGAGCGACTACCGCGCCGCGCTGCCGTGGTACGTTGAAGGCTTCGGCACGCTGCCGGACCGGCCCAGCGATGGCGCGTGGGACGTCTACCTGCCGGTGGAGCGCGTCGAATAGGCGCGCAGGCCGGCCACGAATTGGGGAACGAATAAACGAAGCCGATCAATTTTCACTTGAGATTGCCCAGCACAATCCCCCCAAGCGTTGCCAGGACACAGCCGGTGAAGGTTAGCCGTGCGGCGCGGGTTTTGGGGGGCGGTTCGTGCAGCCAGTAGATGCTGATGAGTGCACCGATGACGACCGAGGTCTGGGAAATCGTGAATCCCTTGCCCGCGCCGATGGCGGCGACCAGCAACAGCATCCCATAATTTCCCACACTCCACAGCACGCCGGTCAAACAGGCGCGCACGTAGTCGCCGGACGATGCCAATCGCCATGATTGGCGTCCCAGTAGCGCCAGGATCACGCCGCCGCCGGCCATGCCCAGCGCCGCAGGGAACGCCCCCGCCCAGGGTGACACGCCCGAATATTTGACCGGAATGAAATAGCTACCCCACAGCACGCCGGCCCCAACCGCTCCGGCAAGCCCAAGCCGGAATGCGCCTTGCGCCTGCCCATTCTCGTCGGCGCCTTTCGCAAAAATAATCATCAGGACGCCGGCAAGGATCATAAAAATCGCGGCGATCAGCACAAGCATCGTCCCGGCGCGCAGATGGACAAATTCATCGAACAGAACCGCGCCCCAGATCAGGCTGACGATGATGTTGAGCGGCGCCCAGATGCCGAACGCTTTTGCCATGCCTAGCTTGTTTGTAGCGGTGAAGGCGCATAAGCCGCCAACTGCCCAAATCACGCCGCCGAGAAACGTCAACCAAAAGGTGGCGGCGGTGAGGTCCCATACGCCCTCCTGCCCCAGGGGACCCTGCCACAGGGCGATCACCGTCGCAATGCCAAGATTGGCCGCGACCACGTACAGGGTTCTGATCTGCTGATTGGGGAAATCGACCTTTTGCGAAGGCGCAAGCCACGTCCCCCAGCCGAATACGGTGATCAAGGCATAAAGTAAACTGTGCATAGTCGCTTCTTTAATGCTATCGTCACCCTCACTTTTCGTAGAGCGCCTTTGCGACCTTCGCAAGGGTGGCTGAGTGGTTACGATCGACTCTCCTCGAATACTGCGCAGCCGGCGTGTTCATACTTCACGCAGAACCAAAGGCAGGAAAACGGTGTAATATCCGCCGCCCCAATAACCGCCGGTCAGGGCATAAGCGCCGCCTTGCAGGGGGGCGCTGGCAATAGATTTCGTCATTACCGGCGGCGCGGTTACGGCTCGTCCGCGAGAAAAGCATCCAGCGCTTCGAATTCACCGGGCCAGCGGTAGCCATCGGCCATCACGCCAAGTACGCCAACACGCGCAATCGCCGGCGTATGGATCGGGCCGTAGACGTGCGGGAATAACGCGGCGTCAACGAGGTGCGCGGTTCCTCCTCCCGCGATGGGCGCAGCGGCTTCGTAGCGGACCTCCGAGGTCAGACGCTCCGGGTCGATCTCCAGCAGAAGCACCGGCTCGGCGGCATCGGCAAAATAGTCGTTGGCGACCGTGACGACCGATGCTTGCAGCGCGCAGTGAACGAAGCCAAAGTCCTTGAGGCTGGCGGGGGTATAGGCGTCGCCGCGCACGTGCGCGCGGAAGTCTGACTCCGTCACGATGTGGTAGATCATGAGCTATCCTCCGAATGTTGATAATCCACTTACCGGTTGAGAATCTATACGAAACTTCATCGGGTGCAGTGTTTTTGCGCCTAAAGGCGTGGGTGAAAGGGTGTTTTTGCGCTTGCGGGCGCCGCCCGCAAGCGCAAAAACACCCTCAAAAAAGAAGCGGCTTTAGCCGCCCGTATCGACAACAACGTGAAACCGCAATAGTTTTCGGATAGGTTCTCAAACAGACATTCCGAGAAATACCTCGCCGGCGAGTTCCGTGAAGCCGTTTTTAACGTAAAACCCATACGCGGGGAACGCTCTTTGCGTTGTCAACATGATCGCGTTCATATTTTTGCCTTTGATATCGGCCGCAATCTGCTTGAGCAAAAGCGTCCCTACACCTTTCCCTTGTACGGCTGTATCGACAAAAAACTCATTGATGTAGTATTCAAGTCCGCGCTGCCACGGTTTGATAAACCCAAAGGACGCGCCCACAATCCTGCCCTCATAGACCGCCACATACCCCAGGAAGCTGTTGAAGGCATAATGCGATTCCAGATACCGCTTTGCATCCTGCGGAGATTCCCAATGATCGTTCCAGGGTTCTCGCGTGAAGACGTTCAGGAACAG
>Ga0129302_1000701_pt1 | contig 24882 bp, 18 predicted proteins | sample BlaSprsedimmetaG_FD_94476 | JGI IMG/M metagenome (GOLD analysis project Ga0129302, IMG submission 94476) | Hot spring sediment bacterial and archeal communities from California, USA to study Microbial Dark Matter (Phase II) - Blank Spring... | ecosystem: Environmental > Aquatic > Thermal springs...
AGGACGAATATAGAGCTTATTTCCATTCAGCGGAAGAGAGCGGGATTTTTTCCCCTCTCTTTGCTGAAAAAATATTGATGTCATCCTCACCGAAAGTTGCATTTATTGGTTGAATTTAGGTGATATAACTCTTTAACTATTGATAATTTACTTTAGTACAACAAAAATTGAAAACTTTTACTTTTAGGAATTACAAATTCTTATAACACCAATCTAAAAATAATTTGCGATTTTCAGGTTTAAACTATTAAACTTGCTATATATTAATCTTATACATACATTTTGATAAAAGCATAAGACTCTCAGATTTAGAATCCTTAAAATATATGACCATATATCCCACTGATTTTAAATATCTTTAAGTCTCTCTTCATGATGGGTAGTTTGCCATTCATTATCCTTTATCCATTTATTTACTATCTTTGCTTTGCCAAAAATCATTAACACCATGAGGAGCAAGTGGATAGTTGCTGCATTCACCGCTTTGGCCATACAAGGCTGTAAGCAAAACCGTTTCGACTCGGTACCAACACCCAAAAATGTTGAGCCGGTTACTATTGTTAGGTTCGAAAAGGAACTGTTTGCCATGAACCCCGATAGTTTGGAAAAATCATATTCCACATTGGCTCAAAGGTACCCCGATTTCAGCAAGCTCTTTACCGAGGGAATTATACGAATTGGGAAAAGTGATTCCCGCGATTTTTACAGGTATTTAAGGCTATTCCTAACCGATACCATGGTGCAGAATGCCAACCGAATGGTAAGCAACACATTCTCAACCAACGCCGAATTTGAGGACAAGCTACAAGATGCATTTGCTCGCTATTCATACTTTTTTCCCGGTAAAACATTGCCTAGTGTTTACACCTATATATCGGGCTACAACCTGTCGCTGGCCATCGACGATAGCCTGGTGGCGGTGGGACTAGACCGCTATTTGGGTAAGAATACCATACAGTATTCAATGCTTGGCATACCTATTTACTTGCAACGTAAAATGCACCCCGGTAAAATTTCCTCGGATGTTATTCGGGCTTGGCTATACAGCGCTTTCCCATTCCACGACTCCATCAACAATTTGCTTTGCAATATGATTTACGAAGGTCAAATCATGTACCTCACCAAAAGGATGCTCCCCAACCAACCCGACTCCCTTATATTTGGATTTACACCACAGCAGTACAAATGGTGCCTGAACAACGAGGCTGCCATGTGGACTCACCTTATTGAAAATAAACTACTCTTTACCACCAATACTGTTGACATCAACAAGATGATAAACGATGCTCCATTTACGTCGGGGTGTCCAAAGGAATCGCCCGGGCGTGCGGTGGTATGGATAGGTTACAGAATTGTGGAACGTTTTATGGAACGAAACAAAAATATCGAACTACAAGAATTGATGAAAATAAAGTATTACCAGGATATCCTTAATATGGCAAAGTACAAGCCCTAAAAAATGCCTTTAAACAAAAATTGCTGTTACTTGTTATTCTATTCCAATAAAAGTTACATGGTGAAATCTACATAGATTGATATCAAGCATGCATTCCCTGAATAACCTAAATCCTTTATAGATATGAAGAGCGATATTGAAATTGCACACGAAACGAAAATGAAGCCCATAACCGAGATAGCTGGTACGCAGGGCATCAATTCTGATGATTTAATACCTTACGGTAAGTATAAAGCCAAAATTCCCTTGAACTACATCGACAAGGAAAAGTATCGGCAAAACAAGTTGATACTAGTATCGGCTATAACGCCAACGCCCGCTGGTGAGGGTAAAACAACAGTGTCCATTGGCTTAGCCCAAGGTCTTAACCGAATTGGTAAGCAAGCCACTGTAGTTTTACGTGAACCCTCGCTAGGTCCAGTGTTCGGAATAAAAGGAGGGGCAACCGGTGGGGGATACTCCCAGGTTCTCCCCATGGAAGATATCAACCTTCACTTTACTGGCGATTTCAATGCTGTGGAAAGGGCGCACAACCTACTTGCTGCACTAATTGACAATAACATACAAAGCAAAAAACGCTCCCTTGGTATCGACCCCCGCACTGTACACTGGAAGCGAGTGATGGACATGAACGACAGAGCATTGCGTCACATCATTGTTGGGCTGGGTGGAACTACCCATGGGATACCCCGCGAAACCGGCTTTGATATTACAGCGGCTTCGGAGGTTATGGCTATTCTATGCCTTGCTGAGGGTATGGACGACCTAAAACGCAGATTGGGTAACATTTTTGTAGGTTATACCTTCGATAAAAGGCCCATTTACGCTCGCGATTTACATGCCGAGGGTGCCATGGCAGCACTATTACGCGACGCTATAATGCCTAACCTAGTGCAAACCATCGAGAACACCCCTGCTATTATTCATGGTGGGCCATTCGCCAATATCGCCCAGGGTACTAACTCGGTTCTAGCTACAAAAATGGGACTCTCGCTCAGCGAGTACGTGGTTACCGAGGCTGGTTTTGGTTTCGACCTGGGTGCCGAAAAATTCATTGATATTAAATGCCAGTATGCCGGGTTAAAACCTAGTGCAGTGGTGCTTGTGGTAACTATAAGGGCTCTAAAATACCATGGCGGAAAGCCTCTTAAGGAGGTTTCGCAACCCGATATCGAAGCTCTAAAAAGGGGTATTGGCAACCTGCAGAAACATGTGGAAAACATGAAACTTTTTGGCATTTGCCCCGTGGTGACTATAAACCGGTTTACCACTGACACTAACGAGGAGGTTGAATACATAAAAAGCGCTTGCAAGGAGATGGATGTTCAGGTTGCCGAGGTTGATGTTTGGGGTAAAGGCGGTGAGGGTGCTATTGAGCTGGCAAAAATTGTTAGTAAAATGGCCATGAACTGCCCCTACCAGCACAAAACCCTTTACGACTGGAGCTGGACACCCGAAGCCAAAATTGAAACCCTAGCCAAAAAGATATACGGCGCCGAAGCTGTAGATTATACCGCTCATGCCAAAGAGGATTTAAAGAAGGTTTACTCACTAGGACTCGAAAAACTGCCAATTTGCATGGCAAAGACCCAAAAATCGCTTTCCGATAATCCCGCGCTGCTAGGTAGACCTAAGGATTTTGTGGTAACCGTTAGGGAAATTGAGATTGCTGCTGGTGCAGGATTTATCATTCCAATTACCGGGCAGATTATGCGTATGCCCGGATTACCCGATGAGCCTGCAGCCGAACGCATTGATGTAGATAACAATGGGGTTATCAGCGGACTATTCTAACCTCACCTTTAGCATAAAAAAAGGTTGGCGCTTTGCCAACCTTTTTTTATGCTTACTATATTGCAAACGGTGAGTATTTATTACAAAGCCAACTCAAACATAAATTCAACAACCCCCTTACATTTTCCGTTGGAAATACTTCTGTTTAAATCAATAACAAATTTATTCTTTTTGTAGATATGATAGGCTAACCCAATAATCTCGAGAATTTTCCCAATATCTGCTCCGGCATAGTCAGTATAACACATAACACCATAAGCACCAAACAAGCTGAAGTGGTTTTTCAAGAACTTTACCTTTAAGAAAGTATTTAAACCCTTAGCAGTATATGAGTTACCCAAAGAATCGGCCAATGATCCCTCATAGTTTCCCAGCGATCGAAATAGCTGCCCTGTAAGAACAAGTCTGCGAGATTCATAGCTCAAGAAACCGGAATGCGTATCCCAATCGGGCTAGAGTGCTGTATTACCCTTACCATGTGTACCTGCTTAAGAAAACTGAAAACCGGGTAAACGCTCAGGTAATGGCCTTACAGTTAACCTCCACTGAAAAGTTTTGTAATTATTGTATTCAAGAGCATGGTAACCCCCTCCGTTAAAAACACCAACAGCAATTGACCCAAATTTGCCGGGATAAGCATTGCTAACAGTTTTTTGGTAACCCTCATTAATCTTTCCACCCAGTAAAACCGATGTGGTAACCCCGAAATCGGCCGATGTGAGGATTTTCATGTCGTCGAGGTACTTACTGGCTAGCAACAACCCTGTATGCGTTAACCTCTTCCTCGAAATCGATAAAAGGGGTAGGAACCTCTCCAACTAATAGCTTAGGGCTTGTGAATACGCCATAGCTGCCCTCGTCCTTATGCTCAACATAGCAATACTTTAAGCGCATTTCAAGGTCACCCTCACCATCGCCCTCCTTGTTAATTGTTAGGTCGGGAGTTATACGACCGGATAGATACTTGTTCTATGATTTTTCAAGGTTGATATAGCCTCTCTTTACTGAGAATTCGTTAAAGTTGCCATTACTTTCCTCATAGTACCTGTAGCCAAGAAATATTTGCGTTGAAACCTTATTCTTTTCCAAAAGTTGCAATATTTGTTGGTTTTGACAGTAAATTACAGAATCGTTTACATCTTGAGCATAAACAAAATGTTGCAAAACCATTAAAGCCGTTAGGAAAACAAATGTTCTCATTGCTAAAATTTTGTGCAAAGATAGCTGAGTCTATGCAAACTAGTTGTTAAGGTTTAAATGGTATGTTAAATTAATGTTAGGTGTAACCCAACTGCCATGGATTAACAAATTCAAACGGGCTAATTTCTGGAAGAATGAGTCGGAATGAGTCAGAATGAGTCAGAATGAGTTGGAATGAATCGGTATGAGATGTTTCGCTATCCTCAACATGACAATATCCCAACGAACAACGATCTACGAACAACAGACAACTACCCTTATCGTCCAAAGCCTAACGAAGGATCTCAGGTAAGGGCAAAAGGGAAAAAGAGCAAAGGGATGCTTCGGCGGAGTCTATCCCGATATATCGGGACTCAACATTACAGAGAACTGTTTCGGCGGTATTTATCCCATAAATCGTGAATCATCATGACAAACATCCCTAATTAAACAACGCTGGCGGTATTTTTGGTAAATCAAAAATATTGCAGGAGTAAGCCTTTTTAAGATCTGCACTAAATTGTATTTTTGTAGATTCAGTTAACAAATTGGTTCGGGTAACGTTAAATGGTAAAACTTTGTTTACATGATTAATAGAAAAATCGTTTTATTAGGATTGGTTGTAACTGCCGTATGCTTTTTTGTTTTAATGCTATCGTTCATTCCAAGGCCTAATTCGGGATTTGAAAGGTATAAATCGTTAAACCCTTGGAGCGACTCGGTTTACCAATCGTCGCTAATTTTTGCAATTCCCATCCCTGCGAAGCTGAGTTTTGCCGGCGAGGAAGTTCCCCTTCGCTATTTCGATGTTCGTGAATCGCTTGACCGTGAACTACATGTTAACACCTTTTGGCACTCGCAAACGGTTCTTCTGCTTAAACGTGCAAACCGCTACTTCCCCATTATCGAGCCAATACTCAAAAAAAACAATATCCCAGACGATTTTAAATACCTAGCAGTTGCTGAGAGCGGCCTTACCCAAGCGGTATCGCCATCAAAAGCTGTTGGATTCTGGCAAATACTTGAGGGTACAGCTAAGGAATTCGGGCTTGAGATTAATAAAGAAGTGGATGAGCGATACCACATTGAAAAGTCAACAGAGGTGGCCTGTCAGTACTTAAAGAGAGCCTATGAAAAATATGGTACATGGACCATGGCAGCAGCAGCATACAATTTTGGCATGAACGGTATTACAAAGCAAATTGACCGCCAAGATAGCAATTCTTACTACGATATGATTTTAGGCGACGAAACCGGCAGGTATGTGTACCGCATTTTAGCGCTTAAGGTGATTTTTGAGAACCCCAAGCAGTACGGGTTCTTTCTGGATAACTCCGACCTTTATCCACCACTTGAGTTCACGGAGGTTAAAGTTGACAGCACCATAACCAGCATTGCAAGTTTTGCAAGGCAGTACGGCATTAACTATAAACTCATCAAACTCTTTAATCCCTGGCTTAGGGAAAATTACTTGCTAGTTAAGCAAGGTAAATCGTACCTTATAAAAATACCACGAATGGGTTTCCGTGAGGAGGCATATAAATAGGTTTTAGCATGTTTCAGGATATTGATAAGTCGGCATTGGCCGATGAGGGTGAAATTGTTGTTGAGGGTGCACGCGTGCATAACCTGCGGAATGTTGACGTAACGATTCCACGGCAAAAGCTGACAGTAATTACCGGCCTGAGCGGCAGCGGTAAATCATCATTAGCATTCGATACTATATACGCCGAGGGGCAGCGGCGCTACATGGAAACCATGTCAGCCTATGCCCGCCAGTTTTTGGGTACACTGGAGCGCCCCGATGTCGATAAGATTTCAGGGCTTAGCCCTGTGATTTCCATTGAGCAGAAAACCACCAGCCATAACCCGCGATCCACAGTAGGAACAATTACTGAAATTTACGATTTCCTTCGTTTGCTTTATGCAAGGGCTTCAACTGCCTACTCTTATAAAACCGGCGAGGAAATGGTTCGTTATACCGATGAGCAAATTATCAACCTGATAAATGAACTATTTACAGGGAAGCGAACTGCCATACTTGCCCCGGTAGTCCGAGGGCGAAAAGGGCATTACAAGGAACTTTTTGACCAGCTACGGCGCAAGGGGTACCTCAACGCCCGTATTGATGGGGAAATAACGGAACTACGACCCGCCATGAAGCTCGACCGTTACAAAACACACTACATTGAGCTTCTGGTTGATAAATTCCGAGTGGGCGAGGGTGATTTAAAAAGATTAAGCCAGTCAGTGGCAACCGCTATGAACATAGGCAAGGGAATCATCATGGTGCTCAATATGGATAGCGGTGAATACCGTTACTTTAGCCGCAACCTGATGTGCCCCACAACCGGCATTTCGTACGATGAGCCTGAACCCTATACATTTAGTTTCAACTCCCCCAAAGGTGCATGCACGCATTGCAATGGTTTGGGTTACATAAACCAGGCCGATATTGAACGAATTATACCCGACCCACAACTGAGCATTAAACGCGGTGGTATTCAACCGTTGGGACCTTACAAAAACTCACTGATATTCTGGCAACTGGAAGCCATTGCCTCAAAATACGATTTCTCGCTAACGGATCCCATTGGGAAAATCCCTGAGGAAGCGCTAAAAGTCATTCTTTACGGCTCTGAAGAACAGTTTAAACTAAAGCATCCGAGCATTGGGGTGAACAGCTCTTACTTCCTGAGCTTTGAAGGGGTAATCAACTACATCAAAAACCATCAAACCAACGATGAGCTGAATGGCAAGGGCGACCGGTGGGCAAACCAGTTTATTAAGCAGGTAACATGTCCAACCTGCAAGGGAACACGGTTAAAAGAAGAATCGTTATGGTTCAAGGTTGATGGCAAGAGCATAGCCGATGTTTCAGCCATGGACATCGAAACGCTCTGGCATTGGCTTCAGGGTTTAGAGAATCGTCTTGACAGCAGGCAAAAAGCAATTGCCACCGAAATACTTAAGGAGATTAGGGAGCGCGTACGTTTTCTGCTCGACGTAGGATTGGGTTATCTTTCGTTAAACCGTGGCTCATCAACCCTATCGGGTGGCGAGAGCCAACGCATAAGGCTGGCTACCCAAATTGGTTCAAAACTGGTAAATGTGCTATACATACTAGATGAGCCTAGTATTGGGCTTCACCAGCGCGATAACGTTAAGCTTATCAACTCGCTCAAGCAACTCCGCGATGCAGGAAACTCCGTGATAGTGGTTGAGCACGATGAGGAGATGATACGTTCAGCCGATTACGTGGTAGATATGGGCCCACGCGCCGGCAGGCATGGCGGGAAAATAGTTGCCACAGGTACTCCCTCGGAAATACTGATGTCCAACTCGCTTACCGCTCAGTACCTCAACGGGCAACTAGAGATTCCTCTGCCTAAGCAACGACGTAAGGGCAACGGCAAATTTTTAACCGTAAAAGGAGCGCGGGGTAATAACCTGAAAAACATCACCGTAAAATTCCCGCTTGGCACATTTATTTGCGTTACGGGTGTATCGGGAAGCGGCAAGTCGACACTGATAAACGAAACGATCTACCCTGCCCTAAGCCGCCATTTGCACCGTTCGTATGCTCAACCCTTGGAACACGATAAAATTGAAGGAATTGAAAACATCGATAAGGTAATTGATGTTGACCAATCGCCCATTGGGCGTACGCCACGGTCGAACCCGGCAACATACACTAACGTATTTAACGATATTCGCAAGTTATTTGAGCTTACCCCCGATGCCAAAATAAGGGGATACAAGGCAGGGCGTTTCTCGTTCAACGTAAAAGGCGGAAGATGCGAAACCTGCAAGGGCAGTGGAGTTCAGGTTATTGAGATGAATTTCCTGCCCGACGTTTACGTTAAATGTCCCGACTGCTTGGGCCGTCGCTACAATCGCGAAACGCTTGAGGTAAAGTACAAAGGTAAGAACATCAGCGAGGTGCTGGATATGACCATTAATCAGGCCGTGGAGTTCTTTGAAAGCATTCCGCAAATCCATCAGAAGCTTAAAACACTACAGGATGTGGGGCTTGGCTACATCACATTGGGGCAACAATCCACCACCCTCTCGGGTGGTGAAGCCCAGCGAGTGAAACTGGCCACAGAATTAGCCAAACGCGATACCGGTAAAACCCTATACATTCTGGACGAACCCACTACTGGCTTACACTTTGACGATGTACGCATTCTGCTCGAGGTGCTTAACAGGCTAGTTGACCGTGGTAACACGGTTATTGTGATTGAGCACAACATGGATGTGATTAAAATGGCCGACTACATTGTTGATCTTGGCCCCGAGGGAGGAGCAGCAGGCGGACAGGTGGTTTGCTCAGGTACACCAGAAGATATTACTAAATCGGGCTGTGGTTACACCTCTGAATTTTTAAAAAAATACATGCTATGAACGGAACTAAGAAAACAAGTTTTAGCGACAAGATTTTAAAGGGCATTGAGGTTGCAGGTAATACCTTACCTCACCCTGTTGCGCTTTTTGGGCTTTTTTTGATTAATCACTATTCTGTTTTCGTTTATTGGGTATAAACTTGATTGGCAAGTAGTAAGCCCTGCAACTGGGGAAACAGTTCGGGTTGTTAACCTTATTTTAAAGGAGGGATTACATAGGATAATACTAGGAATGGTTGACAACTATACCGGGTTCGCCCCCCCTTGGAATTGTAATGGTTGCCACGCTTGGGCTTGGTGTAACTGAGAGCAGCGGATTAGTAAAGACTGGAATTAATGAGTTGCTGCTAAAAGCACCCAAGAAATGGATTACCTTTATGATTGTGCTTACGGGAATTCTTTCGAACTTAGCCTCCGACCTGGGTTATATACTTATTATACCCCTTGCAGGCGTTATTTTTCATACCCTGGGTCGAAATCCACTTGCGGGAATGTCGGCTGCGTTTGCAGGGGTAAGCGGTGGCTTTAGTGCAAATCTTTTAATTGGCACTATCGACCCATTACTGGCTGGGCTATCGACAGAAGCGGCACGTATTATCGACCCTGAATACTACGTAATGCCCACTGCCAATTACTATTTTATGGCAGCATCAACCATTTTAATTGCATTTGTTGGAACTTGGGTTACTCTCAAATGGATTGAACCCCGATTAGGAAGCTATACGGGGACTGTTGAACCCGAAAAAATTGAACACCTTTCGAAAGCCGAAGTTAAAGGCCTTAAAGAAGCCTTAGTTACACTCCTGCTCTGGATAGCTGTGTTTGCAATTGGTTTGATCCCTGATAATGGCGTACTCAGAGGGGCAGATAATAGCGTTTTGCATTCCCCTTTACTTAAAGGCTTTATAGCCATTCTTTTTCTAATGGCCTCATCAATGGGAATTATATATGGATACCTTTCAGGATCGTTTAAGAAACACGACGATATTCTCAAAGGTATGGCTACTAGCTTTATGAGCATGGTTGCTTTTTTAGTGCTAGTTTTCTATGCTGCCCAGTTTGTCGCCTGGTTTAAATGGAGTAATCTAGGGTTACTAATTGCCATAAAAGGAGCCACGCTGCTACATAGCATCAACCTGGGGCTTATACCCCTAGTTATCCTTTTCATTATCTTTTCTGGTTTCATAAATCTTTTCATGGGGAGCGCATCGGCCAAGTGTGCGATTATGGGGCCGGTATTCATTCCCATCTTTATGCTTTTAGGATACTCCCCAGAACTCTCTCAGGCAATTTTCAGAATAGGCGATAGCATAACCAATATTATCTCGTCCATGATGAGTTTTTTTGCATTAATCATTGTTTACTATCAAAAGTACGATAAAAAAGCAGGAATTGGCACCATTATTTCAACTATGTTGCCTTACACCATGGCATCCTTCATTTTGTGGACTCTGTTGCTAATAGCTTGGATTTTACTGAAATTACCTCTGGGGCATGAAGCAAGCATTCTATATCCTGCCTAACCATTTTGGAACATTTACCGCTTGAGTTTCGTTAAATAATAAATGCTAGTGGTATGAATATACTAAAAATTGAGAAGCGAATCGACTCACCCATGGTGCTAGCCGATGGTGAATTGGGATATTTTGAAGTGAATGGTAAATCGCTACCGGAAGATGCCGTTGAGTTTTACAGACCCCTTGAAAAGTATGTTCAGGAGTACGTAAAATCGCCAAAGCAAAAAACAACCTTCAATCTTAAACTTGAGTACCTAAATACATCGTCGTCAAAAAAACTCTTGGATATAATCGGCTATTTCGAGGGTTTGCCCTCACAGGGTTACCAGGTGGAACTCAACTGGTACCACCGCGACGAGGACCAGGATATGATTGACGAGGGTATAGAGTTTGCACACATGACAAACCTTAAAGTAAATTTTATAGTAGAACAATAGGACTAACCATGTTTAAGTTCCTTCAAATATCTGTTTTAATAATTTTGTTTGCTTTTGCTCATTTTACTCCGCATTCGCAAACAGCTCAGCATAGCAACAGTAAGGAACTACAGAACAGCCTACAGCAAGCTAAGGAACTTGAAGATAATGGCGACCTAAACGGTGCTCTTTCAATTTACAATAAAACCGCAACGGCTTACTGGGTTAACGGTAAACTTGCAGAGGCACGCGATATTTTTGTGAAAGCAGCATCGGTAGCCCAAAGGCTTGGCAACCAAAATGCTCTAAAGGTAATATTCACCAACCTTGGAATGCTCTATGTTGATTTGGAACAATATGGCGAGGCTATTAATCATTTCGAAAAAAATTTAGCCATAAACCGATCCCAGAAAAACAAAGCGGAAACAACGGCAACCTTCATCAACATAGCAAATGCCTACAAGGAACTAGAAAAATATCCTAAAGCCCTTGAATGCGCCGAGCAGGCCAATACCATTGCCCTTGAGATAAACGATGCCAAACTGCTTAGGAACACCTATTCACTCTTGGCCGAAATACATGAAGTTCTTGGCAACTCCGATAAATCGTTGGAATACTTTTCGCTATATACAGCCTTTTCCCGAAAAATTCAACGTGAGGAACAGCTGAAAAAGGAAGCTGAAGCCCAAAAAATAGTTGAGGAGGCAAAGGGGCAACTCCAGACAATAAAAAGCGAAAAGGAACTCACCGAAAAGGAACTCACCGAAAAGCAGCGAGTACTTGAAACCGTAAAGGATAGCCTCGATAAAGTGGAACAGCTAACGCAGGAGCAAAAGCTGCAGATTGACCTACTAAATAAGGAGAATGCACTGCGAGAAGAAAAAATTAAAAATCAGATTCTGATTCGTAATATCTTTATAGTTATAATAGCCTCTACCCTGGGCATGCTTGGTTTAATAACCCATTACTACATTCAAAAGAAGCGCTCAAACGAGGAACTTGCGCGCCAAAAAGACATGGTTGAGGCTAAAAGCCAGGAGCTGATGCAAGCCCTCCAACAGATTGAGAAACAAAACCGCGATATAACCAGCAGCATTAACTACGCTCAGCGAATCCAGCAAGCCCTATTGCCCACATACGACCAATTGGTCAGCTACATACCCAACGCGTTTATCATGTTCCGCCCTCGGGAGATTGTAAGTGGGGATTTTTACTGGTTTGCCGCATACGGGGGACAAGGAGCGGCTGCCAGTAAGCAAAACCGGCACATGATAGCGTTGCCCAACATTCCCGAGAACGACTTTGGCTTCCTGATTGCAGCGGTTGACTGTACGGGTCACGGTGTGCCCGGAGCATTCATGTCCATGATTGGGCTCAACCTACTCGATGTAATTGCACGCAGCGGGCTAACCCAACCTAACCTAATACTAAACGAGCTGCACAAGCAGGTACGTTACCTGCTTAAACAGGAAAACAACGATAGCCGCGATGGCATGGATATGGCCCTTATCAGAATTGATGGAGATGGTCGAACAATTGAGTTTGCTGGCGCCAAAAACCCTATTGTTTACATAACCAATAACGAGTGTTTCACCATAAAAGGTGACCCTGTCCCCATTGGCGGCCTACAGAAAGAAGAAAAACGAGAGTTTACCCTACACACCATCACTATCGATTCGCCTACCAGCTTTTACCTGTTCTCCGATGGATATATCGACCAGTTTGGTGGACCCGAAAGCCTTAAATTTACATCTAAACGCTTCAGGGAGATGCTTTTTGAGAGCCAAAACTTGCCTATGGTAGCCCAACAGGAAAAACTTGAATCAACTATTGATGAATGGATGGGCATGGAAAACAAGCAAATTGACGATATTCTTATCATTGGGCTTTACCTAACAGGTAAACCTTTTAAAAATTACAACCAAGTTTAATTGCCGATTGATAAAAACTTTTATTTTTGTGAATACATCAGTATAAACCATGAGTAAGCAATATTTAGGGGTTTTTGCTTTTTTGTCCCTTTGTTCATCGATATTGGCTCAAGAACATGCCAACAATATTTATGTGAACGATAAGGGCGATGTTTATGTGAAAGCCGATGCGCCTATATACTTTTTTATCAGCCCCGAGAACCAACCCTCCCAGAAAGTGCTCATCCCCAGCAATGATAAAGCCGCCAACCCGATGTATTTTGATGGCGACGGCAAGCACTTCCTGGTTTACGAGAGTAAGGGTGAAAAGGTACGCTTCCTTATCTGGGCCGATGGATTAGGTCCTAAATCAAGCCTAAGGGTTGAAAAAGGTCTTCTTTTCAAACATAACAATAGAGTTTATGTGGAGAGTAAAGCAACATTTACTGTCAGTGCAATCGATTCAAAGTCCGGCGTAAAGCAATCATTCATTGCAATTGACAACAAACCGTTTGCACCTTTTAATAGTAATATTGATATAGAGCGAACCGGGGAGTACACCATAAAGATTTACTCAACCGACAATGTTGGCAATGTTGGCGATACCGCTACTTACAAAATTGTAGCAGCCCCCGATATAACCTTTAAGATTGATAACATCTACTTTGAAACTGCAAGTTCCCGCATTACAGGCAACTCTACTGACAACCTTAAGGAAATGGTCGAAATCCTAAAAAACCATCCTGAACTTTTTGTTGAGATAAAAGCCCATGCTGATAGTCGTGGTTCAAGCGATTATAACCTTGAACTATCACAACGACGTGCCCAATCAGTTGTGAACTACCTTACATCGAAAGGGATTCAATACTACCGCCTAAAAGCCAAAGGCTATGGCTACACCCAACCGGTTAACGAATGCGTTAAGGGTGTTAAATGCCCCGATAGCAAGCATCGTGAAAACCGCCGTGTTGAGTTCCGCTTTTACTTACCCAAAAAATAACCATGAGTATGAATAGGCTTGCTCAAATACTTCTTACAGCCCTTACAGGATTTGCTTTAATCAGCAATGCCCAGGAGCCTGAAAAAAGAGCCTTTTATATCGATTCCACAGGAAAACTTTATGTTTCGCCTAGCATACCCGTTCACATTTACATGGGCACTAAACCCGATGGGAGTAATGCCGTTTTACTGCGCGACAATAAAGGCTCCACCTCGCTAACCTGGAAGGGCACCGGTCCCCAACTAATGACCCACCTCGACTTATATAAAGGTCGTAAAATACGGTTTGAACTCTTTGCCGATGGCTTACCACCGCAATCATCCATAAGCCCCAAAAATCAAAATGTTCTGGTGCTAAAAGATGCAGTGATTGTTCGAGGCAGTTCAATTATTGAGCTAAGCGCAACGGACTTGCATGCAGGGGTTGACAAGATTTTTTACTCCGTGAACGGGGCGGAATACAACTTATACACTGAACCAATCAACCTTACCGACGAGGGCGAATACGAGGTTAAAGTTTACTCAACCGATTACCTGGGCAATACCGAACCGGTAGTTTCGCGTAAATTCATTGTTGACGCCACTCCCCCCCAAACCGAAATCTCGTTTAAAGGCGATAAGTACGAAGATATTTTTTCAGGAAGATCAGAGCTTATTCTAACAGTAAGCGATAGATTTGGAGTAGAATCGACAAAAGTTATGATTGACTCATCGGACAAGTGGACTGATTACAAACAACCCATCCGAACTGCTTCATTGGCTGAGGGATACCATACTATATCCTGGTATTCAACCGATAGAGCGGGAAATATTGAAGAAGTCAAGAATTACCGATTTTTTGTTGACAAAACTCCACCCGTTGTAGTTGAGGAAATTGAAGGGAACTCATACATGATTGGCACTCGTGTGTTCACATCGGGACGAAGCCGATTAAAAATAATGGCTGTTGACAACAAAGCAGGAGTAAAGGAAATTTACTACTCATTGAACAACAAGGAGTTTAAACTCTACGAAAAACCAGTAATGCTTGCTGATATCTTGGGTACGGTAAAACTAAAAACTTACGCTATCGATAGGGTTAATAACCGTAGTAACTCCGAGGCAAACGTTCAGAGCTTTACCATGCCCACCATCGATATCACTGGGCCTGAACTTGGACACCGCTTTATTGGGCCAAAAGTCATTATCCGCGATACAATTTGGATTGGGCCATCAACCCAAATTGAACTCCTTGCAACCGATAGGGAGTCTGGAGTAAACCGTATTGAGTACTCGCTGAATCAGGGGCAAAACAGCCAGTACTTTGAGCCATTTGTTTTAACCGACGAAGGATTCTATAAACTCGAGTTTATCGGTTACGATAACGTGGAAAACGTGAATGTTTCGGGTTTTGCCTTTGCAGTTGATACCCAACCCCCTGAAATTTTCTGGCATTTCAGCATGGAACCCATCGGTTTTGAACAAGTAGAAAACCAAACCCTCCCGGTTTATCAGGCAAATGTTAGGATTTACCTTGGCGAATCGGATAATCTCACAGCCGTAAATACCATAAAGTACTCCATTAATGGCTCTAAAAGCCAGGACTACTCCTCGCCCATTACAAACCTCAAAACTGGAGTTAATGAGCTAACCATTATTGCCACCGATGCGTTAAACAACTCCCGCATGGAAACCGTAAGATTTGTTATAAAATAATTAACTCACATAGAGTGAAGTATGAAAATACATCCGAACTTTGCTTCCAGCTCATCAGATTTATGGTTCAAAAAAACTATGCACTTCAGGGAGGTGTACTCCTTGTAAAAGAAAAATAATAATGAGAAACAAATAGAGATAATTACATCGTATGCTTTTGACCGAAAAAAATACATAAACAAAACCCTTGACATACACGCAGGGATTCCCGGAGCATGTATATTTGAGAAGGATACCATTTTCATAATCGATATTCCAAAAGATTACATCCACATCACAACTGGTTTGGGACACTCCAATCCATCGTGTATTATGCTTACGCCCTTGATTACCGATATGAACGAAGTTCTGGAATGTATTGAAATTGCAAATTTAGAGTACTTGATGCAATTCAACAGGAATTCATTCGAAAAGCCTGTATAAGCTTGGCATCGGCTATCAAGTTTAACGAGATGATTAGCCTCAACGAGCAGATAATAAGCGAAATGAAGCAAAAGAACCATGAGCTTCAGGCAACGAGGAAGAACTCCGGCAAAACATGGAAGAACTTAAAAGCATTAGAGAGGATATGGAGCGCAGGGAAGAAGAACTCACCCGCGAGATAGTTGAGCTAAAAAAAATGATTAATGGCCATGAAGGGGTTGAGCTAATACCTAAAACTATTATTAGATCCTTAACAAACTAATTTAAACCAGATACCAATTTTATATAAAAAACGAGCCGAAAGAAAATATTCGGCTCGTTTTTTATAGAGTTGGACTGGTTTTCAACTTAAACCATCTTCTCGATATTCCATACAAAGGCATGAATGCCTTGCTCCCCTGCAACCTTGTTTATTTGGTTGATATATAAAAGAAGTTTATCAACCTTATCGTCATCAACAATGGTAAGGGTTCCAGAATTCATCGATGGCCAGGTATGGGTTCCCAAATGGGGTTCACCCTTAGCGCTTCCAGCGCCAAGCATATCGGCCCATTTGCTGAACCCTTTAACTCCAGCAACCTTTAATGCATTATCAACCTTTTCGGATAAAGCCTGATTATATGTTATGAATACTGCTTTCATTTCAATCAATTTTAGGGTTAGTCTTCAAAAGATTTTTCTCCAGCCTCTGCCTGTAACTTTTTCATTTCTCGTTTTATTCGGGCATCGGCAAAAAGAGAGTAAATAATCGGCACAATAATCAGCGAAATCATCATGGAGAAGAAAAGACCGCCCACAATAGATATACCAAGCGGACGCCATGTTTCTGAACCTTCTCCTTTGGATAAAGCCAGAGGAATCATACCCAGCAACGTTGTGAACGAAGTCATAAGAATAGGACGTAAACGCGATTTACCCCCCTCGAGGATTGCCTGGGTAATTGTTCTACCCCTATCAACCAATAGGTTGATAAAGTCGACAAGCACGATAGAGTTCTTAACGGCAATGCCAACAAGCATCACAATGGCTATACCAGAAATTAGATTAATGGTTGATCCGGTTATCCAAAGAGCAATGAACACACCGGTTACCGCAAAGGGAACAGAGAACATGATGATGAAAGGTTCACGAAGCGACTCAAACTGCGATGCCATAACAATGTAAGTAAGTATCAAAATTAGAACAAATAGTAGCATAAGGTCCTTGAATGTATCGGCCATATCCTTGGCTGCACCGCCAATCTCAACTATTACATTGTTTGGAATATTCATGGTGGCTAACTTGGCGTTGATAATATTTGTTACTGATCCAAGGTCGGTTCCTGAGAGCGCACTTACCACCTTTACAACACGAATTTTATTCTCATGCTCGATGTTGGGAGTAGTATAAACCTGTTTAATTTTAGCCACGTCGCCAACCCGAACCATATTCCCCATAGGTCCTTTGAAAGTGATATTCTCGATATCAGTTACCGATGTAAGGTTGGCATCGTTGTACTTGAGGATTACATCATACTCGGTACCCTCTTCTCTATACTTGGTAGCCGTAAGCCCATACACACGGTTACGAACAGCCGATGCTAACATGGAAGTATTAAGCCCAAGTTGAGCCAATTTATCACGGTCGGGGAAAATTTGTAGCTCCATTCGCTCCTTATCGCGACTAATTGAAACATCGCGGAATCCCTTTTCGGATTTAAGGGTATTGGCTATTTGTTCAGCAATGTAATTGGTTTGGTTAATATCGTAGCCTAGGACTTTAACTTCCATATTGTTACCACCGCCTCCACTAAACGCGGCTGACATAGCGTTTCGTGTCCCACCTGGGTCAACATACGACGATGATATTTGGGTATAACCCTTAATATCATTGCGAATGCTATCGGCTATTTCAAAAATACTTCTTGAACGATTATCGGCACTGGTGAGTATAAAGCTATAGTTAACAATATACGAAGCTGCCTTTTCGAAAACGCTCATCAGTGAACCACCCTCATCGGTACCAATACTTGTGGAAACAAGTACTATCTCAGGATACTTTTGACGAACCTTTTGCTCAAAATCGCGCGCTAGCGCCTTGGCCTCATCAATTCGTAAACCTTGGGGAATTTCCATATTTACATTTATTCGGCTATTATCCTGAGCAGGGGTAAACTCTTTGCCAATAAAACCAACTAAACCTAAACTTCCCACAAAGATGGAACCGGCTGCAATTAGAGTAAGCGTTTTGTGTTTAAGTACCCATGCTAACGATTTCATATAAAGATCATCGAAAAAGCCCCAGAAACGGTTAACTGCCTCTAAAAACCTATTGCGATGATGCTTGTAGTAAGTTCGACTTTTGAGAATTCGAGACGAAAGCATTGGGGTAAGCGAAAGCGCTGCCAGTGTGGATAATGAAATAGTTATGGTAACAATCCACCCCAGCTGACGGAAGAAGACCCCTGTTAATCCACCCACAAGAGTTAATGGGAAGAATACAGCAACAATAACAAGGGTTGTGGCAATTACTGCTAAACCCACCTCGCGGGTAGCATAAATGGCTGCTTCCATAGGGCTACTCCCTCGCTCAATATGGGTGGTAATGTTCTCCAACACAACAATAGCATCGTCAACAACCATACCAATGGCAATAGCCAATGCCGACAGCGATACAATATTGATTGAGTTCCCCGAAATATAGAGGTAAATGAATGCCCCAATAAGCGATACAGGTATTGTCAACAAGATGATAAAGGTAGAACGCCAACGCCCAAGGAATAAAATTACTACCAAGGCAACAAAGACAAAGGCATAGATTAGTGTCTCGGAAAGGTTATTGATAGAACTCTGAATGAATTCAGACGTATCGAGGATTTTTACCACCTGCACATCCGACGGAAGTTCTTTTTTAATTTCATCAATCTTACGTCGAACTTCTCTTGCAATTTTAACAGTATTGGCGCCGCTTTGCTTTTGAACCATAAGTCTAACGCCCATACTGCCATTAATTCGCTCGTCAACCAAAACGTGCTTAAGGGTATCCCTAACAGTGGCAATATCCCTTAGGTAAACTAATTTACCGCCATTGTTGGCCACAACCAGGTTCTTAACAACATCGCTGCTGTTAAACTCCCCATTTATACGAACCGGAAACTCCATCCTGCCTACCTCAATACGCCCACCAGGTAACGAAATGTTCTCGGCGCCAATTGCTGCACCGATCTGTTCAAGAGTAAGGTTATACGAGTCGAGCTTACGCGGATCGACCTTAACATCGATAATTCGAATGGGCTTGCCAATAATACTTACTGTACCCACACCATCGATACGGCTTAACTTTTCGACTATTCGCTCATCTATAATTTTTTCGAGAGCGGCATAACTCTTATCGGCCTGAATGCCATAAATAAGAACGGGTATCATAGATGAGCTGAATTTGAAAATGGATGGTTTTTCGCATCCATCGGGTAAAGCCTTTTCGGCAAGGCTTATCGCATCGCGAGTGTTATTGCTTGCCTCATCAAGGTTAATGCCATACTCAAATTCACAGGTTATAAACGAAATATTATCCTTGCTCGACGATGTTACCTTTTTAAGGTTTTGAAGAGCATTAAGTTGATTCTCGAGCGGTTTAGTTACGTTCACTTCAATATCCTCGGCACTAGCACCGGGATAAAAGGTGATAACGCTTATGCTAGGAATATCCATGTCGGGCATTAGATCTACTGGTATGTAGAATAGCGAGTAGAGGCCCATAACGATCACCCCAATGAAAACCATTAAAGTAGTAATCGAATTTTTTACGGCTGAACTGTAAAGGCTCATGGTTTAATGTTTTAAGGGTTACTTTTTAACCACTGCTTGGCCGTCGGCAACAATGGTATGTCCTTCAATAATTATTTCTTCACCGGCAGTTAGCCCTTTCTCTATTTCTACTTTATCTTCAAAAACATCGCCTTGCTCCACTGTACGACGAACGGCTTTACCATTCTGGTAAACAAACACGTACCTCTCGTTTGTTCCCGATTGTTTTAATACAGCAAAGGCAGGAACCAGCAAAGCATCGCCTTTACCTACATTGATAATAGCGGTTGCAAACATGCCTGGACGTAACTTCATATAGGGATTAGCAACCACTACCTCAACCGTAATGGTCTTGGTCATGTTGTCAATTGTAGGGTAAATCTTTTCAATGTTGCCTGTAAATTCCTTATCGGGGTAAACCTCGGTTTTAACAGTAACTTTCATATCTGGCTTAATGCTATTTAAATAGGTTGATGACACACCAACCAAAAGCTTAAGCTTATCGAGCTGCATGATTGAAACCACCGCCGGTTTGCCAACACCTGGTGCTGGCGACATGGTAAACATCTCACCATCGTTAATATATTTGCCAGTTATAATGCCATCAATAGGCGATTTTAACGAGGTGTTATCGTCCAAAAACTCAAGATTAGTTTTTGCAATATCGTACTGCATCTTCACGGCATCGTACTGCTGTTGTGGTATTGCACCAACTTTTAGCAGAGAATCGACACGCTGAAGGTCAATCTTAACCTTATCGAACTGTATTTTGGCTTGCTTGTAATTGGTGCGATCGAGCATGGCAACCAGCTGTCCTGCCTTAACCCCGTCGCCTACATCAACCAAAACCTTCTCTACCCTACCGGCAGTGGCTGGTGCCAAGTGGTTCTCCTTGTAGGCTTGAATGGTTGCGGGATACCTAAGCTGACGTTCGATACTTAAAGGCTGAACGAGTTGGGTCACCACTTTAGCCTCGACCAAGGCAACGGGTTGAGCAACCTCTGCCTTATTACCCTTACACGAGGCAAGCAAGAGCACCACAGAGGCCAATACAATTGTTTTAATGTTGATAAGTGTTCTCATGGTAATATATGTTTAAATGTTTTGTTTTACTTTTCAAATGGCTCACCTATAATTTTTTCGTAATCGGTTTTAGCAGTGAGATACTCCAGTTGTGCCTGAATAAGATTTAATTTAGCCTGAAGCATTGCATTTTCGGCATCGTTCAACTCCAAAAGTGTTATTTGACCAGTATTGTAACGGGCTTGTGCAATGGTATATCCTCTTTGTGCCAGGTCAACATTGCCCTTTGCTGAATTTACCTTTTTTACTGCAGTATTCACAGCATTCACAGCATTTTGAATCTGAACTTTCAGGTTGTTTTGTGTAAACTGAGCTTGCATATCAAGTTGTTGCTGACTTATGCGCACTTGACTGAGCTGTTTACGAACCGAAAAACCACTAAAAATTGGCACATTGAGTTGCAAACCAATCAGCGAAGTTGGCACCCAGCGGTAGTTGCTAAAATTGTAATCGTTTGCCTGGGTTTGATATTGGTAATTACCAATTGCCACCAAACTTGGGTAATTGAAGCCCCTTACCAACTTCTCCTGAATGGTTAGCATTTGACGAGTAAGGGTTAATTGTCTTAAAGTAGAATTGTTGCTTATCCAGTTGGAATCAGCAAGAGCCATTTCGTAAAAATTGAAACTGGAAAGCTCTTTTTCATCGAGCTCAACCGGTGTCTTTATGTCGATATTGAGTAATACCTTAAATATATTAAGCAAATTGCTGTAAGCATTCTCGGCTTGAACCAGATTGGGATAAATATTATCAACCTGAACCTTTATACGGATAAGGTCGTAGTCGGAAACCATGCCATTTGCATTAAGCTTTTGGATATTATTTAGGTTTGCAAGGGCATTCTGATAGCTTTGATTAATCACATCGCGTGTTTTGCGAAGTAATAAAACATTATAGTAAGTAGTTTTAATGTTAGCAGCAAGGTTTATCTTGTTTTCCCTGACCTTTTCAGCACTAATTTCGACATCTTTTCGGCCCAATTTAATCGACTCAAATACATTGTAAATGAAGATGGGCATTGATGCGCTAAAAGCTCCGGTATAGCTGTTATCGGACCCAATTTTAAGGGTTGGCCCAAAGGGCGAACCAGCAGGCATAAATATTACAGGAAGTTTGAGATTTCGCGTATAACTAGCCGATGCCTTAATGGTTGGATAAAGAGCAGCCATATACTCTTTTACCTTTTCCTGTTTCTTTTGCAATTCAAGCTCAGTTACCTTTTGCATTAGGTTTTGCTGAATGGCAAGGTCAACCGCCTGCTTAACAGTTAAAAGCAAAGTGTCGGGCTTTTGCTGCCCAAGGGCTAGGCTTCTTGAAAGAACAAAGCCTGCAAAAATGAAAATTGTTATTAGCTTACGCATACTGTTAACTTTTAAAGTTTATTATCGAATTTGTTTATGTTTCTCGTAGTAATAATCAACCAGTTCAATTCCTTTTGCAGTTGCAAGCCCTCGAATAAAATTTACGGCCATGTGTTCAAAAACATCGGCCAAGGGAAAATCTTTTAAGGAGTTGGTATCCGCTTCAAATCCGCTACGAAGGAGTTTAGAAAATTCAAAAACCATACTGGCTACAATTTGTGGATTTACTACAGCTCTAAAAAGATTATCGGCCTTACCCTTTTCAATAAACTCAACCATTCTTTCCTTCATGTACCGGTCAAACTCTCCTGCTTGCTTACAAATAGTTTTGGGGTAAATCTTCTTTAAATCGTGCATAAACAGTGGGCTAACATTACGCAACTTATTGATATGCGACCACATGAACATGATATAGGTCTCAATGTAATGCTCACTTTGATTCAAAATGCTTTGGGCCATGGCCTGCTTGCTTTCATTCTCGAGTATAACACAGGCCTCAACTAATTCATCCTTATTCCCGAAATTCTCGTAGATGGTACGCTTGGACATTCCCAAGTGTTCAGCTAGCATATCCATGGTAACCCCACGAATTCCCATTCGCTGGAATAGTTCCAGTGCCCCTTCTACTATCTGCTCCTTAACTGCCATAAAACTATTTAAACTATTTTAGTTTTCCAAAAGCAAAAGTAAAGTAGAAAACTATTTAAACCAAAATAGTTTTGTTAATTTACATGAAAATATGCTTTTGCTAAATCTAAGCGCCGTGTTTTCGATTCACAAAAATCTTGTATTTTTGCAGGTTGCAAAAAAACAGACAAAACAATGGCTTTATACGAAGAACTTAGCGAACAGGAAATAATCCGCCGACAAGCGCTTGAAGAATTACGGAATCTGGGTATTGAACCCTACCCTTCCACCATGTACCCCGTAACCCATTCCACTGCCGATATCCTATCGGATTTTGAGCACATGAGCCAAAACCGGGCAGAGGTTTGTATTGCGGGTAGAATTATGGCTCGCCGCATCATGGGAAGCGCATCCTTTTTTGAGTTACAGGACGAGAGTGGCAAAATACAGGTTTACGTGAAACGCGACGATATTTGCCCAGGCAAGGATAAAACCATGTACAACACTGTTTTCAAAAAGCTTCTCGATATAGGTGATATTGTAGGCGTTAAAGGATTTGTATTCCGAACCAATATGGGCGAGGAATCGGTACATGCCTTGGAACTTACACTGCTCGCCAAATCAATTCGACCACTCCCAATAGTTAAGGAAAAGGACGGCAAGGTGTTCGATGCAGTTACCGACCCCGAACTCCGGTACCGCCAACGCTACGTCGACCTAATTGTCAATCCGGGTGTGCGCGATGTTTTCCGCAAGCGGGCTACCATAATAAACACCATGCGCGAGTATTTTAATTCCAAGGGATACCTTGAGGTAGAAACCCCCATTCTTCAGCCCATACCAGGTGGTGCAGCAGCTCGTCCGTTTGTTACCCACCATAATGCACTCGATATCCCGCTTTACCTGCGAATTGCCAACGAACTTTACCTGAAAAGGTTAATTGTTGGTGGGTTTAATGGGGTGTACGAATTTGCCAAGGACTTCCGCAACGAGGGTATGGACAAAACCCATAACCCGGAGTTTACCGTTATGGAAATTTACGTGGCCTACAAGGACTACTTCTGGATGATGGACTTCACCGAGGAGATGCTCGAGCGTGTTGCCCTTGCCATTCATGGCACCACCAAGGTAACCTTTGGCGATAAGGAGATTGACTTCAAGCGCCCCTTCCGCCGCATGACCATGACCGATGCCATTAAACAGTTTGCCGGTGTTGATATTACGGGCAAATCCGAAGATGAACTTCGTGCCATTTGCAAGCAAATGGAGATTGAGATTGACGACACTATGGGTAAAGGTAAGCTGATTGATACCATCTTTGGAGAGAAGTGCGAAGAGCACCTTGTACAGCCAACCTTTATCATGGATTACCCCATTGAGATGTCGCCGCTTTGCAAGCGTCACCGCAGCAACCCTGAGCTAACCGAGCGATTTGAACTTTTTGTGGCTGGCAAGGAGCTTTGCAACGCTTACAGCGAGCTGAACGACCCCATCGACCAGCTGGAGCGTTTCCAGGAGCAGTTCCGCCTAAGCGAACGCGGCGACGATGAGGCCATGTATATCGATATGGACTTTGTTAGAGCCTTGGAGTATGGTATGCCAACCTGCTCGGGAATGGGTATTGGTATCGACCGTCTAACCATGTTCATGACTAACCAGCCATCCATTCAAGATGTACAATTATTCCCGCAAATGCGCCCCGAGAAGAAACCGCAGAAGGATAAAGCAGAAGCCTACGCCCAAAAAGGCATCCCCGCCGACTGGGTTCTAGTACTCCAAAAAATGGGCTTCAACTCCGTGGCCTCACTGAGCGGAGTACCAGCTGGTAAACTTTTCAACGACCTTTGCGGCTACAACAAAAAGAATAAGTTAGGACTCCCCAACCCCACCATGGACGATGTGAAACGGTGGGTGGAGTAAAAGTATTAGGATAGTTTTATAAAAACAGTAGTACTTACTATAATATAGGCATGCTTCCGTTGTTTATTTTGATTAAAAAATAGTGCACTTCTCATAACACATGTTATATAACATACTATAAAATTTCATTCGCTTCTTAATTTTATTTGCAAGATTCAAGTCACAAATGCAACTTTTGTCTTTGTTATTAATTGGTTTTTTACAAATATAGGACTTTTATAGCTATACCGCTTCCTTGGCCTGCTGTTAATTCTGTTCGCAACAAACTGTAAGAACTCATCATCAATGGTTTTGAAGTCAGTTTTTTTAGG
>Ga0129302_1000702_pt1 | contig 24862 bp, 25 predicted proteins | sample BlaSprsedimmetaG_FD_94476 | JGI IMG/M metagenome (GOLD analysis project Ga0129302, IMG submission 94476) | Hot spring sediment bacterial and archeal communities from California, USA to study Microbial Dark Matter (Phase II) - Blank Spring... | ecosystem: Environmental > Aquatic > Thermal springs...
AGCCTGTTCGGTCATAGAGTAGCATCGAGAAAGAGACACAATCAGGATGTCGAGATACTGTGCAGATTGATACTTTGGAACTATGGGAGGTTAGAGCTGGCTTAATTTACGGTCAACACAGGATTGCTGGTTCTCGGTTATTCCAGCTGCTCTCGGAGTTCCTGGACGGTAGAGTTCAGTGATTCTAGGCTACCCTTGAGGTTATCCAGAAAGTCGTGCAGCTTGGCAGTTGTGATTGCTCCGTCCGGCGAGGGCTCGATCAGCCCCTCCTGCTCCAAAATGCGAAGCGAGTATCTGACTTTGTGCTGAGGAAATGCCAGCATCTCAGAGAGTCTGATGATGCCAATGGGCTCGTTGTCCATGATGGCCTTGAGCAATGCTACATGCCTCTGCAACAGGTCTATCTCCGTTTCGATCCTGGAGGTCAGGGTGTTCTTGGCACGTTCCTGCATCATCTTAGCCCTCTATCTACAACATTTGCCATGATACGTGATAGCAATTGGATTATTTTAATGGAATTGAGCAACACCTTTTACGTTCATAATCGGATAATCGTCCCAGCGCCGAGATGGCATTCGATGCAAATGACCGGCGATGGTTGCCTATCAACTCTGGGCTTTCGCACATTCTTTACCGATAAGTCTTATATGAGCTAGATTTTTATTCTGATATAGCTGAAGAAAATCGCTGGAAGACTGAATCTGAGGGAGACGGAGACCATCAAACAGAGGGCCGTAACGATTTATCTCCCGACCGAGGAGATGGTCGAGACGTGGAAGTCTTAGGCTGAGAAGTTCGGTCTCCCGCTCTCACGTTTCGTCGTCGAGACCGTGCATGATTTCATCAGGAAAGACCCGATGTGCATGATGCCGAGGGAGGAGCTTGAGAAGGAGCTCAACGATGTCAAGGCCGAGCTGAAGATCGCTCGCTAGATCAAGTCCCTGCCCTCCCCTCAACGGCTCCCTCATCGAAGCGGTAGCCTTATGTCATCCTCACGTAATCACTGAGATGTCCTGACTGTGATTCTCACGGTTCTTTCTGTGTCCGCGTCGACAGTACTTTCGCTGTTCCTCACGATTACTGATATATAGCCCGCTCCCTATCTTGGGATGCCAGCGGGAATAGGCAGGATGCACTATGGAGCCCCTTGACTACAAGAATCGGACATACCTCTCGGCTATCGAGTCTGCCCGATATTTAGACGTCTCAGTTGAGACGATACACGAACTGGCCCGCAGGAATGCCATTCCGACCGTCAAGAGTGCAAGTGGCCAGATGCGATTCTCTCTCAATGTCCTGAAGGCTTATCAGGAGTCTATTGGCAAGTCCTCCCAGAATGAGATGAGACGGCCGCCAAGAATCAGCAGTATAGAATCGAACGAGACCATTCAGAGAGTGATACTGGGTAGTTCTCAGTCGATGGACGAACTGGATGACGACTCTGTGCATCTGATGATTACCTCTCCGCCCTATTTCAATGCCAAGATGTACTCAAGAGAGCCCATCGATGCAGACCTTGGCAACATACACGATGTTGAGGATTGGTTCGAACAGATTGGCAGAGTCTGGGCCGAGGCATACAGGGTTCTGCAGCCAGGGAGGAGGGCGTTCATAAACATCATGAACCTTCCGGTTAGACTAGGAGATGGCCGGTTCAAGACTCTGAACCTCGCCGGGCGAACAATCGATGTGTGTGAGAGGATAGGTTTCGTCTTCAAAAGGGACATTATCTGGTTCAAGACCAACTCCGTCCGTGCACACTTCGGGACATATCCTTATCCAGGTGGGATTCTGATCAACAACATGCATGAGTTCATCCTTGAGTTCGAGAAACCTGCTCCGAAGGGCTACAAGAAGTACGACCACCTGACAAAGGAGCAGAAGGAGGCCTCGAAGCTGGACAAGGATTTCTGGTTGTCCATAAAGAACAGCGATGTCTGGACCATGGCACCGCAAGGCAGCGGGGACAACAGGAACCATGTTGCCCCATTCCCGAGAGAACTCCCCTACAGGCTAATCAAGGCGTTCAGTTACGTAAGCGAGACCGTCTTGGATCCATTCCTCGGATCCGGAACGACGCTGCTTGCAGCGTCCGAACTGAAACGGAATGGAATTGGATACGAGGTTGTCCCTGAGATCGCAGCCGAGGCGATAAAATCGTTAAAGATATCTCAAAGCAAGCTGTTCTGAGGAGCGACCGATATGCCACAGGACGCGAAGACCACCTATGCCCAGTCTAGTGACATCAAGTCAAGGACATTCCTCCAGTACCGATATGACATGAAGAAGAAGGCAATCGCAGAGCTAGAGGTCCTCGGATGGCTTCAGGAGAGGCTCCAGAAGGACAATCCTGGCAAGCCTGTATTGGTCAGAAAATCTGGCGGAGATCGTTTCTTGTGGTTTCTGCGGAAAGGGGGGATATCGAGAGAATCTGACTACGTAGCGACTGTTGATGGCAAGGACATAGAGATTGAGTTCCAGTATGGCAAGAAGCAGGACCTCCAGTTCTATGATTTCAAAGTGTCCAAGGTTGCCAAGAAGGACAAGAAGTCAGGGAAGAGAGAGCCTCTCGAAGGTAAGAAGTTCCTGCTGGTTGACTGGGCTGGACCCAGATATGCGTTGATTGAGCCCAGATGGATATTCGAGAATGGCGAATATGACATGGTGCCTGCCTGGAGAAGCTATGCGTTCAGGGTCCCATTCGCAAGGGTCGATAAGGTGCTCACCATCGATGCATCTCTTAAGCCGGTATGCGACACTATCGACGCCAAGAATGACATACTCGAGTTCCAGCACGATTGGATTGACATTTCTCGGGAGGCACTCTCAAGCGAGTTGCAGCAGGTCGTTGATGAAGACGGTCTTGTGAGTGTCGTGCCGAAGGACCGTGAGTCTTTCTTCAGGATATGCTTCATCTTGGACCACTTGAACAAGTCCCCCAAGAATGCGAATCTCTGGTTGGTCTACTTGATGACGTGGGTGAGCAGCGATCTATCGCTTGCCGGGATGTCCAAGATCGTGTACTGCATTGACTTCCTCTACTCCAAAGTCGACATGAAACCGAATGAAGTTGCCATTGTCCAGAAGACAGTTGCGAGCTTGCTACTCCGGGTCCAGTCATACGCCAAACCAGATGGCTCCTTTCAATCCACAGTAAATCACGCGCCTCTGGATGAAACTCGGTGCGCGCTGTTCGCCATCAACCTGCTGGAGGACTTGATGCAGGACATGATCTACTATTATCCAAATGTTGAGTTCAAGCCAGTTCGCAAGATATTCGAGAACGTTCGCGACGTCAACCTGACACGAGCAATCATCAAGGATGAGTCCCCTGATGAATGTGCATGATCCCCTCTTGCCCTCCGCTCGGTGTCTTTTTCTGCGATATTGAGGGCGATTCCTCATGTTGTCGTATTATTGAGGTTCTTGTCGTATTGATCTAATGGAGACCCTCGGTCGGCCTAATCCATTCGAACTTGCGTTATGATCAAAGGTCGGAGCCCACGGCTGGTAACCTGGCAGGACCCGAAGTCCATAATCATGTGACTGCTCTCGTCGGCATTCTATACCATTAAAGAATCCGAGGCCACCGATGTCGTGCTATCTCTGAATGTATTAGCCTCCAGCTTTAACCGCCGGTAGATTCCAGGCCAATATCCGGGAATGAATGACCAATCTTAAAATAACCCGATCAGTATAGGCGAATTCCGTGGCAATCATCTCGGTCAAAAGTCTATCGAGATATTTTGGTCCAAAGGCGGCTCTGAACGAGGTTTCGCTCGAAGTAATGAACGGAGACCTGTTCGGTCTGTTCGGCCCGAACGGAGCGGGTAAGACCACTCTGCTGAAGATACTGACCGGACAGCTGGAGCCAAGCTCTGGCCGCTCAATCGTCATGGGCATCGATGTCGCCGAGGATCCGATGGCCGTAAAGAAACTGGTGGGTATCGTGCCAGAGGTGGAGTCCCCCCCGACGTATCTGACCTCGTACGAATATCTCTATTTCGTCGGGAAGGTCAGGAAGGTGGAAGACATCGAAGGGAAGATCGACGAATGGTTTTCCTTCTTTGACCTGGAGGATGTCCGGGACATCATATGCAGGGATTTGAGCAAGGGGATGAGGCAGAAGCTCATGCTCGCGAGCGCTTTCCTGCACGATCCAAAACTGGTCTTCCTCGACGAGCCGTTCATCAATCTGGACCCGATCTTTCAGAGGAAGCTGAGGCAATACCTTCAGAATTACATCGAATCTGGCGGAACCATTTTCATGTGCTCCCACATCCTGGAAATTTCCGAGAGGCTCTGCAACCGGGCGGCGATAATATCAAACGGAAAATTAGTGGCCTACGGGGCGATGACCGATCTGCTCAGCAAAGGTGAGAGCCTCGAGGAGATCTTTTTGCGTCTCACGGAAGGCGGGGGTTGATGCCTACAATGCGCGCCCTCATCTGGATGATGCTCAAGGAGGAGCTGAGGACGCATACGACCTTTTCCGGGATGAAGCGTTTTTTCACCTTCCCCCTGATGATATACATATTCTCGCTGATAATCGCGCTGTTTCTCAAGAGGCTGCTGGAGGAGATATCCCTGGAGGAGCTCGGACTGCTCGCCCAGGCCTCGATTTTCCTCTACGGCCTCGGCGTCGGCAGCTTCGGCTTCATGGGCAAGCAGTATATCGAGAGAAAGTACGGCAAGAAGAACTACATCGCCGCTCTGCCTGCGATACTGCCGATCACATATAGACAGACGTTCCTGGGACTGTACATTCGCGACTCGATTTTCTATCTTCTTCTCGTGCTCGTCCCCGCGACATCCGGACTTATTGTCGCCTCCCTGATCGTCGGGTTCAACATCGGGAGCATCGCAACGTTTTTCGTCGCAGCCGTTCTGTCATTTCAGTTCGGCACCAGCCTGAGCTTCCTCGGCTCCGTTCTCTTCAACCGTGGCGTCAAGGTATTCGTGCTGTTCACATCGTGCATTGCCGCTCTAGTCCTTGTGGGAAGCCTTACATCGATATTCCAGGCCGAGATGCTCGTTCCGTCGATCGGACTCCAGCTCTCCATGCCGCCCTTCGGTGACGATCTCGAAAACGCAATTGTCATGGGCGCTTTATCCTCCCTGCTGATCATTGGGATGATTGGCGCGAGCATGGCTCTCATACGCTTTCATTATGAGACGAGCAATGCCAGATTTTCGCCCCTGCTCCCGGCATACATCGAACGGTTCAAGATTTCCTCTGGCCATAAGGAGGTCGTCGGTAAGGAGTTCGTCGACCTCAGAAGGAGCGGAACCATAAGCAAGATGGCCTTCTCGTTCGTGCTGCCGCTCTTCTTCCTGTCCTTCACCTCATGGTTCGTGAACACGGGTCTCGGAATCGAAGTCGGGTTTAACAGCGTTTTCTACGGTGCAATGGTGGGCTTTTTGGGAGTGCTGCTCTACTCTTGGCTGAACAACGTCGACAACTCGGAGTACTACTCTCTGTTGCCGATCTCCGTCCCCGACGTGATTAGGGCCAGGCTGCTCGTGTTCCTCTTCCTGACTATCGGGATAAGCGCGGCTTTCGTTACCGCGATCTCCGTAATCAACGGGGAACTGGACATCTTATGGCTCGCCCTCATAGTCATGTTCGTGACCTCGGTATACATGGTCGTAATGACCGCCTATCTCACAGGCATCAGGACGAACACTTTCCTGTTCGACATGGACGTCCTCGGCAAATTCGCCGTGATGTCCTTTCTTCCAGATGTCTGTCTCACAATCCTGTCGTTCGGTATACGGAGCAATTGGGCCTTCTCCCTCATCGCGATCTCCATCGTCCTTATCGTCCTGACGACCTCGACCTTCCTCCTCTACCGGGGCATCGAGACCAAGTGGTCTCCCGCCAGTTTCGACACGCAATAGAGGGATCCCCGGAGGCCCGCTCAAATGAATTCAACAATCTTGATAAATATATTGATATAATAATCTGGAATATGCAATTGATTTATAAATGAATGACATCGTGCTTCAATCATCTTTATATTGACAAATTGATATAACGGTCGCACCATGAGTCGAATCAAAGTGATTACCGACCCTTCTGATCTTGTTCCTATGTTCAGGGCGGTGGATACCAAGGTGAAGAGAGAGGTTCTCAAGCTTATCACGCTTGAATGGCATACTTCAAAGGAGATCGAGGAGCTGTTCGGCCCTGAGGGGCGGGAGGCGCTCACCTTCTTTGAGAAGATGAAGCTGGTCGAGACAAGGTGGCAGTCGACCGGGGGCAAACAGCCGGAAAAGGCGTTTCACACCTACTACACATCGTTCCACATCAACGCCTCCTGGCCCGTATACGAGATCTCGGACGTGCTCGCGGCAGCCGTCATGGACGAGAAGGAGTTCAAAAAGATCGAGAAGAAGATCGTCGATCTCGTGGGCGACACCGGCAAGTTCGCGGGCGATATTGCCGAATCCCTCGGAGTGACCTTCACAATGCTAAAGAGCCTGGTCAAGCGAAGCGCCAAGCTCGAGTATCGCGGGCACAGAATAGAGAAACGGAAAGATGCCGCCTAGAAATAATCAGCTTGCGGGTTGACCGAAGTGTTGAGTGTGTTGAGAATAGGTCACCGTCCCTCGAGAGACAAGAGGGTTACCACCCATGCTGCGCTTGTTGCAAGGGCTTTCGGCGCCGATGATATCGTGATCTCCACCAGAGATCCAGAGATCGAGAAAACCATCAGCTCCGTGGTTTCCAGATTCGGCGGACGTTTCGAGATCAGATCCGGCATCCCCTGGAACGAGGCGCTCCGTTCCTGGGGCGGAACCAAGGTGCACCTTACGATGTATGGAACACCTTTCCGGGAGGCCATGCCGAAGCTCAGGGGAAAGGACGTAATGGTCGTAATAGGGGCGGAAAAAGTCCCGCCAGCGATCTATCAGATGGTCGATTTCAATCTCTCGGTTGGAAGTCAGCCACACTCTGAGATCGCTGCACTTGCTCTCTTCCTGGACAGCTATTTCGAGGGATCCGAAGATACAAATAAATTCGATGATGCTAGGTTGCAGATAATCCCAAACTCAAGGGGGAAGACGGTTGTCGAAAGGGGCGACGAAATCCACCAGTGAGAAAGTCCAGAAAGCCAAGCTCCCCTCCCGCCAGGAGGCGATGGCGATGCTGAAGGAGGCCGGGGCCGACGACAAGCTGATCGCACACTGCAGGGCGGTGACCGCCCTCGCGGTCAAGATTGCAAGCAAGTGCAAGGGTGAGGTCGACATAGAGCTCGTGAAGATAGGCTCGCTGCTCCACGATATAGGCAGGACCAGTAACCACGGAATCACTCACGGAGTCGAAGGGGCCAAGATGCTTCGCAAGCTCGGCCTCCCAGCGGAGGTCGTAAGGATAGCGGAGAGGCACATCGGCGGAGGTCTTACGACAGGGGACGCCGAAAGGCTCGGCCTTCCCAAGAAGAGCTATGTCCCCAAGACGTTGGAGGAGAAGATAGTCGCGCATGCGGACAATCTTATAAGCGGCTCAAAACGCGCCCCCGTCTCAGAAGCGATCTCGCACATGATCAGGCTGCAAGAAGTGGAAGCCGCCAGGAGAATATTGTCGCTTCACAAAGAGCTGAGCGAGCTTTGCGGCCGCGACCTGGACAGGCTGTAATCAGATAACGCATCCCTTCTTGCCTGACAGGTAATCGTCCCTCAGCTTGTGGTACTCCTGCGCGTTTCTCCTCGCCCTTTCGCGCAGCTCACCATCGCCGGACCTCACAATTTTGGCGGGCACGCCCAATACGAGGCTTTCCTCGGGGATAACCATCTTGCCCGTTACCACTGAGCCCGCCCCAACTATCGATCCGCTGCCAACCTGAGCATCGTCCAGTATTACGGCGTTCATCCCCACTATGACCTCGTCCCCGATATTTGCGCCGTGGACAATCGCACCGTGTCCGATTGTGACATTCTTGCCGATGGATACCTTAAGTCCCGGATCACAGTGGATCACGCAACAATCCTGGATGCTCGTGCCCTCTCCGATCTGAATTAAGCCGTCATCACCTCTGATCGACGCGAACGGCCATACGCTGCATCCCTTCGCTATGAGGACATCTCCCGAAATGGAGGATTTCTCGGAGACTAGGCATGGCTGTTCGATCCGTACGGACAGGCAATCACCACCGTGTCTTGTCGTCGATCGGGGCTGTCAAAGTGACTGTCATCAGACCGATTCGATCTCCTCAGACAGCTCCTTCTTTTTCTTCGGGCTCTTTTTCAGAGAGACTTTCTTCGGGAAATACTTCAACAGCACAATGTCCCCGACGGACGATATCCATCTATACGGAACGTTCACGGATTTCGAGCTCTCCACGAGGAGGGGGTTGGTCTCGTTTATGAAAAGACCATCCACGCAAGAATCCTCAAGGTCAACAACCAGGTTGTTCACGGTTCCTAGGTATATCCCCTTCGGTGTATATACCTGCAATCCGATGAGTTCAGAAGCTTCTTCTAGCATTGCGCATCCCAACGCCATATCCCCGTGTTGTCAAATAAATTTTTCTCAAGCAGATGAACCCTGATTTCCCGATCTTCAGCGCTATCCCGGGAATCTCTCTCGAGCACGCAATTTAGATCGGATTCGGGTGAAGAGATATGCGCACCTGCCAAGAGATCTATTTCTCCAAAGGATTTAACATCGTGATATATGTTCGCATATCCGATGGAAAAGCTATCAAATATACAGCGCCTGTTCTTGGAAAAAATATATATAATGGGGCGACCAACGGTGATGCAATAAAATAGAAAAATCGATAGGCGAATAAATATGGACGAAGAGCTGTTAACAATCAGAGAGAAAAAACTGAGGGATCTTATGAGCGAAGTAGAGAGTGGAAAGTCGATGGGGGATTGGCCGGGCGAGCCGATCGCAGTTAATGACGGTAACCTCGATTCGGCCGTGAAGCAGTACGAAGTCGTAGTTGTGGATTGTTGGGCTCCCTGGTGTGGACCCTGCAGGATGATCGCCCCTACAATAGAACAGATGTCCAAGGATTACAGGGGAAAGGTCGTTTTCGGCAAGTTGAACACAGACGAGAGCATCGGCGTTGCAACGAAGTTCGGAATCATGAGCATCCCTACGCTTTTGTTCTTCAAGAGTGGCAAGCTGGTGGATCGCCTCATTGGGGCCGTTCCGAGAGAGCACATCGAGGAAAGACTTAAGAAGATATTGTGAGGGCGTCACCGCCAGGAAAAATACAGGAGGCTCTTCCAGTGGAGAAATTTACTTGCAGTCTCACTCATGATATGAGCTGGCCATCAAAGCTTTCGACGCAGAACGGGTTGGTCATTGACTTTTCCAAACCGCCCGAGTACAGGGGAATGCACGGGACTTTGACCCCCGAGGACGCATTTGTGAGTTCGGTCATAACCTGTATCGCTGCCACATTCGATACAATCGCCAACAAGATGCACTTGAAGATAACCAGTTATGAATCCGAGGCGACTGGTATTGTCGACAGGATCGATGGGGTATACAAGTTTTCCGAGATATCCGTTAAGGTCACGATCAGGATTCCTCCGGAGACGAAGGCGGAATCCGCACGAAAGGCCTTCGATATGGCACGATCCAACTGCCTTGTGACCGCTTCTCTCAGCTCACCGACCAGCTACGAATTGAAATTGGAAACGACTGAATAGGCCGAAAATGCGAACGAGATATTCCGATTAATCACATGCTGGCTTTCTTCGCCGCCGTCTTGATTGCTTCGATAACGCTGCTTTTCGGTGAGATCGTCACTATCGGAAGATGAACGAACCTCTCTACCGTTGAGACTACGATGGGAGCGCAGACGATCGCTCGCGCACCATCCTCCTCCGATCTTATTGCCGCAAGGATGACCTCCTCAATGTTTGTAGCGGGATATTCCCTGACATTTACCTTGCCCCCATCGATATCGATGGTTCTCTCCTCGATCCTGTCGAGCACGAATCTGGCAGCGATGACGGCTATGAACTCGCCCTTCGTCGAACCCTCTATTTCGTCTATGCAATTCACGATGCTCCTCAGCGTCCTGAGGTTCGGAGACCTTCCTTCCGAGACGGCCTTATAGAGCGTGCTCGGGGAGATCCCCGCCTTGATGGCGAACTCCGCGATCTCCATACCGAGATTCTCATGGACAATGCGTCTGAGCGACTCGGCGAATTCCTTATCGCCATCTATTGCGCTTCTGAGAAGCATGGTTGATAATCTTGTCATATCGATTATCACAATTGTAAAAATATTATTTTAATTTTTGTACAATAAGGTAAAAAAATTGGAATGCAAGCCAAATCTTATTAATGGGACATAATACACTAATCAGTAGCGAGCGACTGTTATTCGGAGGTAAGCGGATGAACAAGATGCTGACAATCGTCATAGCGGGAATAGTGCTCGTCGCCGGTGTCGGAGCCGCTCTATATTTCCTGATGCAAGACTCTGACGACAGCGAAAAGGTATTTTACACTACCATCTCGCCACCGCAGATGCGCATCGCCCTCGAAGGCGGAGAGGTCGATGGATATATCGCATGGGAGCCTTACTGCTCCGACTCCATAGTTGATGGTACTGGGCATGCGCTGGTATGGTCCGGAGAAATCCGGAATGACCATCCGTGCTGCGTTCTATTGGTGAGCGATGATTTCTTGGGGTCGGAAAACGGACCGGAACTGACAGCGAGATTCCTTCGGGCCCATATTGAGGCGACCGATTGGATGAATGACGCGCTTTCCGATAAGCAGAGCGATAACTACTCCTCACTCCTTGATATGGCGGTCAATTTCACGGGAAGGGACAGAGCGGTGGTGGCATCGGCATTCGATCACATCAGATTCGATTACTCCATCTCCGAGGACTTCTACGACGCATTGGCGTGGTTCACCGAGTCGTTCATTGACATCGGGGTCATCGATGAGGGTGCGATGGAATATGACAACGCCACCGAGTTCGTACATAGCTATGTGAACGAGACGCCTCTCTCGGAAGCACTCGATGTGTTGCCGACCGAGGAGACGGTCGGGATCGTCCGCCTCGGATTCCTGACCGGGGATATGCATCAGATGGCCCAATATGTTGCCAGGAACACCACCGTTTTCGGAGCGGCAAGCCTTTTCGAGAAATACGGCGTCCAGATACAACAGGCGCTCGGTGCGCCCTACTCCAATGGCCCAACGGAGATGGACAACTTCGCCCAGGGGAACATCGATATCGGGTACCTCGGTGCACCACCGGCGATATTGAAGCATATTAACAACCCTAACGTCCAAGGCCAGATAATCGCCCAGGCCAACACCGAGGGATCTGCACTGATCGTCAGGGAGGGCATCGAAAGCCTGGACGATCTCAGGGGTAAACTGATCGCGATTCCAGGCACGGGGACCATTCAGTACTTGTTGCTGCAAGTTCTGATCAGGGATGCAGGAATGGAGCTAAAGGCGGCATAGTGCGAAGCCTATTTTTCCTGTACGCACATTAGCGGTCGGTAGCGATGCCACGGGACAGGACCGAATGGATGAAGCTCCTGCGACGCTTATTCTTCAGCGCGAGCTCGATCGCCATCTTTCTGATCATTTGGCATATTCTCGCATGGTTGGACAATCAATCCAGACCGGTGGTAATCGTCTATCCCCTGGATGTCTTTGAAAACCTGTTTAATTCCTTTCTTGAGCCCGATTTCCGCGGCTTCCTGATCCAGGAGGAGATATATTCCAGTTTGAAGCGCCTGTTCTTCGGTTTTGTATTGGCGCTCGCGATCGCGCTCCCGCTCGGCCTTCTGATGGGCTACAGCTCGATCGCCATGTCCTCCACGAAGCCGATCGTCGAAATACTGAGGCCGATCCCCCCGCTCGCGTGGGTGCCAGTGTTCCTCGCGCTCTTCGGCAACTCCTTCGGTCCGGTGATGATCGTCTTCATCGGCATCTTCTTCCCAGTACTACTGGGCGTTATCTTCGGGGTCAGGAACGTCCCTCCGGAATTGGTGGATGCGTCGAAGACCCTGGGGGCGAGGCCCATGAAGATCTTCTCCAAGGTGATTTTCCCCTCAACCGTTCCCTATCTGATGAACGGGATATACATCGGATTAGGGGTTGGCTGGATGTGCATCGTGGCTGCGGAGATGCTCGGGGTCATTGGTGGCGGGCTCGGATATCGGCTCATCGAATCCGCGACCACCGGTAGATACGATTCGATGTACGCCTGCATAATAATGTTGGGAATACTTGGCTTCCTCACGACCGAACTGGCGAGGATATCGAGCATAAAGGTGAGAGAATGGATGGGCATGGGGCAGGAATAGAACTACGCGATCTTACCAAGATCTTCCGCAAGGACTGGCGGGAGGTCGTGGCAGTGGAGTCGCTCACGTTCCGCGTTGAGCCCGAGGAGTTCGTCTGCATGCTCGGCCCCTCCGGATGCGGCAAGACAACGGTATTGAGAATGGTCGCCGGATTGGAGCGGCCAACGAGGGGGAGCGTTTTCATCGACCAGAAGGAGGTGAACTCCCCCAGCCCCGAAGTCGGGATGGTATTCCAGGAGTTCGCCCTTTTCCCATGGCGAACGGTTAGGAAGAACATCGCATTCGGCCTCGAGATCAAAAAGGTCCCGCCCGAGAAGATCTCTTTGTTAACGAGCGAATACGTCCAACTGGTCGGTCTCGAGGGATTCGAAGACGCACATCCGAAGGAGCTCTCTGGAGGCATGAAGCAGCGGGTCGGCATCGCAAGAGCCTTGGCCAACGACCCCCGCGTATTGCTGATGGATGAGCCCTTCGGCTCCATCGACGCCCAGACAAGGAATCTGATGCAGAGGGAGCTGCTGAGAATATGGGAATCTGCACGGAAGACCGTCCTGTTCGTGACGCACTCAGTCGACGAGGCGGTCTTCCTGGCAGACAGGATCGTAGTGCTTACTGCCAGACCCGCAAAGGTGAGGGAGGTCATCGATGTCCCGATCCCCAGGCCCAGGGACCGGACCTCACCGGAATTCATCGGCATCAGGGTGAAGGTCCTCGAGGAGCTTCAGGAGGAGTTCGAAAAGACCGGGGTGCTCGAGAGACAGGCGGTCGCGAAGGCGGGGTCGGGCTGAGCGCCTCTTTAGCATAAGCCTTAATTATTTAATCACGGATTATTTCTAATGTGAGCTTTGAACTAAATGTCGCTGGAAACACCCCGTTGACGCCGCTCACCGATCTGGACGAGGTCGCGATCATTCTGCTCAATCAGATCGGCTATTTCCCGAAGGGGTACGAGCCCCACACCAGCGCGGACAACATCAAGGAGAGCGTCCCCTACCGGCTGTTCGTGGAGTGCTTCCTGGAACGGATGGACAAGGGATGGCTGGTCGAGGACATCGCGACGGTCCTGGGGACGACGAAGGCGACGGTGTACAGGCACATCAACAAGCTCAAGGGGTTCGATTTACTCGAGGAAGTCGGCGTTGAGGTCGAGGGGTCCAAGAAGAAGGGGTACAGGATCAGGTACGGGGACCTCTCGAAGGCATGGAACTTCACCGAGGCGCATGTGGAAATGGCGATGAAGAACTACAGGCAGACCATCGACCACCTTCAGAATCTGGTCGAAAAGAAGCGCGGGAAGAAGAAATGAGACAGGAATCGTCGAAGAAGAAGAAGGACGAGACCTTCGCACTTACCGTTGGCTCCCAATACCGCATCAGGAGCATCGAGTCCAGAAACGAATCACTGGTCACCAGCGGGATTTTCAGGGGATTCGCTACCCTCGGGCAGGAGACAGGGATAACGATCGAGATGGACGAGAGTCACGGGGAGGAGAAGGGGAAGCTCCGAATCATACCTCTCCATGTGATACTGTCCGTGGATATTTTGAGCGCAAAGGAGATCGAGAGCGAGGCGGAAGAGGCTCCGGACGCCGTCTACTTCGGATAGCCGGGTTGCCGGAATGATTATAGCAGGAGATAGCCTCCGACGGAATGTGAGCCTAACAGAAGACATCGTAGCCGCGATCATTGACGGGCGCGTATCCAGCCAGGACGATCTCCAGCGGTTGAAGGCGCAGCTGTGCGAAAAATACTCCATGTCCAAGATGCCCTCGAACCCGGAGATATTGTCCGAAGTCTCACCCGGCATCAGGCCCCTGGTCGAGCCGTTCCTGAGGATCAAGCCGATCAGGTCTCTCAGCGGCGTCTCCGTGGTGGCGGTCATGGCCAGCCCGGAGAAATGTCCCCACGGGCGGTGCATTTACTGCCCCGGGGGACCGGAGAGCGGGACCGCTCAGTCATATACGGGGTTCGAGCCTGCAGCCAGGCGTGCCGCATCGAATTCGTTCGACCCGTTCGACCAGGTCCGGTCAAGGCTGCTGCAGCTGAGGGCGACCGGCCACCCGGTCGACAAGATAGACCTGATACTCATGGGTGGCACCTTTCCGGCCAGGAATGCGGATTATCAGACGCAGTTCGTGAAGCGATGCTTCGATGCGATGAACGGACGGGACTCGAACTCCGTCGAGGAGGCGCAAATCCTGAACGAGTCTGCACCTTCGAGATGCATCGGCATGACCGTGGAAACCCGCCCTGACCAGCTTTCAAAAGACCAGATCGATTTTCTCATGCGCCTCGGCATGACCCGGGCAGAGCTCGGAGTCCAGACGGTATTCGACGACATTCTCGGACGGCTTGAAAGAGGACATTCGGTCCGGGATTCCATTGATGCAACACAGAGGGCGAAGTCGAGCGGTCTGAAGGTCTGCTATCACCTCATGCCGGGCCTGCCTGGTTCCGATCTGGAGCGAGACATCGAGATGTTCCGGACCGTGTTCGACGACCAGGCATTCAAACCCGACATGCTGAAGATATACCCCACTTTGGTCATCGCAGGGACGAAGTTGTTCGATATATGGCGTCGAGGGGAATACGAGCCCCCGGACACCGATTATATCGTCAGGCTCCTTTCAAAGGTCAAGCCCGCGCTTCCGAGATGGGTGAGGGTGCAGCGCATTCAGAGGGATATACCACTCCCTCAGATCTCGGCAGGAGCAGTGCACAGTAATGCACGCCAACTCGTCGCGCAATGTATCCGGGAACACGGTCAGAGGTGCAGTTGCATCAGGTGCCGTGAGGCAGGTCATGCGATTGAAAGTCTTAATCAAGAGGATTGTACTAAAATGGACACCCAGTACGAATCATCCGGAGGGATCGAGCACTTCCTGGAGATCATCGATCCGTCATCGGACACCCTCATCGCATTTGCCAGGCTAAGGATAGACGATCCAGATGATCTGCCGACTGCGACCATGCGCGAGCTGCGGGTATACGGTCATCATGTGCCTATCGATCGTCGAATCCCGGACGGACTCCAGCACCGCGGGCACGGAAAGATGCTACTGGAGTGGTGCGAGAGCCTCGCGGCGGACTCGGGCTCCGGTTCCCTTAGAATAACGAGCGGGATCGGCGTCAGGGGGTACTACAGACGCCTAGGATATGATCTGTCTGGCAGCTATATGACGAAATCCGTTAGCTCCAGATGACGAATCCAGGTCGCTATATTTTTAATCGATTACCTTGATACCAACGGGTGGGATAAGAGTTGTCTTGCATCAGGTGCGGCGATGTGACGGAGGAATCAGCATACCTCTGCGAGGTTTGCGCGGAGACCTGCTTCCAGGATCCGATATTCTTCTTCTCGCCCAACCTGATCGGCGACAGCCTCGTCGAGCGGCTAAGGAAGCAGGCTTCGGCGCTCATACGCCTCGGCCCGATCAGCGGCGGGGATGTCGAGCGTATCGAGGGGCAGTCGTTCATTGATACCGTCCGGTCCTTCAACCCCAACAGGGCCTCCCAGGAGGAGGCGGCCGACTTCTTCAGAATAGCCAATTTCATCATGGGCCAGTATGGCATCCCGATCTATTCGGACGATCCGGAGTTGATGCTCGCAGAGGACGCCTCGAAGGTGATTTCCACCATCGCGCAGAAGATCGACGCGCTTGCCAAAACGTATCCCAGCGTGGGTATGAGCGATGTGTTTCTCAGGATGGGGATGGTCTATTGGGGATCTTCCAGGAGCGTATTACTTAGATCCGGCCCGGTCGGCTGGTGCAGGGACAAGAGGAGGTATACGCTCTCTAAAGCCCTCGAATACCTGAGAAAGATACCCAAGACGGACGAGCTGCACTCGCTCGCCTCAAAGATGTCCGGGTTCATACTACTCGATGCGGGTGCATATGCAGAGGCGGAGCACAAGCTTTCCAACGCGAGGAAGAGCTTCCCGGAGGATCTGCTACTGGTGAGGGCGCTGGCCAAGACTCACTTCTTCCTCGGCAATATCGACGAAGCCATAAACCTCCTGGATCAGGCGATATCGGTGGAGACGCGGCCGGAGTTCTGGCTGGAGCGCGGCGAGTATCTCAGAAAGAGCGGCAGGCACGATGAGGCGATCGCCTCGTACCAGCAGACGATCGCTATCGACAGCAACCAGATCAGGGCGTACAAGGCCCTGATATATCTCCTTCGCAACCTCGGGAGGGATGAAGACGCCGTTCGGTTCGAAGCGGACATGAAGCTCGCGCTGGAGCCGGGAGCCGCCGCTAAGCTGGAAGAGCTCATGCAGGCGGAGAAGCTCATGGCGACCGAGGGGGCCGCCACCATACGCGCGCGGCACGAGCCCCTGATGAAGCCCAGCAAACCTAAGATCCAAAGGGAGGCGATTAAGGACCTGCTGAAGGCGGCGAAGGAGGCTGTGAACCAGGGCGATTTCGACTCCGCGATCGAAATACTGAAGCTCCACATGACTGAGAAGGGGGGGTTGGACCTCGCATCCCTGATACTTCTCGCGCGCGCCTATCTGTACAACGGGCAGTTCGAGCTCGCGAGCAAGTCCGTAGACGGTTTGCTCAGAAAAGAAAAGAACAGCGCCGCTGGATGGTATTGGAAGGCGAAGATAGCCTACGCCCAGGGACGTTGGGGTGCCGCGATACAGCACCTGAACAAGGCGACCAACATCCTTCCCACATTCGTCGATGCCTGGGTCGAGCGGGGGTTGATATTCCTCGCCAACGAGAAATTCAAGGACGCGGACGAGTCGTTCGAGGTCGCGTTGGACATCGATATGAACGACGCGAGGGCATGGATCGGCAGGGCGAAATCCATGAGCAAGCTGAACCGCTGGGGCGCTGCGATACAGTGCCTGGATAGGTTCCTCGAGCTGATGCCCGACAGCAGGGAGGGATGGCTTCTCAAGGCGGAATTGCTACTCGAGAAGAACAAGTATCAGGAGGCGGAGAAGGCGTTCTCCAGATACCTCGAGATGGAGCCCAGCGATCCGAAGGCGCTCTGCCAGAGGGCCATCGCCCTGCATTCGATGGGGCTCAACGACGACGCAGTCAAAGGTTTCAAGAGCTGCCTCGAGATCGACCCGAACAACGAGCAGGCGGTCAACTGGCTGAAGACGCTCCGAGGAGGTGGCGCCCCTGGCTGACATCTCGAATAGGATGTCTAAGGACGCCGATTCTCTCCTCCTGGGCGAGCTTAAGCGGCTCAAGTCCGTCCAGTTCGAAGAGGTCATCAGGCAGCTTCTATTCGAGATACGTCTGGAACCGCGCAAGATCCGCAACAAGCCCGCCTACTTCTACGCGGAGACCGTCTCGATGCAGGATCAGAACCGTGTCATCATATTCATCACCAAGCGCGACGGGATTGTCGGCATATCCGACATCGACAGTCTCGCGAACCATTCGGAGAAGGTACGCGCCCCCCGCAGCATACTCATCACGACTAGCACCGTCTCAGCGGAGGCAGAGAGGGAGGGGCATAGGAGAGGAGTCCAGGTCATTGACGGAGTGGAGCTCTCCGCGCTGATCCGGAAGAGCGGCATCGAGGACATGATCTTACAGGACTTCGCCGAGACGACCGCACCGCCCTCCCCGCCGGGGGAGGATACCAGCCTGGAGGCGCAGCTGATGCTCGGAGTGGAGCTGCTGCAGGCCGGGGAGTTCATGCGCGCGCTTGAGCACTTCGACAGATCGATCGCCAGCAACCCCAACTCCGAGATGGCCTGGCGGCTGAAGGGCGAGGTCCTCGACCAGCTCGGCCACCACGGGAAGGCGCTGGAGTGCTATGCAAGGGCGCTCGAGCTCGATCCCGACAATCCCGATCTCTGGTACGCCATCGGAATGTCGATGTACGCCCTCGGGAAATATGAGGAGGAGCTGGAATGCTATGAAAAAGCCCTCAAGCTCGACCCGAAGATGGAGAAGGCTCTCGTCAACAGAGGGGCTACGCTTCTGAAACTGCAGCGGTACGAAGAGGCGCTCGCCTCTTACGATCGCGCGCTCAAGCTCAACTACAGGCTCATCAAAGTGCACAACAACCGCGGGATCGCCCTCAGGCGCCTGGAACGCCTCGAGGACGCGCTCGAGGCTTTCGATGCGGCGATAGGGCTCGATCCGGATTTTTCTGATGCTTGGCTGAACAAGGGGGCGCTTCTGCATCAGCTGGGCAAGCTGAGTGAAGCTCTAGAGTCGATAGACCATGTCGTCCACCTGAGGCCCTCCCTGAGCCAGGCATGGGTCATCAAGGCCGAGATCGAAAGCCGGCTGGGCAACCAGCGAGAGGCGATCGAAAGCTACGAGAGGGCTCTTGAGATAGATCCAACGAACCTCGAGATCAAGAGAGCTTTGGACCACGAGAAGTCGAAAGTGCATGCCGCTCAGGAAGATATCAATAACAAGATCTCCTCGATTTTCCAATCATCTGGTCTTACAATCGCCGGGACAAAACCGCGCAAGAAAGAGATACCGGTCGATGTGGAGATCGAGGACATCGAGGTCATCAAACCGGAGCAGATGGAGCCGGAAGAGCCCGAGATCCAGATCGAGGCGGAAGAGGTTCCGGACGAAACCGAATCGGTCCAGGAAGATGAGGTCGAAACGCACACCGAGGAGATCGCCGAGTCGGAGATAACGCTCCCCATGCCGATCGACGATGACCTGCTGTTCGAGGAGGATATCGGCGAACCTCCCGTCGGAGTCGCCGAGGAGGTATTCGGAGATGCAGCGGAGCTGATGCTCCAAATGGGCCGCCCCGAGATTTCGCTCGACGAGTTGGAAAAAGGTCTCAGGCTTGAGCCGTTGTCGGTAAGGATGCAGTTGCTGAAGGGTAGGGCGCTTTATCTTCTCGGAAGAGACGATGAAGCACTGGCCGTGCTGCGTAAGGCGGCGGAGACCGATCCCGGGAACGAGCAGGCCACCTACTCGATCGAGTACCTGCTCAACCACCGACGGGACTTCATCAGCGCGGAGGAGGCGCTGCACCCGTTGCTCGACGGCACGCACTGGATCGCCGAGATATTGGCGGCGATAAACTACGATCTCGCCGGCAAGGTAAAAAAGGTGACCGACAGCATGGATGTGGCCATATCGCTCGAGCCGTCCGCCATTGCCTGGAACTATAAAGGTCTCATGGACCTCGACCAGGGGGATTTCGAGAGCGCTATCGAGGCGTTTACGCATTCGATCGAGCAGGAGGAGAGCTTCTCCGACCCGCTCAACAACAAGGGGGTTGCGTATCTGAAGCTCGGGGTCAGGGCAGAGGGCAGCACGCACTTCGACCGCGCCATATCAGCCAACCCGAGGAATTCCTCGGCATGGAATAATCGCGGTGTTCTCCTGTACTCGTTCGACAGGCACCGCGAGGCGCTCACATGCTTCGACCAGGCGATCGTATACCACAATCATCCGCTGATACTGATAAACCGCGGATTCACGCTCCTGGCCATGGACGACCTGGACAACGCCCTGAAGGCGTTCGACGAGTCGATATCCATCGAGGAAACTGCGGAGGCCTATAACAACAAGGGGATCGTGCTCGTCAGGATGAACCGTATAGATGACGCGATCAACTGCTTCGAGGCGGCGCTTCACATCAGCCCGGATTTCGAGGACGCGAAGGGCAACCTCGAGAGGTACCAGCCCGAGGAGATCCGCGCGCCTGCGGCCAAGCCCAGGAAGAAAGAGCGCATACCGCTTCCATCAAAGACGACCGAGGAGATGATGGAGGAGATCAGCGGCCTGACGGAAAGCGCGCTCAGGCGCAAGAAGAAGAAAGAGCTGATGGATATGTGCTCGGACCTCGGACTCTCAAACAGCGGCACCAAGAAGGAGCTGATCGGCAGAATACAGGCGGTCATTTCGGCCGGCAAGAAGTGACCTTCTATAGTCTCGGCTAATGTAGAATAGAACAATCGAGGGCGATTCCGGGCGACAGCATTTTTCGGTTATTCCGTGCTCATAACGACGACGTCTCTCACTGCCCTCATCTCGCTGAAGGGCAGTACGAGTCTTCCCTGGGCATCTGTCTTGAACATCCTCGGCTCGATCTCTTCCGCGGGTATCACGAGCACATGCTCGAGATCGCCCGTTCCGGTGTTCAGAATGAAATTCTCGATCACACCCAGGATCTGACCGTCGTTGGTCATGACCGTCTTTCCCCTGAGCTCGCTGATGAACTTTCTCATTGCGTCCCATCTCCTTGCGAACAAGACCTTTGCTACCTATAGTAGCCTAACAGGATATCCTCCTTTTTCCTTTTAGCCATTGCGGTGGACAGCTCCTGAGCTATCTTGTCGTAGTACTTCGCAGTCGTCTCGTCCGTGGAGGGTTTGATCATCGTGAGCGCCTCCTCGAAATGCTCCTGCGTCACATGCCTCGCCTTCCTGTTCTGCCGCATCGCCACCATCGCCGCCTCGCGGCACAGGTTCTCGATGTCCGCTCCGACATAGCCGTCCAGCCTGCGCGCCAATTGGGCCAGGTCGACCCCCACGATCGGCATGTTCCTGGTATGCACCTCGATGATTTTCAGGCGTGCCTGCTCGTCAGGTACTGGAATCAGCAGCATCTTGTCGAACCTGCCGGGCCTTAACAGCGCGTGGTCGAGGATGTCGGGACGGTTGGTCGCACCGATCACTATCACGTTGTCCATACCCTCCAGTCCGTCCATAGAGGTGAGCAGCTGGTTGACCATTCTCTCGGTTACTCCAGAGTCCGAGTAAATGCCCCGCCTCGGTGCAATCGAGTCTATCTCATCTAGAAATATTATCGACGGAGAGACCTGCTTCGCCTTCTTGAATATCATCCTGATCGCCTTCTCGCTCTCCCCGACCCATCTCGACATGACCTCTGGTCCCTTGATCGATATGAAGTTGACGTTCGATTCGCTCGCGACCGCCTTCGCGATCATCGTCTTACCGGTTCCCGGCGCCCCGAACAGCAGCACGCCCTTCGGCGGCCTGATGCCCATCCGGGCGAACGCCTCGGGATCCTCCATCGGCATCTCGATTACCTCCCGGAGCTGCCGCTTCACCTCCTCCAGCCCGCCGATGTCGCTCCACTTGACGAACGGCACCTCGATCAGCACCTCCCTCATCGCGCTGGGCTCGATCTCCTTGAGCGCCGAGAAGAAGTCGGTGCCTGTGACCCTCATCTTCTCCAGGATCGATGTGGGGATCGCCTTCTCCAGGTCTATCTCCGGAAGGTACCTGCGGAGGGTCTTCATCGCCGCCTCTCTTGCGAGCGCTGCGAGGTCGGCGCCGACAAACCCGTGCGTTATATTCGCCAAATGCTCTATCTGGACATCGTCGTCCAATGGCATGCCGCGCGTGTGGATCTGCAGGATCTCATTGCGCCCCTCCCGGGTCGGTACGCCGATCTCGATCTCACGGTCGAATCTGCCGGGTCTCCGGAGCGCGGGGTCTATCGCGTCCACCCGGTTGGTGGCGGCGATGACTATCACATGCCCTCTCGTGCTAAGACCGTCCATCAGGGTGAGCAGCTGCGCGACCACCCTTCTCTCGACCTCCCCCTGCACCTCGTCCCTCTTCGGGGCGATCGAGTCCAGCTCGTCTATGAATACCACGGACGGCGCGTTCTTGTCCGCCTCGGCGAAAATCTCCCTCAGCCGCTCCTCGCTCTGGCCGTAGAACTTCGACATGATCTCCGGTCCCTGGATGGAGAAGAAGTTGGCGCCCGCCTCGTTCGCGACCGCCCTTGCGATGAGCGTCTTGCCGGTACCCGGGGGGCCGAACAGGAGGACGCCCTTCGGCGGGTCGATCCCAAGGCGGTCGAACAGCTCGGGATGCTTCAGGGGCAGCTCGATCATCTCCCTGACCCTCTGCATCTCGTCGTCCAGCCCGCCGATGTCCTCATAGGTCACTGAGGGCCTCATGATCTCCGATATCTCGACCGGCTCCGTCTTCACGGTCAGCTGGGTGAGTTCGGTGACCTGGACTATCCCTGGCGGAGAGGTGGAGACCACCATGAACGGCAGAAACCCCCCCATCAGCGCGATATTGGGTATGATTATCTCGTCGCCCTTCACGACCGCCCTGTTCAAAAGCCCCCTCTTGAACAGCTCCTCGACGCCCTGTCCGAACCTGACCTTCTTCCCCTCGGGTATCTTGGGCGCGACTATGATCTTCGCCCCGCCCGAGACCTCCGCACGCCGTATCAGCACCTTCTCGCCGATCGACACGCCGGAATTGCCCCTGATCATTCCGTCTATCCTGATGATTCCCTTTCCCTCGTCCTCGTGCGACGCCCTGAACACCTTCGCGGCGGTCCTCTTCGGGCCGATGATCTCGATGATCTCGCCCACATCCAAGCCCAGCTGCTTCCTGGTCATGGTGTCGATGCGTGCCCTTCCCAGCCCCACCTCGGATTGATGGTGTGCTCTGGCGACCTTCAGCTCGACGCCGGGGTTACTTCTCCTGTCTATTCTGTTGTTGCTCTTGTTCGTGGACAGATTCAATCCTCCTGGTGGTTCGAATTTCGTTCGTCCAGGTATGGTTCGGACAGCAGCGGAATCGGGGCATGAGCATCCCTTTTTCACGCACCGCCAGCTCTCGATATGGCGTGCTGTTCTCTACCGCAGCATATCAGGGATATCGCAGATAAACTTTGACACTTATTGACAGAATCTGATTATCTCAGCTGTTAACGAGCGACTCTCGCTTTAGGTCCGAGTTGTGGAAAAATACCGATTGACATTTGCGATATTTCGCCATCGATTTTCCTCGAGGGAGAGAGTATCTTCGAAAGATAGAAGGTATATACATCAATATGATTCCGAAATGTCTAATAGGGTATTCAATAATCCGATTGGACTGGAAATAGGCATGAAGTTCGCCAATGTGCCGAGATGATACGATGCACGAAGTGCGTTTTCACGGAAGAGGCGGTCAGGGCGCGGTCATGGCCGCGCAGGCGCTCGCGAGTGCCGCCTTTCAGGAGGGCGGCTACGCCGGGGCGTTCCCGTTTTTCGGTTCGGAACGGAGGGGAGCACCGGTTCTCGCTTTCACAAGGATTGACAAGAAGCCGATCAGGATAAAAACACAGGTATACGAGCCCGATGTGATCGTGGTGCTGGATGAGGGGCTGATCGACGTGGCCGATGTTTCTGCGGGGCTGAAGCCGGGCGGAATAGCGATTATCAACACTGACAAGAAGCCGGAGGATATGGACCTCGGCATCGATCTGAAGGTGGCTACCGTCGACGCGACCTCCGTCGCTCTAGAAATCCTGAAGCGGCCCGTTACCAACAGCGCCATTCTGGGCGCGGTCGCCAAGGCGACCGGGATCGTGTCGATCGACGGTGTCGAAAAGGGCATCATGAGCATATTCGGTGGAAGGCTCGGGGAGAAGGTAGGCAACATCAACGCCAAGGCGGCGAGGGTCGCCTACGAAAGGACTGTCATCGGAGAATCGAAGGGCAAGGTGAAGAGACCAGCACCGTCGAAATGGGATGCCACGGTCGACGAGATGCTTCCCGGAGCGGCGATCGGAGTCGAGCATACTCCTGCCGGAATGATGGGCATGGGCTCGATGGTCGAGAACAAGACCGGCTCATGGAAGGTTTTCGAACCCAGATACGACAAGGAGAAGTGCACGATGTGTCTGATCTGCTGGTGGGCCTGCCCCGAGGGATGCATATACCGGACCGAGGACAAGATGGAGTTCGATCTCAGCTACTGCAAGGGCTGCGGCATCTGCGCGAACGAGTGCCCAGCCGATGCCATTCAGATGGAAAGGGGTGATCAGTGATGCCCAGCAGGGTCGTAACCGGCAACTATGCGGCTGCATGGGCCGCGATGAGAGCGCGGGTACAGGTGGTTCCCGCATATCCGATCACGCCACAGACATTCATAGTGGAGCACATCTCGGAGTTCGTGAACGACGGGATGCTGGATGCCGAGTTCGTCGAGGTCGAGAGCGAGCACTCGGCGATGAGCGCGACCGTATCGGCGAGCGCGTCCGGGGCGAGGGCGTTCACGGCCACTTCTTCGCAGGGGTTGGCGCTCATGCATGAGATACTCTTCTGCGCCAGCGGGCTCAGGGTTCCGCCTGTTCTGGCGGTCGTCAACCGGTCGCTTTCCGCACCTCTGAGCATCTGGTGCGAGCACAACGACATAATGCCCGAGAGGGACAGCGGCTGGCTCATCGTCTTCTGCGAGAACAACCAGGAGGTCCATGACATGATCATACAGGCGTTCAAGATCGCCGAGGACAAGCGCGTGCAGCTTCCGATGAGCGTGAACCTCGACGCCTTCATACTTTCACATTCCGTCGAGCCTGTAGACCTGGCCGATGCGCAGCCGGTGGATGAGTTCCTGGGTAAATTCGTCCCGCATACCGCCGTGCTGGATCCCGAGAAGCCGATGGCGATCGGACACGCCGAACCACCGGACTACTTCCAGGAGACCAGATGGCAGCTGCACGACGCCCTTGAGAGGTCCAGAGAGGTCGTGCTCGAGGTCAACAGGGCGTTCGCCGATAAGTTCGGCAGGGACTACCACGGACTGATTGAGGAGTACAGGACCGAGGACGCCGACGC